>Ga0180431_10003616_pt1 | contig 19807 bp, 16 predicted proteins | sample SS_ome_11_FD_132459 | JGI IMG/M metagenome (GOLD analysis project Ga0180431, IMG submission 132459) | Hypersaline lake sediment archaeal communities from the Salton Sea, California, USA - SS_1_MS_1 metaG | ecosystem: Environmental > Aquatic > Non-marine Saline and Alkaline > Hypersaline >... | reverse complement strand
TTCCTGGAACAGGCCCGCGCCGCGCACGTCCGTGACCTGCTCGACCACGTACCGGCGGCCGCGCACGACCACCTGGTCGGCGAGCTGGCCGGTTTCCGTGGGGCGGACCTCGTGGTCGGCCGGGACCCACAGCACGGCCCGGCCCTCGGCCTGCGCGCCCGCGGGACCGGCCTCCAGGCCCCCGCCCCGGCGGGGCAGGAACCGGCACGGCTGCGCGGTGCGCAGGGACGCGTCCAGGCCCGTGAGCCGCTGCGCGCCGCCGGCGCCGGTCGCGGCCGTGGGCCGGTACAGGTCGTAGGTCTCGGGAAACGCCTTGGTCGTGAACATCACAGCCCTCGCACCCGATACGGCTCGATCAGATCCTTGACCTCCCCGTCCAAACGCACGCGCGGCGCGAAGGTCTGCGCCCACCCGTCCACGTTGTGGCTGTCCACGATGTTGAGCCCGGGCTGGGCGGCCTTCATCTCGTTGTAGAGCTTGGCGAACTGGAGGCGCGCGGCGAGCGCCAGGTCCGCGGGCATGGTGGAGAATCCGGCCTGGAAGGCCACGCGCACGGTCTGCACGCCCCTGCGCCACACGCCCGAGGTCTTCACGAGCCGCGGGCCGTCCTGCACATAGGCCGACGGGTCCACCAGCGTGTCGTCGGTCCAGGTCCGCGCCGCGCTCTCGTGCACGGTGTCGATGGACTCGGGCTCGTCCCAGATCCACACCGACGGCCGGCCCGTGCCGTTGACGAGCTCCACGGTCGCCTGGGACCGCAGGCGCCGGCCCGCGGCGCGCTCTAGGGTTTCGCTCGCCGCGTCGATCAGGGTCTGGATCAGGTCGTCCTCGCTGTCGTCGTCCGGGTCCAGGGCGAGGTAGGTCTTCGCGTCCGAGACGGTGATCACGTGTCCGTCCTCCTCTGGGCAAGCCAGGTCCGGTGGCCCGCGGCTAGGCGGTCGGCCTGTGCGCGGTCGGCGTCGGTCAGGTCCACGGCCCGCGCGCGGCCGAGTGCGCGGACCAGGCGCACCGCGTCGGCCGCGGGCACGCGCCAGGCCGCGCGCGGCGGCCACAGGGTCCGGGCCACCAGGTCCGCGTGCAGCCGGTCGATCAGTTGCGCGCCGCGTCCCGGTCGGCCCGCACCTGGGCGGCGCGCACCAGGCCGAGCGCTTTTTTTGCCAGGTTCCCGAGCCCGGCCGCGAGGTCCGCTTGCTCGGCCGCGGCCAGGAACCGGTCCACGTCCGAGGGCCGGGCCCGGCCGACCACCTCGGGCGCGGGGTGGCGGCCGTGCGCGTCGTACAGGCACGCTTCGAGCACGAGCGCCACGGCCCCCGGCACCCGGCGCACCACGGCCGCGGCGCGCGCGGTGCGGTCCGGGCCGTCCGACCCGTCCAGGAGCGCGGCCAGGCGCTCGTGGTCCAGGGCCTGGAAGATCCTGCGCAGGCCCGCCAGGCTCGGGCCGTCCACCTCGAACGTGCCGAAGCTGAATGCAACGGTTCTGGGCATATCGTTCTCCTGCAGTCCGGTCATCGGGCGGGCGCGGTCACGCGCATGAGGAGCTCGCCGTCCGGACGGTCCAGGTCGGGCAACGCGGCGAACGCGCACGTCCACCGGTACGGCGCGTCGTGGCGCAGACTGAGCTGCGCCGAGCCCAGGGGCGCCACGCGCCACAGGTCGATCTGCCACGCGCTGCTCGCGCGGGTGCGCCAGGGCCGCAGGCGCATCGCTCGGGCCTGGGAGCTCAGGCATGCGCCCGGCGCGGACCCGAACCCGTGCGTGCCGTCCATTGCGTCTGCGCGGCCCCGGGGAAAGAGCACGGCCAGCACCTCGCGGCTCACCTCGTCGGTGCGAAACCGGACCTCGAGCCGGTCGCCCGCGCGGGCCGCGTCGTGCGCGCCGACGCCGTCCAGGCGCACGGGTTCGAGCTCGGTCCAGGCGCGCAGGTCCACGCCGTCGGCAGCGAAGAGCTCCACCGCCTCGCCGGCCGGGTCGACCATCACCTGCATCGGTCCCCGGCGCACCAGGGCCAGGGCGCGCGTGAGCGCCTGTGACGTGCTCATGGTTCCCTCTCCGGTTGCGTGCCGGGCCGCGCGGCGCGCAACGTCCCGGTCATCCGGTTCGCGGGGTTGAGGTCGAACACCCCGCCGTCGGTATCCCACACCGTCTCGTACGCGGCGGGCACGTCCTCGCGCCGGATCGCACGCAAGCCCGCGCCGCCGAACGCCTCCGCATACCGCCGGTTCCACCCGCCGCAGTGGCGCAGGGCCGCGCACCGCTTGCACGGCGCCGTGTAGTCACGCGCGCCGCCCTTGGCCGCCGCGTCGCCGCAGCGCACGGCGGCGGTCCAGAGCTCGGCGCGATCGAGCGTGAGCTCGTAGTTCCACTCCCACGGGTCGAAGAACACGTACCGGGCGTTGGTGACATGCGGCCACAGCGCGGGGTCCAGGTGACAGAACGGGTGATACCGGATCGTGAAGGAGATCCCCTCCTCCAGGAGCAACTGGGCCGCGCTCTCGATGTGCGGGCGCAACCTCGCTGGGTGTACGGCGAGCGCACGGATGCGTGTACCCGCGCCACGCGCCCACTCGTAGTGCGGCAGGAACCCGAGCAGGACGAAGTGCCGCACGCCATAGGCGAATTCGTTCGTGGCGATTGCGCGAAGCTGCGTGTAGTTGCCCCGCTGCATCGTGACGTTGGACCGGTACGGCAGGTCGTTGTCCGCGAGCCAAACGCGCAGCTCCTGTTGCCGCTCATACGCTCCGCCGACCTGGGCGATAGCGTCCAGCGTGTCACCTATCCCGTGACCACTGAGATGCACGTGGTCCAGCCCGTCAGCGTACAGGCGCTTGAAGCGGTCGAGCCCGGTCGCGCCATTGGTGATAATGGACATGGCCATGTCACGCTCGGCGCAGGCCGCCTGAATTGCGGCCAGGTTGCCGCACAGCGTGGGCTCGCCGTAGCCCACGAGTACGGCGTGGTCGAGCCCGGCCTCGTGCGCGCGGTCCAGCTTGGCGAGCACTTCCGAGAGCGGCACGTCCTCGCCGCGCGTGTGATTCGGGTTGCGCCGGTCCGCGTAGAAGCAGTGCGTACACCGCCAGTTGCACCGCCAGGTAACGTCCAGTCCGACGCGCGTGCAGGGCTTCATCGACCGTCCCCCTTGTACGCGGCAAACAGGCTCGTACCCTGCCAGACGCGCACGGGCACGCCGCTTTCGCGCTCCCAGGCGTCCACGGCCGTGATCGCTCCGGGGAAGCGCGTGGTGTAGTCGTGGCCGAGTAGCCGGCCACCGGGCTTGACCTTGGGCCAGTAGGCTCGCAGGTCTCCGGCCACCACGGCCTCGGTGTGGTTGCCGTCCACGAACACGAGGTCGAACGCACCGTCCTCGAACTGCGAAGCCGCGTCCGCCGACGTGCGCTTGACAAGGTCCACGCGGTCGCGGAATCCGAACGCGTCCGCGGTGCGCCAGAACGCGGCCTCGTCACCCTCGCGCACGCCGCGCACCGTGCCCGCGTGCGTGGCCTCGTCGTACGGGGCGAACGGGTCCACGCTCACGAGCCGCACGCTCGGGTCGCTGCCCAGCGCCAGGCACGCCATGCTGCCGCCCGCGCCCGACCCGATCTCCAGGATGCGCCCGTCCGCAGGCACGTGCGAGGCGGCCTCGATCAGGCGCAGCGCCTCGTACACCGTGGTCTTCAGCCGAGCCAGCAGGTCCCGGCCTTTGGGCAAGTGCGCGGCGAGCTCCGCCGCGTACCGGTGCGCGTCCCGCTGCGTGGGCGCGGGCACGAGCGCCTCGGCGGTCGGCTGCATGCGCACGCGGTCGCGCCACCGGGCGTCCTCGCGGTCCACGGCCCGGCGGTACGCGGGCGCGGCGCGCACGAGCGCGGGCAGGGCGTGGGGGCAGACGACCTTGACCCCGCGCCACGCGGACTCGAAGCCGACCGTCATGTGCAGGTCGCGGCCCGCGGGCAGGGCGTTCCAGACCCGGTCGAACCAGGTGTAGTCGCTGGGCACGCGCTCCTGGCCGCCGGTGTTCAGGAACTTGGCCCGCACCGCGCGCTCGTCCCCGCGCACGTACGAGAGGTGATGGAACGCCAGCGCGTCCAAGTGCAGGCGCGCGGACGTGCGCGCCCCGTCGAGTACGAACCGGCCCCCGAGGCAGGGCACGCGCGGGTGTTGCAGGCCCACCACGCAGCGGGCCCCTTCCTGCGGCTCGACCCGGTACAGGGGGCTTTTCAGATAGGTCCGCAGCCGCGTGGTGAAGTAGTCGACCCGGGGCCGCGCGGCCATGGTCGAGCGCAGCACGTGCAGGGCCTCGGGCTCCCACACCTCGTCCGTGTCCACCACGAGCACGGGCGCGTCGGGGCCCCACTCCCGGGCGATGCGCGCGAGCCCGTCGCGGTACTGGTCGGCCTGGTCGCGGTAGTCCCCGCGCAGCACCGCGACCGGGTAGCCGGGGCGGCGCGCGCGGAACCGGGCCAGCGGCGCGCGGCAGTCCTCGCGCAGGGGCAGGCCCGCCACCCACGGCCGGTCGGAGAAGACGACCACCGCGCCGCGCGTATGCGCACGCACGCTCTCCAGGCTCGCCTCGAACCACTCGCCGCCGGAAAAGGCCTTGTACAGGGCGATCATGTGTCGGGGGTCTCCTCGTTCTTCCAAGTGCCTGCCGTGCCTCGTTGCGTTCGGCTGGTCGCCTACCGCCCGCGCATCCCCTCTCCCTCCGGGAGAGGGCTAGGGAGAGGGCCGTTCTCGCCCGCGGCCCTTGTGCCATCTTCCCTCACCCTCACCCTCTCCCGAGGGGAGAGGGAACGAAGGGGGCTCCTGCGTTCTCTCACCGGGTGAGAACAAAGAGGCGCCTCTCCGGTCGTGGGAATCGTGCGCTCCATCTTCCTCTCTCCTATCCCGCCCACGCGTCCCCTCTCCCTCCGGGAGAGGGCTAGGGAGAGGGCCGTCCTCGCGCAGCGCGTCACGCCTCACCGCGCGTGCGTGCCCAGGGGCGCGCCCCACCGCGCGATGTACCGCCGCCGGTTGGCCTCGAAGTGGCGCGCCTGGCGCTTGCGCTCGTTCCCGTGCACGACGCGGACGCCGTTGTGCACCCAGAAGGTCCCGCGCGGGTACAAGCCCCGCAGCCGCGCGCAGAAGTCCGTGTCCTCCCACCCGCTTCCCAGGTAACCCTCGTCGAACCGGGTGCCGTCGTTGCGCACCGCGCACGCGGCGGTGCACAGCTCGCGGCCGGGGACCCGCGCGACCCGGGGGCGCGGGGGCGGGCTTCCGAGCATCGGCGCAGGCCCTCCGTGGGGATGCACCAGCCGCGCGGCGACCATGACCGCATCCGGATGCGCGGCGAACACGGACAGGAGCGCCGCGTTCCAGCCCTGCGGCAGGCCGGTCACGTCGTCGTCGAGCATGACCACGTACGGCGTGCGCGCCTGGTCGAGCCCCAGGTTGCGGTTCGCCGCCGCGCACACGGGCCGGCACGTGGCGATCACCCGCGGCGCGCCGGTTGCCGTGGCGCGCACCTCGTCGAGGAGCGCGCGCACCCGGTCGCGCGTCCGGCAGGTCGGGATCACGATGTCCGCAGTCGGCCGGTCGCGCATCTCAGTCCGTCCCTGGGGCGGCCGGCGGGGCGCTCGGGTCCAGGCCGTCGCGCATGGCCATGTGCATCATGTAGGGGACCCGGGTCCCGAACTCGGCGCGCACCGCCTCGGGCGCGCAATCGGCCGCGCGCAGCCGCAGCCAGGCCTCGCGCGGCGCGCGGCCCTCGCCGAGCGGATAGAACTGGTCCGCCGCGCCCACGCGCACGAGGTCGGGGTGTTCGCGCGCGAGCCGGGTGTAGAGCTGCGGCCCGTAGGCGCCCCAGCCCCGGTTGCGCGGCGTGCGCGCGAGCTCGTGCACCGCGTCGTGGAGCACGCGCAGGAACGGGGCGTTGACGCCCGCGCCGATGACCCCGTTGGCCACGATCCCGTGGCTCGCGCGGGTGAGGTACGCGCCCTCGGGGACGCCCGCTTCGTCGCGGTAGATCTCGTCGATCGGGCGCAGGGGCAGAAAGTCGCAGTCGAAGTACCAGCCCCCGAACCGCACGAGCGCGGTGACGCGGATGAGGTCGCTCTTGCGCGCGCACGCGTGCGCGCCCGCGATGCGCTCGTAGGCCGACCGGAAGCCCGGCAGCAGCATGTCCTCGCCGTGCGTGAGAAAGAGGTACGCGGGGTTGAGCGCCTGGAACCGGGCGATGTTGTACCGCGCGTAGTCGGGCATCTCGGGCCCGACCCACACGAAGTGCACGACCCTGGGGATGGTGTGCGCACGTGCGCGCGCGGGCGGCTGCGCCTCGGCCTGCGGTCGTTGACGCGAGACAGGCTCCGCGGCGAAGGGCAGATCGAACCCGCGCTTGCGCGCGCGGTTGGCCACGCGCGCGAGCTCGCGCTCCTGGCGCGCGGCGTGCGCCGCGCTCAGCCCCCCTCCCGTGCGCACCGTCACGAGCGGCCGGCGGATGTGCGCGCCGCAGGCGTCTCCGCCGAACTGGTCGAGCATGCACAACAGCGCCACGTCGTTGACCGGGAACCAGTCCAGGGGATACCCGCCCACGCAGTCGTAGGCCCACTTGCGGTACGCGCGCAGGCCCCAGCCGAGGTTGCCTTTGCTCGCCGCGGGCGGCTCGCCCTTCTCGCGCAGGTTGCGCTCGCCGCCCTGGGCCTCGACGTACCACACGTCGCAATACGCGTACAGAACCGCCGGATCGGCGAACGCCTCGCGCAGCGCGGCCAGCAGCCCGGGCTCGGCGAAGTCGTGATCGTCGATCTCGCACACCACCGCGTCCGCGGGCACGAGCGCGTTCCCGAGCCGCCGGGCCCGGTCCACGCCCATGTGCGCGGCGAGCACTATGTGCTGGGCGCGCCCCTCGTGCGCGTCCAGTGCCGGACGGTCCTCCGCGTCGTGCACGACCACGATGCGCTCGCCTTCGCAGAGCTGCGCGGCCAGCCTGCGCACCTGTTCGCGCAGCGCCTCGGGCCGGTTGCGCGTGGCGATGACAGGAAACACGCGCGCCACGGTCAGCCTTCCTCCGGGAGCTTGTACAGGACCCGCGCGCCCGCGGGCGCCCGTGCGCTCGTGAGCGGGGCGCGGCTCATGCGGCGCACCGCGCCCAGGGCCTCCAGCCGCGCGGCCAGCGCGTCCGGGAGCTCGACCACCGCGCCGGGCGCGAGGCGGAAGCCGTCCGCGCGCTCGCGGCGCAGCACCTTCACAATGGCCATGGCCTCTCTCCGAGTCGAAAACGCGGGGGACGGGCCGCCGTGGGCCGGGGTCGCCCGCCCGCAGGCGGCGCACCCCGAACGGCCCGCCCCCCGCAGCCAGGGGGCAGTTCGCCGGGTGGTCCGGGATCAGCTGTAGGTCACGCCCGTGCCGATGCGGAAGGCGTCGGTTTGCGTGGGCCGCCCGTCCCACTTCTCCACGATGACCGCCTCCACGGCGAACTTGCGCGGCACCGTGGCCGTGACCACCTGCATGAGCCGGTTGTGGTACACCACGTACTTGGAGAAGTCGCCGCCGATGATCTTGCCGTCGGTGAGATACGCGCTCTCTCGGATGGGCGGCAGGGCCTCGACCAGGTACTGGGCGCTGTGCACGTTGGTGGCCAGCTCCTTGACGAGGTCGAAGTACGTGTCCGCGGGCGTGAGCACGGTGGCGCGCGGCCGGTAGCGCTGCGGGATCTCGGCGAGGAACTCGAGCAGGTTCGTGAGCGTGAGCGCCCCGCCGATGGCCACCTCGGTGAGCCCCGCGTTCTCCAGGCCCAGGGGCCGCTCGCCGTCCGAGCCCGTGCCCACGATCGGCTCGCGCTCGCGCTCCACGGCGAAGGCGTCGGCCACCACCTCGGTGAGCTCGGCCATGATGTTGAGCGGACTGTCGTCGAGCAGGTCCACCTTGGTCAGCCACCGCGCGTCGAAGTGGCGCATGGTCCAGGTGAGCTGCCCGATGGTCGGCTCGGTCTCAGCCACGTCGTCCGAGGTGGTCGTGCTCTTGGACTTGGCGTCCGCGCCCTTGCTCACCGTGGGGTACGCAGTGATCTCGGGCTTGGTGACGCTGTCGCGGTTCGTGGGCCGCTTGGTGACAAGCGGCCAGACCACCGCGGGCTCGTTCGCGCGGCGCTCGACCTCCTGCACGAACTCCTCGGGCACCAGGTACCCGCCCTTGGACCCGAGCGCGGGGCCCAGGGCCTGGGTCAGGCGCCCGTCTTCGTCGAGCCGCGGGTCGGGGCGCCGGGGCAGGCCGATCAGGTTCGCGAGCCCGCACACCAACAGCTCGGCCGTCTGCTCGCGGGAGAGCGCATCGCCCGCGGGCGCCTCGGGCCGGGCGGTGTGCAGGGCGTCCGTGCGCGCGACCGTGCCGCGCGCGTTCTCAATGGCCTGGGCCAGGTCGCTCTGAAACAGGCGCAGGTGCTCCTCCTGCACGATCCGGGCCAGGGCCTCCACGGTCTTGGGGTTGAGCGCGGCCGTGCCGGCCGGCTCGGGACGGGGTGCGTCGGACATGGTCAGGTCTCCTTCAGGGTCTGTAGGGTCAGAGCCACGAGCCCGGCCCGCGCCTGGGCGAGCCCGGGGTGGCCTGCGAGCACCTCGCGCACCCGGGCGCGAAGCGCCGTCTCATCCGCCGCGGGGCGGGGACGGACCTCGGGCCCGGCGGCGTGCGCCAGGTCGTGGATGCGCGCCTGGGCGGCGTAGAGCTCCTCGCGCAGGCGCTGTGCGCGCTCGGCCGGGGGTGCGGGGATGCCCGGCACGAGGATCAGCCCCGCTTCGTGCAGCGCGCGCAGGTCCTCGGTGGCGTACGCCGCGGAGAACTCGGGCGCGCGCACGTTGTGGGCCGCGTACAGGCCCGCCAGGTGCGCGTGGGCGCGGGCGTCCGGTTGCGCGCCGCGCGCGCCCAGGGCCCGGGCCATGGCGCGGCGCAGGCGGTCGAAGTCCGCGCCGTCCACCCGCCGCCACCAGGGCGCGGGGTCCGCCGGAGCCTCCAGGGACAGGCGGTGGAGCACCGTGCCGTCGGGCCCGGCCTCGGTGCGCCAGGCGCCCGGGGCGGCCACCGGACCGCTGGGCGCGCGCTGGATGAGCGCCGTGGGATGCGCGCCGATCGAGCACAGGCTCAGCTCCACGATCTCGAAGGCGCGCACGAGCACGGCCGGCTGCGGGGCTCCGTCCGGGCCCGGCAGGTCCACCTCCTCGGCCTCGCGCAGGTAGAACCCGATCGAGACCGCGCGCAGGTATCCGTCGCGGACCCAGCGCCGCAGGGGTTCGAGCTCGGGGTAGGCGGGGATGCGCACGAACATGCGCACGGCCTGCGGGCCCACCTCGATCTTCTCGATGCGGCCCACGGGCAAGGGATCCGCGTCGTGGCTGTAGAGCACCGTCCCGTTCTCGCGCAGGGCCGAGACGTCCACGTCCGCGGGCGAGCGCCAGTCGAACACGAACCCGTTGCGGTTGGGCGTGGGCTGCTTGTCCACGGCCAGGGCCCAGAAGGTGAGCTCGCCCGCGTCGGTCTGCCGCACGCTCGCGGCCTGGGCCTCGCGCGCGGGCTGATCCACGCGACAGCGGTGCAGCCGGGGTCGGTCGGTCTCGGTCATGGTCGCCTCCGTAATGCGGCGCCGTGTGCGCGGCGCCTGTCTGTATCCTACCGCAGGTTCGCAGGCGGGCCGGCGAAACCGCAACGACCGGCCCACCGGTTCTGCGCGGCTCAGCGCGCGGCGCCCTTGCGGGCCAGAGTCCCGGCGGGCGCCAGCCCCTCGGGCAACAGCGGCTCGCCGCCCCAGGCCACGGGCCGCAGCCCGTCCTGCGCGCGCGCCTCGTTGACGGACAGGACCCCGTGGCGCAGCGCGGCCTCGCGGTCCGCGCGCCGGGCCTCGCGGTCGGCCGGGACCACGTCCGCGAACCGCAGCCGCGCCGGGCGGCGCGGGTACCGGCGGGCGAACAGGTCCTGGTTGATGCGCGCCTCCAGCATGCGCAGCTTGGGCGCGAGGTTGTACTTGGCGAAGATGTACTCGAGCGCCTCGGCCGAGGCGCGGTTCACGTCCTTGGACAGCCCCAGGAGCGCGGGCGGCACCCGGAACGTGGCGAGAATCATGTCGCGCAGGCTGTCCTCGGACCGGAAGAACGTGAGCTCGTGCGGCCGGGGCGGCCACTTGAGGTCCACCTTGTCCGAGATTCCCAGGACCCGCCCCGCCTCGCGCGCGCCCGCGTACGTTTCGTTCAATTGATCGAGGAACTTCTGCCGCCGCTGCGGATTGGGCTCGCTCATCACGGCCACGGCCGCGGGGAACACGCCCTGCTTGAAGGTCTGCCACGCGGCCTCGAGCACCTGGTCGTCGAGCTGGATCGCCGCGCCCGCGGCCTGGCCCGCGCCCTGGCCGCCCCAGGGGTCGCCGAACCGGGGGAACCGGAGGTACACGATCTCCCGGGCCGGGATCGTGTCCTCGACCGGGCCCTGGGGCCCCTGGCGGGTGCGCCGCCACGCCGCGGGCGCGCCGTCTCGGTCGAAGACCGGGTCCATGCGCCCGACCACCGGGTAGAGCTCCGCGGGCTCGCCCAGGGCGTTCTGCGCGATGCGCCAGAAGCTGCGGCCCACCATCACGCAGTCGACCACGGTCCAGTACCAGAGCTCCGCGCCGGTCATGTAGGGGTTCACCTCGCGCAGCACGCGGGCCATGAGGTGGCCCGGGCGGTCCACCCACCGGCCGGCCTCGAGCTCCTGGACCTCGTACGGGGCCATGACCACCGCCTCCGCGATGGCCGTGGCCGCAGCGTACTGCCAGCGGTAGAAGCGCCTTCGCGCCTCCGCCTCGCCCAGGGTGGGCGGCAGGCTGCCCGCCGCCGTGCCCAGGAGCGCGGTCAGGTCGATGGTCTGCCGGTGCGTGGCGCCCGCGTCGGTGCGCCGGGGCCCGGTTCGGCGCGGCGCGAGCCGCGCGCGCATCCAGTCCGCAATGCCCATGCTCGGTCTCCCGTGAAATGAGCCGGCTCAAGGTCCACGACAATGCGCTCGACCTGCGACCGGGGAGCCGCTCGTCTACAGCACCCACAGACTCCCGCCCGGGCGGTCCAGGTACCGGATCGCGTAGCGCAGGGCGTCCATGGCGTGGTCGTTCTCGGCCCGGGGCCGGTCGGCGCCCGGCACCCAGGCGTAGGACTCGAACTCCCGGATCGTCTCGCGGCACCCGGGCGCGACCGTCAGCCGCGGTCGGCCGTCGCCCGCCGGGGCCAGACGCGCATGCACGGCCTGGATGCCGTCGAAGACCGCGTGGTCGGCCTCCACCACAAAGAGCCCCCGGTTGCGAAGCTCGGCGACCAGCCCGGCGGCCGCGGGGTCCACGACGAACGCCTCGGGCGCAAGCTCTGCGGCCCAGCGCGTGGCCTCGGCCGCCAGGTCGCCGCGCAGCACGCGCTGTGCGTAGAACTCGCGAACCACGTGCGCGCGGCCATCTCCGTCCGCGGCCACGGCCAGGAGCACGCTCGGGTTCGTGTATCCCTCGTCGACCCCCACCACGATGCGCCGCCAGGGGCCGGGGCGGTCGGCCACGAAGTGCTCGCGGTCCCACCGGTCGTACACCAGGCCAACGCCTCCCACCCACTGGCCGAGCACGTAGCGGCGGTGCGCGAGTCCGGCGAACCGGTCCAGGTCCGCCAGGTAGTCCGCGGGCAGGAACCGGTTGTCCGCGGTGCGCGTCACGATCGCCCGGCACCCGGCCGCGGCGCGCGTGCCCGCCGCCAGGCCGAACCGGCGCGCGAGGAAGTGCGAGGGCGGGCCCGGGTTGCACGCGCCGTAGAGCTGGCGCGCGAGCCCGGCCACGGACAGGCGCAATCGGCCGCGCAGCATGGTCCAGTCCGCCTCGGTCAACTCCACCGCCTCGTCCACGGCCACGCCGGAGAGGTTGAACGACCCGATCTTCTCCGGCGCGTCCAGCCCGCAGTAGACGATCTCGCCCCCGCCGCGGATCCGGATCGCCTGGTCCGTGCGCCGGTGTTCGTACAGCCCGGGCGGCAGCACCGGGGGCACGCGGCCGTCCGGTTCGAGCAGGGTCTTCAGGGTCGTGCGCTTCAGGGTCACGTTGTGCTTGCGGCACACGAGCTCCCGCGCGCCCGGGGCGAGCGCGCGCAGGAAGAGCTTCATGCACAACGCCCGCGTCTTTCCCGCGCCGAACGCGCCCGCGTACAGGACCTCGCGCTCGGATGCGCGCACGAACGCCTCCTGCTTGGGCAAGAGCTCGAAGACGAGGTCAACGGTCATGCGCGCGCCCGTGCACCGTGCCCGCGGCGCTCACGAGTCCCGCGCCTGGGGCGCGCTCTGGAACACGACGCGGTAGCAGACCGGCGTGCGCTCCTGCCCCTGGTCCGCGCGCGCGCCGTCGAGCCCCAGCAGCCCGCGCCGGGCGCGGATGCACCGCTCGATGCCCTCCAGGAACCGGGCGTCGGGCTTGTCCCGCTGGCACGAGGCCTCCCACGCCTCGCGATAGGTCTGCTCGAGCTTATCGGTCTTGGCGAGCTCGCGGCCCACTGCCTCGTTGAAGTCGCGGATCGCGCTGCGCCGCCAGGCCGCGCGCACCGCGGCCAGGTCGCCGTCCACCTGGGCGCGCGAAAGGCCCAGCCGCCGCGCGATCTCGGCGCGGTCCGCGCCCTGGAGGTGCAGGCGGGCCACGCGGGCGCGGTCGCGCGCGATGCGGGCCTGGGGCCGGGCGCGTCGGGACATGGGGGACTCCTAGAGGCCGACTGTGGGGCGACGCTTGCAGAGAGCGCGTCTCTTGCGACGTCCGCGCGCGGGGGCGGCGCGGCGCGTCTTTCGTTGCGCGGGCTCGGCGTCCGGTCCGAGGCATTGCGCGCGGGGCCTGCGCCTCTTTTCAGTGTAACCGGCCTCGGGCCCCGCGCGCGCACAACCCGGAAAACCGGCCCACCCCCAGCGCACACGCGGCGCGCGGCAGCGGCGGGCGAATGAGAGCTTACCTCACGTCCCTCACCCCGCCCCTCTCCCGGGGGGAGAGGGAGAGAGCAGTCCCCCTCCCTACGGGAGGGGGATAGGGGGAGGGAGAGGTTGTATCGCCGCAGAGCCGGGCGACGTGGCAGAGGCGCGCAGCCGTGCGAGACAGGAATAAGAGCGCGCGCCGCGTCCCTCACCCCGGCCCTCTCCCGAGGGGAGAGGGAGAAGTGCGGTCCCCCCCTCCCTCCGGGAGGGAGCGAGGGGGAGGGAACAGTGCTGTACGCGCGCAAGCTCGGGCGGAAGGCCGCGCTACTGGACGACTGTCGGCATCGCAAGGGCGCGGGCGCATTTCTGCTTGCCCAAGGCCGAGATCCGGGGTATAGAACAAGGGTCCGGTCCGCGGGCAGGATCCGGGCTTGCGTTGCGCACATGAGGGACGCTTATGCATATCTCTTCTGCCGGGGCGCGAGGGCGGGTGGCCGCGGCGGTCGGGGCCGTGCTGACCGTGCTGGCGCTCCTGGCCGGGCCGGCCGGCGGGCTGCCCCCTCGGATGAAGTGGCTGGAGTACTACGGCCGCAGCCAGAAGCTCATCCGCCAGGGCGAGTATGACCAGGCGCTGGCCGCCGCCGAGCAGGCCCTGGTGCTTGCCCGGGCCGGTCGACGCGCGAACAACCAGCAGACCGCCAGATGCCAGGCTCTGGTGGCCAAGGTGCATGTGTATCTGGGCCAGTACGAAAAGGCCGATCGGGCCGTTGCGCAGACCCTGGAGTTGTGCAAGGACATGCCGCACCGCGTGGGGTACGCGCAGGTGCCCCGGCTGCTGCGCCCGGTCGCACAGGCCTACAGGGTACAAGGCGAGCTCGACAAGGCCGCGGCGCTGCTGGAGCACGTGATCGTCGAGCCCGGCGCGCAAAAGGGCTCCGCCGCCGTCTCCTTGATCCTATGCATGGACGAGCTGGGCCGCGTGTACATGGAACAGGAGGAGCTCGCCAAGGCCAAGGCGACCTTCGAGCGCGCGATTGCGGCCTGCGACGCCTCGGGAACCTCGGGAAGCTCTCTCCAGGCGCGGTCCCTGGGTAGGCTTGCGGTCGTGCATGTGAAGCAGGGCGAGCTGGACCGAGCCGAACCGTTGCGCAAGCGCGCGCTGGCCGCCTGGGACAGGGATTCCGACTCCACCTCGAGCGTGACGGCGTGGTGCCTACAGGACATGGCGGCCGCGTACGTGGAAGCGGACGCGTTCGAACAAGCGCAGCCGCTCTTCGACCGGGCCGTGTCGATCTGGCAGAGGCGGGACCGCGCCGACCAGGCGGACGCGGCCACGGAGCTGTACAAGCTCGGCTCGGAGCACGCGGCCCAAGACGCCTATGCGCGGGCCGCGCCGTTCTACGAATGCGCCCTGGAGCTCCAGGAGGGCGCGCTGGGCCCGGGCCACACCGCAGTGGCCCAGACCCTGAACAACCTGGCCTCCGTGTACAAGCATCAAGGCATGTATGAGAAGGCCGTGCCCCGGTACGAGCGCGCGCTGACGATCCTGAAGCGCCGCCTCGGCCCGCACCACGCGTACGTGGCCGTTGTGCTCGGCAACCTCGCCGAGCTGTACGCCGACCAGGAGAAGTACGACGAGGCCGAGCCCCTGTACGAGCGGGCGCTCGCGATCCACGAACGGACGCTCGGCGCGGACCATGACCGCGTGGCCGCGACGCTCGATGCGTTGGCCGCCGTCTACCGCGCCACGGGCCGGGACGAGGAGGCCCGGCCCCTGGAGGCGCGCGCCGCCGAGATCCGCGCTCTGACGGAGTGACGGGCGGGCGCCGTCCGCAATCCTCGCGCGACGCGCCCATCCGGCCCGGCGCCGACCTCGAGAAGGTCGCGCACGATCCCGCCCACCGTCCCTCGCCCCGGCCCTCTCCCGAGGGGAGAGGGAGATGCGCAGGCCCGTGTCGCGCGAGACACACGGCCCCATCGCGCCTATGTAAGACCCCCCCTTCCCTCCGGGAGGGGGATAGGGGGAGGGACAGCGGATCGACAGGCTGTGCCTGCGCGACACGGCCTGCGGCCCTGCGAGAGCCAATTACGGCGTCGTGGACTCGTACGCGGTCGGCTCGGTGCCTGTCTCGAACTGCGCGGCGTCCACCCACAACGTGGTCGGATCCTTGAGCTCGATCTGGACCGTGGCGTACCTGGCGCCCTCCGGGATGGTTGCCGCGAAGCTGTAGCGCTCCCATGTCGGTCGACACCTGGATGGCCTTGGGTTCCTGCCAGTTGATCCACAGCAGCGCCCGGGTGTCGGGCTCGGCGGCCTTCAAGTACACGGAGAACGTGTGCGGCCCGCCCTGGTGGGGTTGAACCCGTATCTGGGATGCGCCGATGGTCTTTTTCTCGGCATAGTCATCCTCCCCCGCCGGCCAGGGCCGTCGGATCCGCAAGCTTTGGCGACCCTCGAATGCGGTTCGCCGGTCGGGAGCCCACAGGCTGTCTTCCCCGCCGATGTACCCAGGCGCCTCGTTCCCCCGGATGTCATAGGCGCTGCCCCAGTAGTCGGGCCAGTCCGGCAGGGTTTCCTGCTCGAATCCGGAGTTGGGGACCAGGTTCCTGGTCCCGGCAAGTTCGGTCTCCGACGGCATGATCGGCAGCGCGCCCGGGTTGCGCTCCGTGCTGAGCTTTACTGACACGAGCACCGTCCCCCCGGATGGCCACCGCCCCGGGAGCTCGTAGACGCGGGTCCCGTACCCGTCGAATCGGTCGGTGAGCTGAGAGTTCGTCACCTCCACCTCGCGATCCTCGAACCAGACCTTGGCCGCGCCGGTGTAGTCGCCGGGCAGCCGGAACGTGGCCTGCGCCCCGTAAGCGCTGGCGTTCGCCGCGATGAGATAGGTCTTGCCCTCGTGCTCCTGGATGAGCACCTGCACCGTGTCCTCGGTTCCTTCTGGGGTGTGGCGCACGGCCTGGGGCGGGGTGCCCTCCAACAGGACGGGGCTGAGCGCAACGAGCTCGCCGGCCAGGGTCTGCAGCTCCTCCCAGTTGGCGTGGTACTTCGCCGGCCACTTGAACCAGGTCATGCCCTTCGCACCGCCCACGATCGCGAGATAGGTCTGAATCCGCTGCTCCGCGGCCGAGATGCCTCGGCGCGACCCGGCAAACGACTCCAAGAGCGGCATGTGGATGTAGGGGACCCGGTGCCTTGTTGTCACGGCGATGGCGTCTCGCACCTCTTGGTAAGTAGTGATGGTGGGCTTGAGCCCCAGGCCCCAGTACCAATCCTGGCCCGCGACGTCATAGCACTCCGGCCAATCGGGGACAAAGGAACAGAACAGGTAGAACGTCGGACGATACGGATCGTACTCGTGGACAAGGCGGGTGTACCTGGCGCACAGCTCGCGGCCGGGGAACTCCCCGACTTCGTCCGGGCCGTAATAGGCCAGGACCGCGGGATGATCCTTGGTCACGCTCAATACAAAGGGCATCGGGTCGAGCATGAAGCGCTGGAAAGCATCCGAGCGAGCCAACCCGTTGTACAGGAGCTCCTGCATCCTCATGCCCTTGTATCCGAATCCGAAACAAGTCAAGAACTCCATGTTCATGAGCCCATGGTCCTGGCAGGCGTCGAGATAGTCCAAGACCACCCGGCGGCCCGCTTCCTCGGATTGGGCCAGTGCGTTCTCCAATCTCTTGCCCGGATTCTGCCAGCGGACCACGCAGTTGAAGCCTGCGTCTGCAACCTCGCCCATGTACTCGATCGGCACGCCGTCAAGGCTGATCGGGAAGAAGGGCTCGCCGTCGACCAGGATGACCAGGTTCTCGCGGTCGGTCTTCACTTCCCGTATGCCCTCGGGGGCCGGCGGTTCCTTGCGCAGCGTGGCGACGCGCTCGACCACGGGCCTGCCCGCGGCGTCCACGACCCGCAGGAGCACGGGGTGCTCTCCCAGCGGGACGTCCTCGAGCGGCTGCGCGACGATCGTCTTCGCGTCTTGCATCGGGGCCTGCGCCTGGATGGCCGGCCTGCCCGCCGGACGGATCTCCATCTGCGCGGTCAGCTGGGCATCGGCCTGCGCATCGGGCAGCGTGAAGACGCCCCTGGCCGCCTGCTCGGTCGTGTAGTAGTTGCGGTCCAGGTACAAGAGGGCGTTGTCCGCCCGGAGGGCCGCGGACATGGTGAACACCAGGCAGGTGAGGGCCAGGATCCAGGCGCTCAGGGCTCGATGCATATGTGCCGACTGCATATCCGTTCCTCCTTCCATGAAAAGGTGACCGGCGATCGGAGTGACGTCTGCGCCACGCTCGTCGTCCCGCCGCGAACGCGGCCCCTGTCCGGTTGAAGCCTTTGCGAATCGGGGGGCCATTCGCGGTGTACCTCCTGGTGAATCCGACAGGTGGCCCTATACCATGGTACGACCCGAAAGCAAGGCGAAAGCCGCGCGGCAAGGCGTGCGGGCCCGTCGGCCTGGCCTGTTCGCGGGAAAGAGGGAGAAACGTCCCTCACCCCGGCCCTCTCCCGAGGGGAGAGGGAGAAGTGCGTCCCCCCTCCCTCCGGGAGGGGGATAGGGGGAGGGAGAGGTGGCTGTACGCGCGCGGGCTTGGGCCGAAGGCCCGGCTACTGGACGACTGTCGGCATCCCGCGGCCGCGGGCGCGTTTCCCCTTGCCGAAAAACGGGCGCCGAAGTATACGGTTAGGAATCGGTTACGAGGGGGCCGACCTCGAGGCGCCGGACAAGGAGACTCGCCATGCACACGACCTGTCGAACAACTGAGAGGCGACTGACCGCATCCAAGGCCCTGCTCGCGGCACTGGCCGCACTTGCGCTCGCGACCCTTGCGCCAGCGGGGGCCGGTGCGGGCCAGGTCGTCTTTGACCCCGAGGCCGGCGCGATCCGGTGCCTGGAGTTCCCGGCCGAGGCGCCGTGCCGGCTGGCCCAGGTGCTGGAGGCCGACCGGGCCGGGAACTGGGGCAAGGTGACCTACGACCGGGCCTCGGACACGTACACCGTGCGCACGGACCTGGTGGTCGGCACCGGCGACGGCACGCAGAGCGTGCTCCAGGTGGGCGGGCCGGACGCGAAGCGGGAGCGCCTGGTCATGTACGGCGACCTGATCGTGGCAGAGCCGAAGAAGCGCGGGTGGCAAATCTACCAGGCGCACAACGGCCTGCGCATCGGGCTGTATGAGGACGACACCGTGACCCCGACCGTGCTCTTCGCCTGCGAAGAACCGGGCGAGCGCGAGCTCGTGGTGCACGGGGGCAACATCTTCTGGGTGTGCCACGCCAAGGTCAGTGCGCTCACCGAGAAACCGGAGAACCGGTTCGCCCTGACCGTGGACGGGCGCATCGTGTGGGGCGACCTGCGTTTGATTCGCAGCACCATCTCCTGGTTCACCGAGGCGCGGATCAACACCGACGCGGACGCGTACGTCCGACGCATGATCTTCGAGCACGGCGGCGAGCTGCGCGGCGACCAGTACCTGGTGGACAGCGCGGTGCGCCACATGGACTGCGGGCTGCGCGACCACGGCGGGCTGCAGGCCGTGCTCGTGCGCTGCCGGTTCGAGAACAACACAATGAACTACGAGCTCCTGTACGGCCCGTGGGGGATCCTGGCCGTGGACTGCTTCTTCGGCGCGGCACAGGACCCCCCGGCGTTGCGCGCGTACACCTGGCCGCGGGGCCGGCACGAGGGACAGACCACCCGGCCCGCGTTCGTCAGCCGCCGCCACTTGGTGGTGCGCGTGCGGGACGCGTCCGGGGCGCCCGTGGCCGGCGCGCAGGTGGCCGTGGCCTGCGAGCAGGACGCGCCCGGCGCCGTGGGCCGCGGCATCGCCGTGACCGGCGCGGACGGGGCCACCCCCGGCCTGCGCGAGACCGACGCGCTGTACGTCACCGACGAGGTGACGCGCCCCGAGGCCGGGACCGGAGAGGTGACAACCCATGCGTACACGTACGCCGTGACCGTGGCCGCGGACGGGTACGCGCCCGTGACCGTGGAGCATGTGGACCCGGACCAGACCTGGCAGGTCAAGGATGTCGTGCTCGCGCGCGAGTGACCGCGCCTCGCGCCCATGCATAAGGAGGGCAAGGTGAATCAGCTCATGTGCATTGCGCTGGGTGTGGGGCTCGCGCTGGGGCTGGGGCGGGCCGCGGTGGCCGGCGACAACACGCCTTCGCCTGCAAAGGCCCCGGCTCCGGTCGCACTGGCCGGGGCGGCGGCCGCGCACGCATCCGAGACGCCGGAGCCGCCCGCGTTCGACGAAGTGCTCAAGAATATCCGTCCGGACCACCCGCGGCTCTTCCTCAACGCGGACATCCTGCAACGGATCAAGGACAAGGGGCTCACCCCGAGGCAGCAGGGGTGGCTGGCCGAGCTGAAAAGGCACGTGGACGGCTATCCGGCGCCCCCGGACATCGACGACCGGCTGAAGAGGCGCATGCTGGGCAGGCCGGGCCACTTCGCCAAGGAGGCGAGGCCCCACGGCAACTGGGAGGCCTATGCCGAGCACGCGGCCCTGGTCTACCTGCTCACCGGAGAGCGGAAGTACTACGACAAGGGCGTGCAGTACCTGAAGCACGTCGCCGAGGCGTACGCACTCATCCACGCGGCCGGCCGAGTGCCGCCCGGGCGGACCTACAAGCGCACGGAGATCCTGTCGGCGTATGACTGGCTGTACAACGACCTGCCGGAGCGCGAGCGCAGGGCCATCGGCGAGGCGCTCTTCCCGGCGGTGCGCGCGTGCGCCGAGTACTGGGACGAGCGCCTGGCGCGGGTGCTGTATCACGATGCGCTCACGCGGTGGTATCTCGGGCTCGTGTTCCTGGGGACGGGCATCGAGGGCGCAGAGGACGCGGTGTGCACGCGGATGCTGCGCGAGCAGTACGCGCGCGCCCTGTCCATCCTGGACG
>Ga0180431_10003612_pt1 | contig 19830 bp, 17 predicted proteins | sample SS_ome_11_FD_132459 | JGI IMG/M metagenome (GOLD analysis project Ga0180431, IMG submission 132459) | Hypersaline lake sediment archaeal communities from the Salton Sea, California, USA - SS_1_MS_1 metaG | ecosystem: Environmental > Aquatic > Non-marine Saline and Alkaline > Hypersaline >... | reverse complement strand
TTGGTGGAGATGGACACCGCGATCACCCGGTCGGCGTCGTCCGGGTAGGCGAACTCGAGCATGTAGAAGTCGCCCGGATGCTCGAACTCGATGCGGTAGGTGAAGTAGGATCCCCGCTCCGCGCCCGTGACCTCGCGGTACACGAGCCCGTCTTTGCGCACGATCCGGGGCTCGGTGATGCCCTGCACGGGCTCGCCATAGCGGACCACCTTGCCCTCGATCCAGGGATGCGGGTCCTGGGGGTCGGTGAAGTCGACCGTGTCCTCGAGCTCGATGTCCAGGCCCTCGCTGTATTCGGTTCCAGGAACGGTCTGCAGGTCGAGCTTTCGCAGCACGACCACAGGCTCGCGCGGACGCGTGTCGAGCACCTGGGCCTGTCCGTCCAGGAGCCGCAGCGCAAGGCCGTAGACGCCGTGCTCTCGGCGGCCCAGGTCGATGCGCAGGGCGAGTGAGCCGTCCCGTTCGTCGGCAGAAGAGATCGTGTCCGCCGCGACCTGTTCGCCGATGGAGCCGTCCTGGTTCGCGCGCGTGAGGATGTATTCGACGCGCGGGCCTCGATCCGCGAGCCCGGGCGGCAGGAGCACGTCGACGACCACGTCCCGGTCGTCGGTGTAGAACAGGTCTTTGCGCGCGGGATTGCGGAGCCGGATATGGCCGTGGTGCGCGGGCAGGATATTCTGCTGGTAAGGCCAAAACATGTGCCCTCGGGTCTGCGCGGGCTGCCAGCGGCTGTCGTCAAAGCCCGGCTCGTTCCAACCGGCCGCCTTGCCCGGGCTGTAGGTCCAGGTGCCGTCGGTCGTCACCCGGATCGTCTCGCCGGACTCCATGATGATCGTCGCCTGCATGTAGATGTAGGGCGGATAGCCCTTTAGGCGGAATCCGTAGAAGCCCGCGCAGTTCGTGCCGGGGCGCAGGTAGTCCTTGATGTTCACGGGAGCGGCCCCATAGAGCATGCCGCTGATGTGGGGCCGCTCGACCAGCTGCCCGTTCAGGTACAGGGCGCTGATCATCCGCTCTCCGGACCAGATGCGGTCGGTCGAGGAGCCTACGTCGGCTACGGCCTTCCAGACCTTGCCCTCGGGCAGGGTGAACTCCTTGCGCGCGTAGCCCTGGTAGCCCTGTTCTTCGCTCAGCATGGGGAAGACCAGGTCTTCACCTGCGAATAGACTGTTCGGACTCGGGTCCTCAGTCCACTCCTGGGCTGCGCACACGGCGCTCGCCAGTATGACAGCAAGTAGTGCAGGCAGCGCCTTTCCAGCCATGCTCATGGTTCGCCTCTCTCTTGTCCAAGGGCGGCCACGGGCTTCCCGCGCCGCCCGCATCCCGGACTGGCCACAAGGCGCCGCTCCGCTTGCGGACCCCGGGCGTCTAGATTCGTCTCGTCTCTCCAATATCCTCTCAGAACCGCACGAGGTCGTCCACCGCAACGGGCCGGCCAGTGGCGAAGGCCTGGTTTGCGGCGATGCCGGTCAGAATCGACCACGCCCCGTCCACATGCGAGGCGGCCCTGCCCAGCGGATCCTCGCTCGTCTCTCCGAACAGGTCGCGCATAAGCACGGGGTCCGCGCCGCCGTGCCCGCCCGCGGCTCGCTCGGCCTCCACGCGGTACGGCTTTCCGTGCAGGGGCAGGACCAGGATGTCCTCGAAATGCTGGGTTCCCTCCTCCTCGATCGTGCCGAAGGCGTTCACATAGCTGCCGTGGCTCACGGTCACCTCCAGGCGGCCCTGGTCGCCCGTGAGCGCGATCCGCAACCCCTCCCAGGGCGCGTAGGCCACCAGGCTGTAGCTCATCATCGCGCCCGAGGCATAGCGCACGAGCACGGTCATGGTGTCTTCGATGCTGATGCCGTCCCCGAACACGCTCTGGTCGCGCAGGTACCCGTCTTCGTGCTCGGCGTCGAGGTACAGTCCCCGCAATCGCTCCGAGGCGCTTAGGTCCAGGGCGAACGGGTCCTCGCGCGCGGCCGGGCTGCCCGTGGACCGATAGTAGAAGTCGGTGAGGCCCCGCTCCTCGGCGTTCGCGCGTCCGTAGAAGCGCAAGTCTCCAAAGGCGAACACGGTGTGCGGACGGCTGTCGAGCCACCAGTTGACGAGGTCGAAGTGGTGCGTGGCCTTGTGCACCATCAGGCCCCCGCTGTTGCGCTTGTCCCGGTGCCAGCGGCGGAAGTAGTCCGCGCCATGGCTCGTGTCGAGCAGCCACTCGAAATGCGCGAGATGAATCCGGCCGATCACGCCCGCGCGCAAGAGTTCGCACACCTTGGTGGACGCGGGCTGGTACCGGTAGTTGAACGTGACCCGCACCCGCCGGCCGGTGCACTTGATGGTGTCCAGGATCCGCTGGCACTTGGCCGCGTCCACGGTCATGGGCTTCTCGGTGATGACGTCGCACCCGAGCTCCATGGCCCGGCAGATGTACCGGTGGTGGGCCCGGTCGATGCACGTGACGATCACGATGTCCGGGCGCTCGGTGCGTACCATGTCGTCGAACCGGTCGAATCGGTACGTGGGCACCGGCCGCAGGTCGAAGTCCTGGGCGAGCGCGCGGTTGGCATAGTCCATGCGCGTCTGGTTCACGTCGCACAGGCCTACGAGCTCGGCCCGGTCGGGGTGGTCTCGGGCAATGGCCGTGTAAAACGAGCGGGCTCGACCGCCCGTGCCCACGATCGCGTATCGCTTGCGGTCCATACTCTCGCTTCCTCCAGCTGAGCTCGCGGGCCGGCAGCGCAGGCCGCCGCGCGGAGGGAACCTGAGCGCCCTACAAAGCCAACCAACCGATGCGGCGAGGCCTTACTGAGTCTCGCCGGCCTCCGCCGAAACGCGCAAGACCGCCACGGACGCCGGGCGCACCAGGTACACGGTCCCGTCCGCTGCGCGGAACCGGTAGAATCGCTCTTCGAACAGCGTGGTCGGCCGCAGGACGGTCACGGACTTGAGGCCTTCGCCGCGCGTCGCGGCCTGGGTGAGCGACCCGTAGACCTCGACGGGTTCTTTGCCGAAATGCTGCATGATCTCGCGCAGCTCGCGGTTCTCGCGGCGCAGCTCGGCCACGTCCGTGCCCGCGTCCAATCCCCAGGAACGCGCGGCCAGCCAGCCAGCCCCGACCAGCGCCAGGCCCACCAGGGCCAAGAGCGCGCGCGTGCTTCTCTTCATAAGACTCCTCCCATTCGGGGGCTGCACAGAGCCCCCTTGCCTTCGGTCCGAACCCCGCCGGCTCAAGAGCCGGTCGACTGCGCGTCCTCGATGTCGGCGAGATACCCCTTCAACGTGGCGAGCTCGCGCGGGAGGTGCACCTCCCAGGGGTCCCAATTCTTTCCGCCGATCCACTCGCCGCTCAGGTACCCCGCGTAGTCCGCGCCGGCCAACAGCTCCAGGGCGCGGCGATGGTCGATGGCGCCCTCGCCGATGGGCCGAAGCAGGCCCTCCCCCTTGGCGGGCTTGCCCAGGATGCCGTCGTGCAGATGGACGTGGCGGATCCAGGGCCGCAGGGCCTCGAAGGCCTCGTCCATGGTGCGGCTCGCGTGACGCACGGGGTGCATGATGTCCCAGTTCGCGGCCGCGGCCGGATGGTAGACGCGCTTGAGGGCAGCGGCCAGGTCCACGGGGTCCGACCAGGCGTCGTGCGTCTCCACGCACAGGGCCGTGCCGCGTTCGGCCGCCTCGGGCGCGAGCTTGCCCAGGCTGTCGGCCAGCAGGTCGACCGCCCGCTCGCGCGAGAACTCCTCGCCGATCTTGCCGCCGCCGAACACGCGAATCGCGGGTACGTTCAGGTCGCCCGCGAGGTCGATCGTGCGGCGCGCGTAGTCCATCCACTGGTCGCGCTGTTCGGGATCGGCCAGCCGGCACGACGTGGCCAGGCACGCCAGGGCCACGCCCGAGGCCTCGACCGTCTTGCGGATCTCGCGGCGCGCGTCCGCGCCCGTCTCGGGTTCCACCCCGTGGGCATGGTCCGCGCCCAGGCGGGGCTCCACGCCGTCGTACCCCAGACGCCGCGCGATGCCCAGCACCTCGCCGAGCGGCAGGTCCGAACACGAAAAGGTCATGAATGCGAAGCGCATACCGGTCTCCCTTATGTGTAGTCGAACGCGACCGCCTCGCCCCGCCGGGCCGAAGCATAGATCGCGTCCGTGATCCGCTGTATGAGAAGCGACCGCTCCAGCCCGGTGTGCGGGGCGCGGCCCTCGCGCACGGCCTGGGCGAAGTCCTCGTGCACGTGCATATCCAGCGTGGGGTCGGTGTCATTCCCCTTCCACACGACGCGGGTGCTCAGGCCGGTGGTGGCGTCGATCGTGTCCTGCTCGATCTGCTTGCCCATCCGCGGCAGCATGCACATGCGAAGCGCCCCACGCTCGCCGAGCACCTCCCAGGCAAGGTCCTCGCGCACGCCGGCGTACTCGGCCCGCTCGAGCGACAGGACGGCGCCGCCCTCGCACTGGACGAGCGCGGCGAAATGGGTCTCCGCGTCCGAGCCGGCGGGCACCTGGCCGGCAAGCTCAGCCGGGATGGGCCAGGCCTGGGCGAGCACGGTGCGGGGCTTCACATTCCATCCGGCGACGGTGAAAAGATAATCGAGATCGTAACAGCCCCAGTTGACCAGGATGCCCCCGCCGTTCTGCTCTCGGCTCAGCCGCCACGCGGGCCGGGGCGCCCCGGGCGCGGAGCCTGCGGGGATGAGCGCGCGGAACCGCACCACGCGCAGGGGCCCGAGCACCCCCGAGGCCACGACTTCGGCCGCGGCCCGGGCCGAGGGGAGAAGCGAAAACCGCGCAGAGCAGCACGCGGCCACTCGGTCCCCGCGTGCGCGGATAAGCGAGCGGACCTCGTCGGCGTGCATGGCGATGGGCTTCTCGATCAGGACGTGGAGGTTCCTGCCCAGGGCCTGCAACGCCAGGGCGGTGCGGTGGCAGGTCGGGAGCGCCAGGAGCACGGCCTCCACGTCGGCCTGTTCGATGAGCTCGGCGCCCTCGGCGTGCCGGTCCGGGATGCCGTGCGCGTTGGCAAGGGCCTCTCGCTTGTCCGGGTCGATGTCGGCCACGGCCACCGGTTGGAGGAGCGGGCTGCGGGCCACGGCCTTCAGGTGGCGGCCTCCCATAACGCCGCAGCCGATGATGCCGATGCGCACGGGCTCCATAGGTGTTCCCCTCCTCAATGGGTGAACCTCTGAGGCGCTGTGCGCAGCATAGCGGCGCGCGTGCAGGTGTCAAGCGGGGCGAGAGGGCGCAAGCCGCACGTCTGAGAGCGGGTGGAGGTTGCGACCCCCCGCATCCGAGACGCGCCACCGGTGGCCGCGCCGGGGCCGCAAAGGTCCGCCGCGGAGCAGGGCCTCGACGGTCAGGCTCCGTTCGGCCGGTCGAGCGACCACTGCTCGCGCTCGATCATGGGCGTGCGGTATCGCTTCTCGACCCTGCCGGTCTTCTCCAGGTGGTCCAAGCACGCGCGCACGCATCCGCGAGCACCGCAGATGGACCGGTGCCGGAACCGACGGTCCAGGAACTTGTAGTAGGTCGGCGGATTGTCTCGGGACGAGTCCGGTTGCAGGAACGGCGAGAAATGCGGATCCCAGCCCTGGTGCACGCGCGAGCACTTGGCGCAGTCGAGCAGCGCGTGCGCGAACACCGTGTTGCCGATCTTCACCTCAACGGTGCGCTCGGCGGGAATGGCCTTCCCCGGGCACGCGGTCCGGCACAGGCCGCACTCGTCGCACACCGTGCCGGGCTCCACGAGCGGATCCTGATCGAGCGGCGCGTCCGTGAATACGGCGAAGATGCGCTGCCTGGGGCCGAACTGCGGGGTCAGGAGCACCTTGCTCAGGCCGAGCTCCCCCAGCCCGGCTGCGCACCCGATCACCCGCAGGCTGAGCGTCCCGTCCGGGTGTGTGCCGCCGGGCCGCACGGGCTGGCCGCTTCGGAACCCGAAGGGGTTGTGGATGGGTACTGCGGTGAACCCGTGGTCCTCCAACAGCAGCACAAGCTTGCGCAGGATGTGCGGGGCGAGCACCTCGTTGAGGTACTGGTACGAGTCGCAATTGTACGCCTGCCAGTAGGTGCCCTCCTCGATGGTCTTCAGCGCCCCGCGGACCATGCGGCAGCCGATGGCAATCACGCTCTGGGTGTGCGACAACACCCCGCACGGATGCACGTCCGCGGGCGCGTGGTCGAATCGGGAGACGGACGCGATGCCCACGAGGTCCGCGCCTGCCGCCTTGGCGAGGGCCTTGACGTCTCGGGTCAGCGCGGTGGCCATGCGCGGCTCCTTACTCGCGCCACAGGGGGAGGCCGGTCTCCTCGTCGTACGCGCGCTCGTACGCGGCGCCCTCCAGGCGCTGGACCAGGACCTCGCACGCGAACACCACGGTCCCCTGCGCCAGGTGGCCGCCGAACGCCGCGCCGCCGTGGTCGGCCAGGGTGATGTGCGCGTGCACAAGCGGCTTGCCGTCCTTCAGGGACACGTTGCCCGTGAGCTTGAGGATCTCCATGGGCCGGTCGAGCGTGGTGAAGCCGTACTCACGCGTCTTCTGGTCGTAGTACCCGATGCAGGCCTTCTGCACGGCGCCCAGGGCCTCCACGCGGCCGAGCTCAATCCCGCGGTCGACGCACACCTGGGTGAGTTCGTCCAGCAGGTCCGCGCCGTGGGTCAGCCGGCCGAGGTAGGCCTTGCCGCCGTGCACTTGCTTCATCATCATGCCGAGTCTCCTCGCTGCGCAGTCTGGGAAGACTGGAGATCTGCGATTGCGCGCTCGTAGGCGGCCCTCAACGGGTTACTCCAGCGCCTCCTTGGTGAGCATTACGTCGTCGATCCACACGGTTCCCGTGCCCTGGATGACCAGGTTCAGGGTTACCTTGTCCGGGTTCTGTCCTTCCTGGAACAGGAAGGGGGTCTGGATCGTGCGCCAGTCGGCCTGCTGCGTGATCGGGTCGCTCACCCCCCGGGAAAAGTACTGGTCGTCGCCCACGTGCGCCCACATCTCCAGGTAGGCGATGCCCTCGAGCTCGCTTTTCACCTGGGCCTCGTACACGAGCTTCGCGCTCTCCACCTCAAGGCCCTCCACCTCGCCCAGGCACACCGTGGTGGGCCATGTGGTGGTGATCTTGACGGAACTCTCGCCTTCCACCTTGACCTCGGTGTCCGCCACGATCTGCGGGCTGACCGCGGAGGCGTCGTCGAGGCTCAGCTTCTTCAGGCTGCCGCCCCCGGGCAGCCCCGCGAGCAAGACCGCCATAAGAATTGCTGTGAACTTCGCCATTGCCTGCTCCTTTCCTCCAATGGGTGCGAATGAATGGTTCCCGACTCGTCCACATCCGGTTTGTCTGTTCCAGTTCGGCGCACGCGCGGCCGGGTGCGCGGACTTGCCTACTCCTTGGCCGGGAGCACCTGGGTGCGCAGCTTGTAGCCGGCGATCCTGGCGATCGACTGCGCGTCTGTGTACACGATGCCGCTGCCGTAGTTCACGTCGCCGCCGGGGTCCAGGTCCCACGATCCCTGATGGCAGGCGATGAGCCTTCCGTCCTTGTCGTGGAACGAGATCGAGTACACGGCCTTGACCTTCCGGTCGGTGGCGTTCTCCATGTGCGCGTTCGCGCTGATGACGGTCTGTCCGAAAAACTCGTCCTGGTAGACCTTGATCTTGTAAGCGACCTTGTCCCCGACCTCCAGGATCACCTGCTTGTCCGTGTCGAACGGCCCGGCCTCCTGGATTTGGATCGGGCCTTCCTCGTAGTGCTCGCCCACTGCGCCGGCCGCCACCTGCGCCGCGCACAGCATGCCGAACAGCGCCACCAGTGCCTTCCTCATCGTGCGCTCCTTTCTTGCCTAGACCGGTCTTTGCCCTTCATGCCTTCAGGGACCGGCGAAAGCCCCACAACGGCAGACTACGTCCCGGTGCACCCTCTGTCAAGCGGGAGTCTCGTCACAGGTGCCCAAGCGCAGGCCGGGCAAGACTCGCCGATCCTTGCAAGAGCAGGACGGTCGCCTACAGCTTGACATGATGCTCGGTCGCCGATACGTTGTGGCCAGTCTCTTGAGCGCGACGAGGTAGACGCATGGGATGGCGCTCGGTCTTGTTTCTCTCTCTCGTCGTAGTCTGGCGTGCTTGCGCCCTAGCGGTTGAGGTCCCCGCGACGCTTCGGGTCGGTATTTATCAGAACGAGCCGAAGATCTTCGTGGACTCCGGGGGGCGCCCCGCCGGCTTTCACGTCGACGTCCTCGAACAGATCGTCGCGGCCGAAGGTTGGCAGATTGCCTACATTCCAGGGTCGTGGGCCCAATGCCTTGAGCGGCTCGAACAAGGCGAAATCGACCTCATGCCGGACGTCGCGTATTCGCAGAAGCGCGACGAACGCTTTGACTTCAACAGCGAGACCGTTCTGTTCAATTGGGCGCGTTTATACGCAAGCACGGGCGTTGCAATCCGAGACATTTTTGATCTGGACCGGAAGAAGGTCGCTGTGGTCGCTGGCGATATCTCGTACGCGGAGCTCAGGTCCACGGTGGATCGCTTCGGCGTAACCTGCACGTTTGTGGAAACCCAGAGCTTCGAGCAGGTCTTCAAACGAATCGATGCGGGCGAGGTCCATGTCGGCCTCATCAGCCGGCTATTCGGCCTCGAACACGAACACGAGTACGCGGTCGATAGGACCTTCATGGTGGTTTGTCCCGTGCGGCTGCACTTCGCTACGGCCAAGGGGCGATACCCCGAGGTGCTGGCGGCCATAGACAAGCACTTGGCAGACCTCAAGGCAGACAAGGACTCCCCGTACTATGAGGCCATGAACCGGTGGATTCACAGCGCCGGGCGCAAGCGCATCCCGAGGTGGGCCAAGTATGCAGCGGCGAGCGTGCTGGGGCTGGCCATGGCCTTGGGGCTGCTCAGCCTTGTCCTGCGCAGCCAGGTGCGGGCGCGTACCGCGGACCTGAGCGCGGCCAATGAAGAGCTGCAAAGACACAGGGATCATCTGGAGGAATTGGTCGAGGATCGGACGGCCGAACTGGCGGCAGCGAACAAGGAGCTCGAATCGTTCGCCTATTCCGTGTCTCACGACCTGCGAGCGCCTCTCCGCGCGATCGATGGATTCAGCGATGCCCTACTTGAGGACCACGGTGCCGATTTGGACGAGACAGGCACGGACTACCTTCGCCGTGTACGAGCCGCGTGCGAGCGGATGAGACGCATGGTCGAGGACATGCTCGTGCTTTCGCGCGCGACCAAGGGCATGCTGCACCGCGAAGACATAGACCTGTCCGCAATGGCCGAGGAGATCGGCGTAGAGCTGCGCGAGGCCTTCCCCGGGCGCAATGTTGTCTTGAGGGTGCAACCCGGCATACACGCACACGCTGACCCGCGGTTCGTGCGCGTGTTGCTCCAGAATCTACTCGGCAACGCTTGGAAGTTCACCGCGCAAGAGCCCGCTCCTCGCGTGGAGGTCGGCTGCGCGCAGGAGCAGAGCAAGGACGTGTTTTTCGTGCGCGACAACGGCATAGGGTTCGATATGCGCTACTCGGACGAGATGTTCGGCGCGTTCCGTCGGCTCGACAACGCGGCCCAACGCCCGGGAAGCGGTATCGGCCTCGCGACCGTGCAGCGCATTGTACACAGGCACGGCGGGCGTATTTGGGCCGAAGGCCGACCCGGCGAGGGTGCCACGTTCTACTTCACCATCTAGCCGATCCGCTGCCTCAGTCGTCGTCTTCTTCGTCCGCGTCGTCCTCCTCCGGCTCGAGCTTGCGCAGCAGCCATACGTCGGCGGGGTCGATGGCCACCTTCTTCTCGTGCGCGTTGCCGTTGGACAGGCACTTCACTTCATAGAAGCCGACCGGCTTCTCCAGCGGGACGAAGCTGCCCTCCTTGCCCTGGCCGATGCGCACGTGCTTCTCGACGCGCTTGATTTTCGCCGCACCCACCGCCGCGCGGATGCGGTCCTGGTGCGGTTCGGGCAGGTTCTCGAACTTGACGCGGCCTTCGATCTCGCCGACGCTGCCGTCCGGCGCGACCTCGACCTCGAACCGGTCCTCGCCGCGGCGCAGGTTCACCTCGTAGTACAGGACGTCGGTCTCTCGCTCGCGGCCGGCGCTGTGGATCAGCGCGCCCGGGAACCTGTCCCGCATGGTCTGCACGACCGGGGCGGGCAGCTTCCGGGCCCACGCCGCGTCGCGCGCCCGGGCCTCCTTCTCACCGCCCGCTTGCGCGATGGGCGCGGCGAGCATGCCCGCGACCGCCACTGCAATGGCTGCGCACACGAACCGTCGCATGGCGCTCCCTCCTCGAATGCCGCTCGAACGAGACTCGGCTCCTGCCGCGCGTCCGGTCCCTGGGCGGCATGGCTCGCGTAAGGTTTCCGCAACTCCCATCAGACAGACCAGGGCTTCGGGCTTCGCATCTTCGCGCCGCGTCGGGCCGCCGCCTACCTCGGCGGCGCGGCCGACGCACCGAGGCGCGCCCGGTCCTGTGCCGCGAACAGGTCCTTCACCGAGTCCTTCATGAGCAGCACGATCGTGAGCACGCCCAGGACCGTGCCCAGGGGCATGAACAAGCACTCCACGCCCGCGACGACGAGACAGAAGAGGTGGTTTCGGCGCCGCGCCAGCGACCGGCCCGCTGCGAGCACCAGAGCGGCAAGCGCCAGGCCGAGCAGGATGAACACGGAGAAGAATGCTACCAGAAACCATCCCACGAAGGCAGGAGGAGGTTCCTGACCATTCTCCACCAGGTGTGGAGCGAAGAGGAACACCAGTACGAACACGAGCTGGACGATCGGGACCAGCGCGAACAACGCGACAAGGCCGCCCACCACGTAGTGGAACACCGCGAGCAGCCGGAGCAGGTATTCGTCTTGGCTCCTGTCGCGCTCGGTTGCAGGCGAGTTCGGGTCTGCCATACCGTGCCCTCGCCGGACAGAGGCCCTGTTGTGCAACCCCGTGTGGCGCGGGCTGCAGCTCCATGTCAACGTCAACCGAAGCTTGACGCCGGTGCCTGAATCACTATACACCGCGCCCGGCGGGTTGTCGACAACGAACGCGCCCCTTTCGCGCGGCTACGGACGCGCGTCGGCCATCGTGCCGCCCCCGAGCAGGAATTGGTTGGAGTACGGGTACCAGTGCTTCTGGCGCGCGACCCGGGGCGTGGCCGCCAGGCGCTCGGCGTGCTTGTCCGGCTCCCAGAAGGCGTGCACCTGCGCGCGCAGGGCGTCGGCGACCTCGCGCAGGCGCGGCTCGGCGGCGAGGTTGCGCCACTCGCCGGGGTCCTGGGCCAGGTCGTAGAGCTCCTCGGCGCCGTCCAGATACAGCGCGTACTTCCACTGCTCCGTGCGCATCATGCATCCGGCCGCCGTGGGCTCACCCAGGAACGCGCTCTCGCAGAAGATCCGGTCTCGAGCAAGGGGACCGGTCCCCTGCAACACGGGCATCAGGCTCGCGCCCTCGCACGCGTCCGGCACGGGCGCGCCCGCGGCCTCGCACAAGGTGGGGAAGAGGTCGATGAGCCCGGTCAGGTCGCCGACGCGCCGGCCGCCCGGGAACCGAGACGGACACCGCACGATCAACGGCACCCGCGCCGAGGCGTCGAAGAAGAGCGTCTTGTTCCACGCGCCCTTCGCCCCGCCCAGGTCGCCGTGGTCGGAGGTGTAGATCACGATCGTGTTCTCGGCCAGGCCCAGGTACTCGAGCACCTGGAGGATCCGGCCGATCGCGTTGTCGATCCACTCCACGCACCCGTAGTAGGCGGCCAGATACCGCAAGGCCTCCTGCTCGGTGCACCGGGAGCCCTCGATGGCCTTGCGCACAAAGGGCACGGCGCGCTCGGCATACCCTTCGGGAACCTGAGGTGCGGGCACGCGGCCCTCGTAATGCGAGAAGTAGCGCGCCTGGCACCGCACCGGAAAGTGCGGCTTGTCGAATCCCACGGTCAGGAAGAAGGGCTCGTCCCCGCGCAGGCCGACATGCGTCTGGAGCCACTTCGCGGCCTCCGACACGCAAATCTCGGTCTGGGTGAGGGGCAGGGGAATGCCGCTCGGGCCCGCATTGCCCACGAGCGACCCGAGCCCCGAGCCCACCCCGTCCGCGGGCCGCCGGGGGTCGGGCTGGTGCGCCTGGCCGAACAGGTCGCCGTACGGACGCTCCTGGTACCCGTGGAACTGGTCGCCGTTGAAGTGCGCCTTGCCGATCTGGCAGGTGCGGTACCCGTGGTCCGCGAGCCGGTGGGGGATCGTGCAGCAACCCGGCTCCAGCATGTCGCTGTTCGTGTAGATGCCGATGGACCGCGAGTAGCGGCCCGTGAGAAACGACGACCGGCTGGGCACGCACAGGGGGTTCTGGCAGTAGGCCCGATCGAAGAGAACGCCTTCGTCGGCCAGGCGGTCCAGGTTTGGGGTGCGGACAAGGCCGTTCTCGGCTCGGCCCAGGACCCCGGGGTTGTGCTGGTCGGAGAGCAGGAACAGGATGTTCGGTCGGTCTGTCATGTTCATGAGGCTCTCCGCGCAATCACGTCAAACGGCCAAAATCAATCGCGCGTCCATACGCGCGCGGCATCGAACGGCGGCGCATAGTCCCAGGATGCGGGTTCGCCCTGACGCATGGCCGCGCGCAGGAGCCCCCGCTCGGCCAGGCTGCGGTCCACGTCCTCCGCAATGCCCTCGGGGTCCAGGCGCGCCAGAAGCGCACGGTGCAACTCTGACTGCACGCGCTCGATCCCCGGACGACCGGCAAGGTCCGTATGCTCATCCGGGTCATTGTCCAGGTTGAAAAGGTGTGCGCCATGCCCGGCGATGTACACGTATTTGTACGCGCCCTTGCGCACCATGAAGCAAGGCGCCCGGATGCCCCCTTCGGTGTGGTATTCGCTGAGGGCTACGCGCTCGGGATCCGCGTCTGAATCTCCTCGGAGCAGGGGAAGCAGACTGCGCCCGTCCACGTACTGGGGCGCTGGTGCCCCCGTGAGCTCGGTCAGGGTGGGGAACACGTCGAGCAGACTGACCGGATCCGGAATGCGCGCGCCGCCCGGCCACCGGTGCGGGTAGCGCGCCAACAGGGGGACGCGCGCAGACCACTCGTAGAAGAGGCGCTTCTCGATCATGCGGCGCCTGCCCAGCATGTCACCGTGGTCCGAGGCGAACAGGACCGCGGTGCGCTGCGCCATGCCCAGCCGGTCGAGCTCGTCCAGAAGCTCGCCCACCTTCGCGTCCACGTAGCTGACCATGCCGTAGTAGGCCCGGTACAGCCGGCGCATAGCGCGGGCGTCCGCCAGCACCTCGTAGGGCACTCCCTGGAACTCGGCGAGCCACGCCTCCATGTCCGTGGCCGGGTGTGACGCCTCGGTCTCGGCCTCGGGGATATCGAACGTGGCGCCCTCGTACAGGTCCCAGAACGCCTGGGGCGCGAGGTAGGGCGGGTGCGGATGCGTGTAGCTCACGACCAGACAAAACGGCCTGGGCTTCCGGTCGCGCGGGCGCGACCGCGCTCCGCGTCCCGTGGCGTGGTGTCGCAGGAACTCGAGTGCGCGGAACTGCACCTCCTCGTCATAGGCGAGCTGCGCGCTCCACGCGCACGGCCCGGCGCGTTCGATGGCATGCGCTTTTCCATGAGGCTTGCGCGCCTCGGGGTCGCCGGGTGCGGACGGCGTCCACGAGAAGTCGGACGGATAGATGTCCGTGGTCAGCCGCCGCTCGAACCCGTGGAGCTGGTCCGGACCGATCAGGTGCAGCTTGCCGGAGGCGATCACCTCGTATCCGGCGAGACGGAGGTGATGCGGCCAGCAGGGCACGTCCGCGGGCAAGATCGCCGCATTGTCGTACGTGCGGGTGCGGCTTGCGTACCGGCCCGAGAGCAGGCCGGCCCGTGCGGGCGCGCACAGCGGGCAAGGAGAATAGGCCGCCTCGAAGGTAACGCCTTCGCGACCGAGCCGGTCGAGTGCGCTGGTACGGACGACCGGGTGGCCGTAGGGCCCGGTCAGCGCGGCCGTGAGCTGGTCTGCCAGCACGATCAGGATGTTCGGCCGCTCGTCAGTGCGCGCCGTGGTCATGAGCAGGTCCTCTGGAAGGGGAGTGGAGCTCCGCTTCGTCGTTCGCAGAGCATCCTTTAGGGTCGCGAAGCTGGCGCCTGTCCCTGGTCAGGCCCGCCCAGGCCCTTGCCGTGCTCTGGAACGGGCAGCGGGCGACGTTCGGGTTCCGGGTCTCATTCCCTCGTTGAACTGCCGCGCTCGAGCGCGCGGTTGCCGCATCGCCCCCAACGCTTGGTTCGATACCGATTGTTCATTCAGTAGCGGGGAAGGCACCTCGCAAAGGTTGACACTTGGGCCGCCAGATGCGACTCGGGGGCAGGTTCAGTTGCTCCGCCACCTGCCACGCCGCCCGAATGTCCTTCAGGCGGCCGATGTCGTGCGCGTCGGAGCCGAGCGAGAAACAGCACCCCTCTGCGGCGACAATCGAAAGGAACTCGATGTAGTCTTTGACATGCCGTTCGCTGGCGGCCGGGTTCGTAAGATTGGCCCCGGCGTTGATCTCAATGGCTGTGCCCGTCTCTCTGGCGGTCTGGCCAAGTTCGCGAGCGTAGCTTTCCGGGACGGCTTGAAGGGAATCGACCCAGTCCCATCCCTTGGTGTCGAATTCCACCTTGTCGAACCAGTAAGGATGCACCAGAACATCGACCAGAGGGTCGCGGCACGTTTTCAGGTGATGGCGATGCTGAATATCCATCATCTTCTTCAGATCGTAAGCCTCAAGATACGTCCTGTGGATGCCACCGATGGCGAACTGGAACCCATATTCTTCCTTGACCTCGGGGCTGAAGGCGAAGTCGTCGTCCATTCCAAGGAAATTCAGCTCGACGCCAAAGTATACGGGCGTCTTCGTCTCCAATGCATCAATGTCTTCCCTGATCGGCACATGCAAATCGAGCGTGTCCAGGGTGTGCAGGTGGTCTGTTATTGCCAGTGCCGTTACGCCACACCGTTCGCATTCGTTCACGATGGCAGCAACCTCCATCGTCCCGTTTGCGCACCCCAAGTACTTGGTATGAATATGGAAGTCCCAGCGCTTGTCGTCCATTGCCCCCATTGTTCCATCCTTTCCTGCTGGCTAACTGCTAGGAGCCTCTAACAGCACGGGCCTGCGAGTTTTCGCCGGCAGATCCGGAGCGCGCGTCCGCGCGCCCTTGGGGGTGCGCTGGTCATAGACCAGGAACAGGGCGTTCGGTCGGTCGTCACCGCGCGGCTGCGGTCATGGGCAGGTCCTTTGGAAGTGGAGTGGAGCCTCGGCCCGAGGGCGGAGGCGCCGGGCGACGACTTGGTGGAAATCAAGGCGTCGGAATCCGGGCAAACGCCCCATGGACGCCATCCAAGCGTTCGGCAAGACTGTGCGCATGGAAGACTAGCTGAACAGGTTAGCTTCACTCGTCCTCCTGATGCCAGGACGTGTCTTCAGTGGGCCAGTTGGTCGGAGGAGCGTTTATCCCTTGAGGAAATGAGGAGATGAAAGTCAGGAAAGCCGAGATGGTCTCTCCCGAAAACCGATTCTTGTGGCCTCGGCCGACTTTGAGATCGTACAAGCTTGTCGGCAAGTGAGGACCAGCGCTGCCGAAATAGTAGAACGTCTTACCGATGAGAACCCGCTTGCCTTTCAGGTCATGCGCCTTGCTCTCTGGATTCTCCTGCTCTTCATTGGAGTGCATCGACCGCAACTGGTGGAAGCCGCCGTTTGGCAATGGCTTGTAAATGTTGTCTCCACACTTGCAGATGAACTTCGCCTTGGTGTAGTCGGGTACCTTGCTGGCAAAACGCTGGTCGCGGTAGTAGCGCGCATAGCCGAGAATCTCATCCACCTCCATGGCGAACACTACTCGATTCTCCTGGGCGGCTGGACCCAATCCCACGATCCAATCCCCTGGCTCGGCGGTCCGTCTGATCGTCGGCTTGCAGGTGGCAAGCGTACAGCAGCCCCAAAAAGGATTCGGCGCAAAGCCGGTGTCATAAGTAACAGCGTACGAATACAACTTCATCGGCCGTGTATTCTTGGATGCGAATTCCATATTCTGCCCAAATCTCTATTTGCCGCCGGACTCGATACTCGTATGAGATGCTACGCCCGCCCAACAGGGCCGTCAAGCATCGGTTCGGGGTCTCTCGTCGCGCAAGCGCCGCTGCGGCGATGGCTTGTCGTGCGTCATGTTCTTGTTAGAGGTCGCCACCAGCCCCACCGATCACTTCATCGAAGTCTTTGAGAACCGTGCCTTCGGGCAGAGAAAACGTGAAATCGCTCTTGTCTAGCTCGGGCGAGGAAATCTGTTCGTGAAGTTCGACAAGAGACCCCTTCATCTTTTGATTCTTGAGCGCCGTTGTCGATCTCTCTATCGTCTCTCTCAGGTTCCTCTTGCTCTCTTCGGTCACTTCTTCACCCATCTGCTCAATGGCTTCCTCAAGTTGTTCATCGGTCATTTCAGGCATTTGCAGGCCGCCTTCCGGAGGCTCAAGAGACCGGTAGTACTTCTTGATCACATGCCTGGATGTCGAGATCCAAAACGTCTCCTTCTTCGAAATCACGGATGGCCCGCTTATCACGTAACAGTCTTCTTCGCCGACTTCTTCATTCTTTCCGATTTGTGGATTCTTGAGACGGAGAAAGGAGGCCGTTTGATGTCTCAATCCGGGCAGGAACAGCGACGGTACTGTGAACGCAGACCCACGCGAAATCCCTGTTGCACCACCCAGAGCAAGCTCGTCGCTGTCCATCTTGAAATACGCATTCATGACGCCCATGTAGAGATACGGTTGCGTGCCATCACTCCATACCGCACCCGACTGGACCATGCGCGGGAGCGGCATGTTCTCCTGAGTCCAGGAAATCAGATAGAGATTCGGCTTCTTCAAGAGGATCGAAAACGACGTCTCCATCTTCATTCCGTGGGTGTCGATGTTGGCAGTAATCGTTCCGTTCGCCTTGTAGGTTTGCATTTCCTTGTACTTGGCCGCAACGGCCTCCAGTATCTCGTATGGAGAAACGTCGGCGCCAAAGGCTTGGCCCGCCAGCGTCAAGACAGCGATGGCAAGCGGGGATATCCTCTTTCCTGTCATGTCTCTATCCTTTCTGCATGCAGCGCAAGGCTTCATCCTGCGCAAGTTTGGGCCTCCCACAAATGCGCCCTTGCTCCACGAATACTACGCCCGCCCAACAGGGCCGTCAAGCGTTGGTTCGGGGTGTCTCGTCGCGCGATCGCCTCCGCGCGGTCTCAGCGGCCATCTTGCGCGCCCAATTTGTCCTGGCAAAAGGGTTGGCCATGCATGTACAGAAACGGCGGCGCGGACAAGCGCGGCGGCGTGCGTTCGCGCAGCGTGTTGGCTATGCATGTTCAGAAGCGGCCCGCGCGATTGGTTACGAAGGACTTCCTTTCTCCTTCGAGCGGGATGGCCGCGTGCGCATCACCAGGGTTCCGAACCGCTCGTCCAGTTCTGTGCGTTCCACGTCGAGGTGCGCATGCTCCACGAGCGCCCTCAGCCCTCCCTGGCGCAGGAACAGCGCCCAGTGCCTGAAGTGTTGCAGTCCGGCCGCCAGTTCGACCGCGCCGCGGGCGAGCCGCTCTGTCCCGGTCTGCGCAGCCGCATCAACGTCGGCAAGGATCAGGCGGTCGGCCAGGCTCTGCATCTGGCGAAGGACGCTGCGCCGGCGCGCCTCGTCCAGCGTGTGAAGGAAGAGCGATGCCACCGCGAAATCGAAATGCCCGCGCACCATCCTGTCCATCCGTGCTGCGTCCGCGTGGAGAAACTGCACTCTCCCGCCGTGCGGATGCCCGCGCCGCGCCCGCTCGGCGACCCGGATCATCTTCGCCGACGCGTCAAGCCCGACCACGCTCCGGCAGCGCGACGCGAGTTGCATGGCCAGCGCCCCGGTGCCGGAGCCCACCTCTAGCACGCAGCTATCGGGCTGCACCATCTCGGCGATCAGCTGTCTCGTGCGGTCCAGCCGGGGATCGATGTACCGGCGGTAGATCCGTCCATGATACCAGTGCGCGCCGTGCACGGGGATCCCTCTCGAAATGGACGATCGCCACCGAAGGCGTCCCGGAAACAAACAGGGCCCCGTCCCTGCAGACGGAGCCCCTCGAAAGATGGTGGAGCCGATGGGGGTCGAACCCACGACCTCAGCATTGCGAACGCTGCGCTCTCCCAACTGAGCTACGGCCCCGATTGTCGCCGCAAGTGCACGGCAGTCCTTATGATATCCCGCAGGCCAGCCTTGTCAACACCGCATTTGACGAACGCGGGCCCCTGAACTGCGCGTATGTCGGGGCGCGGACGGCCGTGCCCAGAAACCCCTTGCGCGGTCGGCGCACCCTTGCCATACTGGCCCGCGACACGCAGAGCCGCCCCTCGACAGGCGGGGGCGCAGGGCGGCCCGGGAGCGGGGAACGCGCGGGCGCCGGTTGGAGCGCAAGGAGAGCGCCATGGCGAAGACGTACGTGCTGGGCATCGATTTCGGCACCGAGTCCGGACGCACCGTGCTCGTGGACACGGCCACGGGCCGGGAGCTCGCGACCGCGATCCTGGAGTATCCCGACGGGGTCATCGACAAGGTTCTGCCCGGCACGCGCACCCGGCTGCCCCACGACTGGGCCCTGCAAAACCCGGCCGACTACCTGGAGGTTCTGCGCGTGACCGTGCCCAAGGCCCTGCGCGCCGCGCGCGTACGCAAGCAGGACGTGGTCGGCATCGGGATCGACTTCACCGCGTGCACGTGCCTGCCCGTGGATCGCGAGGGCACGCCCCTGTGCATGAAGCCCAAGTGGCGCAAGAACCCGCACGCCTGGGTCAAGCTGTGGAAGCACCACGGGGCGCAGAAGCAGGCCGACCGGATCAACGACCTCGCGCGCAAGCGCAAAGAGCCGTGGCTTTCGCAGTTCGGCGGGGCGCTCTCCAGCGAGTGGATGCTCGCCAAGTGCCTCCAGGTCCTGGAGGGGGCCCCGGACGTCTACAAGGCCGCGGACCGGTTCATGGAGGCGGCCGATTGGGTGATCCTGCAACTGACCGGCGTCGAGGCGCGCAACGCGTGCACGGCCGGGTACAAGGCCCAGTACGTGAAGGGGCAGGGGTATCCGTCGCGCGCGTTCTTCAAGACGCTCGACCCCCGCATGGAACGCTTCGTGGACGAGAAGCTCTCCACGGACATCTGGTCCCTGGGCAAGCGCGCGGGCGAGCTGACCCCGGACATGGCCAGGCGGATGAAGCTCGAACCGGGCACCGCGGTGGCGGTGGCCAACGTGGACGCGCACGTGTCCGTGCCCGCGGCCACGATCACCACGCCGGGCAAGATGCTCATGATCATGGGCACCTCGATCTGCCATATGGTCATGGGCCGGGACAAGAAGGTGGTCCCCGGCATGTGCGGCACGCTGGAGGACGGGATCCTGCCCAAGTACTGGGGCTTCGAGGCCGGGCAGTCCGGCGCGGGCGACATCCTGGCCTGGTTCGTGAACAACTGCGTGCCCGCCGCGTACGAGCAGGAGGCCCGCCGGCGCAAGAAATCCGTGCACGAGGTCCTCAGCGCCGAGGCCGCGCGCAAGGAACCGGGCGAATCCGGCGTGCTGGCCCTCGACTGGTTCAACGGCAACCGTTCGATCCTGGTGGACGCGAATCTCACCGGCATGTTCGTGGGCATGAATCTCCAGACCGGCCCCGCGGACCTGTACCGCGCGCTCCTGGAGAGCCTGGCCTTCGGCACGTACAAGATCATCAACACCTTCGAGGAGCACGGCGTGCCTGTGAAGGAGCTCTACGCCTGTGGCGGACTGCCCGAGCGCAACCCGTTCCTCATGCAGGTGTTCAGCGACGTGACCGGCCGCACGATCAAGATCAGCGCC
>Ga0180431_10003611_pt1 | contig 19834 bp, 12 predicted proteins | sample SS_ome_11_FD_132459 | JGI IMG/M metagenome (GOLD analysis project Ga0180431, IMG submission 132459) | Hypersaline lake sediment archaeal communities from the Salton Sea, California, USA - SS_1_MS_1 metaG | ecosystem: Environmental > Aquatic > Non-marine Saline and Alkaline > Hypersaline >... | reverse complement strand
CTTCGACCCTGGTACGCTGGGACCGGTAGTCAGCCATTGCCACGCGGTCTCCATCGGCTCCGACCACAGGACATTGGGCAAAGTAGACGCTTCTGTGTACAATTCCATTGGAAGGCGACCTCCTTTTGATTGGGATGGGTTTCCAGAATCTTGCAGGAGATTATCGCCTTCCGCTATTCAATTGTAAAGGTCTTTTGGATCAGAAATGAACCATGCCGCAGAAACCCATAGGATATGCCGTTTACCCGGCGGCTGTTAGACGCGGCCTTCGACCTGCGGGAGCGCCTGGAGATAGCGAGCGACCAGTTCCATCGCTACGATGCCGGGAATGGCAAAGCTTTGATCCGAGGACTTGTGCAACCACTCGTCGGCTGACGGCAAGCCACGCAGACAGTCGATCAAAACGTCGGTGTCGAGCAGTATCATCGCTCAGAATGCTTCCAGGTTTGTTCCCGGAGGGTGCGAGCGAACGTCGGGGTATCGGGCAGATCATCCCGATTGCGCCACATACCGAAGAACTCGGATGCTCGCAGGTCGCCCAACGTGCAATGGCGCGCCGGTGGGGATTCAGTGGGGGCAAATACAACGATGATCTCCGTCGAGCCAGCGGGCACATCCTCTGGGACTCGCAGGGTGAGCGTACGTTGGGTGTGACTGTTGTTTTGAGTTTGACAAGATGCATCATTTCCTCCTCGTCATCTATGTTACCACAAATTGGAGGTTATAGCAATGCATCGGCGTATGTAAAACTTGGGGGAGTCACGCTTTCTGCTGCCATGCCGATGATTGAAATCACCCAAAGTGCGTTAAAACGCACTAAAAAGCGGCATGCCAACCTGTTTCCAACAGGTTTCGAGTGTCAGCGGGGCGTTTCAACGCTCCGCGCTGGCTATGGCGAGGCCGTCAAGTTGGTTCTCCCCCAACAATTATATGCGCCCGACCCTCTGGAATCTGGAGACTCTGGGTAATCTGGTCTCTGGGGGGAGGGGGCTATTCGCCCCCCTCCCCCCGCTCAACAACGAGCGATGTGCCCCCGGTTCACTTTCTCCACTTACTGCCTTCTTATCTGACCCCTTTCCGCGCAAAAGTTTGGAGGCGTTCTGTCAGAAACATGGTTAAAAGTCAAGGGAACTTTTGACTTCTGTACAAGTTAGGGCTATACTAATTCCAGATGCTCGTGACCATTATTGAGAGCGATCTTCAAAGAAAGATGATTCAGTGCCTGATGTCCAGATGTGGCATAGGGCGGGCATTCACCTACCAGATCCCAGAGAGCCACAGTGTAAAAGTGCCAGCGAATGCTGAGAGTTGGGAGACATGCAGCAATTCCCGTTTTGGCAATTCTAGCTTAGGTGCATCGGCCTAAAAGAGCCGATGCTAGCCAGCACCGTCTGTTTTACGGCGGTGCGGCTTCAAAACGGGAATTACTGGGAGACATGCAAAATGAAAGACCAAGACAAGACCAAGGAGAAACTCGTCAACGAGTTGAGGGAACTGCGTCAGCGAATTGCTGAACTGGAAGCAGCAGAAATTGAGTACGAGCGAGTCGAAGAGGCGCTTCGAGAGAGTGAGGAACGGTACAGAGATATTGTCGAATTGGCCCCTGACGGAATCCTGACAGGCGATCTAAAAGGGGTAGCCACTTCGTGCAATTCAGCTTTTCTAGAGCTTACGGGCTTCTCCCGAGATGAAATTGTGGGTACACATATCTCCAAGTTTCCTACATTACGGATTCAGGATATCCCGAAATACGCCGATATTATATTCTCGGCAATACAGGGAAAAATTACCAAGCCCTTTGAGTTCAAATGGGTTCACAAAGATGGGACAGAGCGTTGGGGTGAGGCTCATTTGGGGCTAATGAAAAAGGGTTCCAAGGTCATAGGCTTGCAGTTCATTCTGAGAGACACCACCGAGCGCAAGCAGGCAGAGGAAGCGCTGCGTAAGAATGAGGAACGTCTGCAACTCGTCTTTAAGGATGCCAATCTGGGTTTGTGGGACTGGAATGTCCAAACTGGAGAAGTCGTATTTAATGACCGCTGGGCTGATATGTTGGGTTATACGCTTGATGAACTTGAGCCCCATGTAAGAACATGGGAGGAATTGCTTCATCCCGATGAGTTAAATGATGTTATTGAAATCCTCAACGCTCACCTGGAGGGTAAAACTGATTTCTATGAAACTGAGCATCGGATGCGCACCAAAGATGGCAACTGGAAATGGATCTTGGACCGAGGTCAGGTGCTGGAATGGGATAGACAGGGTAAGCCATTACGTGCTGCCGGCACGCATCTGGACATCACCGAGCGCAAGCGGGCGGAGGAGGCGCTACGGGAGAGAGAACAGTTTCTGCAAGACGTGTTTGACGCCATCCAGGATGGTATCAGCGTTCTGGACACTGACCTCAACGTGGTCATAACCAATCGCTGGATGGAACAAAAGTATGCCCATCAAATGCCCTTAGCGGGTCGCAAGTGCTATCGGGTATACCAGCAGCTTCAGACGCCGTGCCCTTGGTGTCCCACGCTTCGAACGATTAAAACAGGGGAAACGCACACGGAAACCGTCCCTTATCCTTCGGCCGACAACCCCACGGGATGGATCGAATTGTCCGCCTTTCCCATCAAGGATGAAGTGGGACGCGTGACGCGCGTGATTGAATACGTCAAGGACATCACTGAGCAAAAGCGGGCGGAGGAGGCGTTGCAGGAGAGCGAGGAGCGCTTTCGACGCGCTGTCCTCGAATCGCCCTTCCCGACGATGCTGCACGCCGAGGATGGCGAGGTAATAACCATCAACGAGGCGTGGGTCGAGATAAGCGGTTACACCCAGGATGATATTTCCACCATTGCTGACTGGACAGAGAAAGCCTATGGGGAAAGAAAGGCCCTCGTGGAATCAGGCATCGACCAATTGTACAGCCTGGACCGACGAGTAGACGAGGGGGAGTACGTCATAACGACCAGCAGCGGAGAGGAGAGGACGTGGCACTTTCACTCCGCCCCGTTGGGCAGGCTTCCCGATGGCCGGCGCCTGGTGCTGAGCATCGCGGCGGACGTCACCGAGCGCAAGCGGGCGGCGGAGGCGCTGCGGGAGAGCGAAGATCGATTATCAAAGACCATGCTGGCTGCCAACGATGGCATGTGGGATTGGGATCTGACGACGGATGAGGCCTACTTTGATCCACGATACTATGAGATGGCCGGTTATGAGGCGGACGAATTCCCCTCCCGTCTGGATGAATTTCAAAAGCGCGTTCATCCCGATGACGTCGAGTATGTTATGGGCCAGGCTCAGAAGCATCTGGAAGGTGAGATTGATCGCTTTGTGGTAGAGTTTCGGTTCAGGAAAAAGGACGGCGACTGGTTGTGGATCATGGGGCGGGGAGTGATCGTGGAACGGGATAGAGATGGTGTCCCTCTACGCTTTGTGGGCACACACACTGATATCACCGAGCGAAAGCGGGCGGAGGAGGCGCTGCGTGAGAGCGAGGAGAAGTTCCGCACACTGATCAATCAAACGGTCGATATGCTCTTGCTCCACGATATGGACGGCAAAATTATAGACGTGAACAGGTCCTCCGTAGAGCAATATGGCTACACAAGAGAAGAGTTACTCTCGATGACCTTGGCCGACCTTGATCCCGACTACGCAAAGCGCGAGGACGGCGGAAAGTTCTGGAACCAGTTTGAACCCGACGATTGGTTTCGGTTTGAAGCTCGACAGAAACGAAAGAACGGGAGCATCTTTCCCGTCGAGGCTACAATCTCTCTGGTTATGCTCCAGGGGGAGACCTGCGTTATGGGGTTATGCCGGGACATCACCGACCGCAAGCGAGCAGAACAGGAGATCCACCAGCGCGTGAGGGAACTGACCGCCCTCAACGCCTTGGGCCGCCGGGTTGGCGCCACGCTCTCGCTGGAGCAGGTGGTGAAGGCCGCGCTTGAGGAGATCGCCGAGCCTGTTCATCCCGACCTGGCCTTGCTCTTCCTGCGCGAGGGGGACGAGTTGATCTTGCAGGGCGTCGGTCCAAAGGGAACGCCACATGCGCACCAGGAGACGCCCGTGCACCGGGTGGGAGCATGTCTGTGTGGATTAGCCGTCAGCGAAAGGAGCGCGCTGTACGTCACGGACATTCACGCGGACCCTCGTTGTACCTGGAAAGAGTGCAAGGAGGCCGGCCTGCGCTCCTTTGCAGCTTTGCCCATGCAGAGCGGCGACGAGATCATCGGCGTGCTGGGCCTGGCCTCGGCCGAGGAGCGTGACTTTGGCGCGCAGGATACCTTCCTGGAGGCTATGGTCGCTCAGATCACTTCGGGCCTACAGAATGCGATCCTGCATAAACAGATACAACGCCACGCCGAAGAGATGGAGCAGCGCGTGGCCGAGCGCACCGCCGAGTTAGCGGCCAAGAACCGCGAACTGGAGACCTTTACCTATTCCGTCTCCCACGATCTCAAGGCCCCCCTGCGCGGCATCGATGGCTACAGTCGCCTGCTGTTGGAGGATCACTCGGACCAACTGGACGAAGAGGGCCGGAGGTTCCTACGCACCATCCGACGCGCCACCGCCCGGATGCACCAGTTGATCGAGGACCTGCTGACCTACTCACGCCTGGAGCGCCGCTCGCTAACTCTGGGGCGCATCGATCCCCAAGCACTGATCGAATCGCTGATCGCCGAGCGGGCTGAGGAGATCGAGGAGCGCGGCATCCACGTGACGGTGGATGTGCTCTGTGCACACATCGTGACCGACGCAGAGGGTTTCACCCAGGCGCTGCGCAACCTGCTCGAAAACGCACTCAAGTTCACCCGCGAGACGCCCGAAACGCAGATCGAGATCGGCGGGCGAAAAACGGATAAATCGTGTATACTATGGGTGCGCGATAACGGCATCGGTTTCGATATGAAATATCGCGATCATATCTTTAAGATATTCGAGCGCCTGCATCGGGAAGAGGACTATCCCGGCACCGGTGTCGGGTTGGCCATCGTGCACAAGGCCATGGCGCGCATCGGGGGGCGCGCGTGGGCGGAGAGCAAGCAGGGCGAGGGAGCGACATTCTATCTGGAGATACCGAGGTGAGGGAGAGACGCGGAGACGCGGGGACACGGCGACGCGGTGACACGGGGAAGGGGAGATTCTTCTTGTCACCGCGTCATGGAAAACAAGGAGGAAAACAGTGGCTAATATCCGCCATTTTCGTGAGTTGGACGTATACCAACTGGCGATGGAGTCAGCGATGGAGATATTTGAACTAACCAAACGCTTCCCACGCGAAGAAAGATATTCGCTAACCGACCAAATACGACGCTCCTCTCGCTCCGTCTGTGCAAACTTGGCCGAGGCGTGGCGCAAACGGCGCTACCCCAAGGCCTTCATCAGCAAGCTCAGCGACGCGGAAGCCGAGGCTGCCGAGACTCAAGTTTGGCTGGAGTTCGCCAGGAATTGTGGGTATCTGCCCCCTGATCTGATGAAGGAGCTTGATCCAAAGTACGATCATGTTCAAGGCAAAATCGTCCGTATGTTGACCCATCCTGAGCAGTGGACGATCAGGCGAAAATGAAACGGCAAGGGTGCAAAGAGGGAGAGACGCGGAGCACGATGAATCACCGCGTCCCCGTGTCCCCTTGGTCTCTATGTCACAGGAAAGCGAGGTAAAGATGAGTGAACTCGACACGCTGAACCGTCCGATTCTGTTAGTGGAAGATAATCCCATGGATCTGGACCTGACCAAACGGGCTTTCGCCAAACGCAAATTGCTCAACCCCATTGAGGTCGCCCGCGACGGCGAGGAAGCTCTGGACTATATATCCCACTGGGAGACAGGAGAACCGCTGCCGGTGGTGATCCTGCTTGATCTCAAAATGCCCAAGGTACATGGACTGGAAGTGTTGCGCCGTATCAAGGCCCATACCCGCTTCCGCAGCGTTCCCGTCGTCGTCCTAACCTCCTCCAGCGAAGATCACGACGTTGAGACCGCCTACGCTCTGGGAGCAAATTCCTACATCGTCAAGCCGGTCAGCTTTGAGAAATTCCTCGAGATCGCCGAGCATATCGAATTGTATTGGGCCGTGCTCAACCATCCACCGAGATGCACAGATCCAGATGGGGAGAATCAAGTGTAGTGAAGGGAGATTCACTGCGCCTCTATGCCCCCAAGTCACAAGAGAGGGAGATGTTGAAATGAAAATCCTGTACGTTGAAGACGACCCACTCGATGCCGACCTGACCCGGCGTGAACTGGCCAAGACCGCGCCTCAGTTTGAACTGGACGTCGTCACCAGCGTACACGAGGCGCGCGAGCGTCTGAAAGATGACGGCAAGCATTACGACCTGGCCCTGATTGACCTCAAGCTGCCCAACGGCGATGGCATGGAATTGCTGAGGATCATTCGGGAACGCGGCCTGCCGCTGCCCGTGGTGATCATCACCGGGCGCGGCGACGAGGATACGGCGGTGGCAGCGCTCAAGGCTGGGGCCGATGATTACGTCGTCAAGCGCCAGAATTACCTGGCAAATCTGCCGCTCACACTGAAGGATGTCCTTCAGCGTTCTGAGGACCGAGCATCCCGGCGCGCGCGATCTATGCGCGTGCTCTACGCCGAGCACAGCGCTACCGACATCGATCTGACGGAACGCCACCTGGCACGCCACGCACGCCACATCGAACTTGAGGTGCTACAGACCGGGGAAGAGGTGTTGCAGCGCCTGTCCAATACCCCCGAAGGCTGGGACGTCCTGCTGCTCGACTATAATCTACCCGGCACGAACGTGCTAGGGGTTTTGAAGGAGATCCGTCAGCGACGAGGGCTGGATATCCCGATTGTACTGGTCACCGGCCAGGGCAGCGAGGAGGTGGCCACCCAGGTGCTCAAGCTGGGGGCGGCCGATTACGTGGTCAAGAATCCCGGTTACCTCTTCCAGTTGCCCTCCGTGCTGGAAAATGTCTTCCATCGCGCCCAGTTGGCCCGTGAGCGAGCGGCGCTGCGGGAGAGCGAGGCGGAACTGAGCGCCATTATTGAAAACTCCCCCTTTGTCATCATGATCGTGGACCAGGAAAGGCGTGTCCAAAAGATCAATCACACCGGCTCCGAGTTTGCCGGGCGCCTGGTCGAGGACATCCTCGGCCTTCGCGGGGGAGAAGCCCTGCGCTGTATCCACGCCCTCGACGATCCCCAAGGCTGCGGCTTTGGGCCGGCATGCGAGAACTGCGTGGTGCGCAACACGGTGCTGGACACCATCGAGACCGGTGAGAGTCACCACGGCGTCGTGGCCGACATGACCTTTCTGCGGCAGGAAAGAGAGGAAAGAAGGACGCTGCTCCTCTATACTACCCCTCTCACAATCTCTGGCGAGCGGCAAGTGATGGTTGTTTTCCAGGACGTCACCGAGCGCAGGCAGGCGGAGCGGTTGCTGCGAGCACTGAACAGCGCGGCTCTGGCCACAGAACAGGCGTTCACCCCCGAGGAGGTGTTCAACGCAGTAGCGGAGGAATTCAAGAAGGTGGGATTCTCCTGTGCACTTTATCTCACCGATGAAGAACAGACCAAGCTGTTCCCCAAGTACCTGACCTACGAAAGCGCAACCATCAGGGCAGCCGAGAAACTGGCGGGGATTAAACACGAGGGGTTCTCGATACCCATCGAGAGGGCCGATGCCTACAGAGAAGTCGTCCGGGAGAAGAAGACCGTGTTTGTAGAGAACGCGGAAGACCTCGTCCGGCAGTTGCTCCCCAGGCCGATAAAGCGCTTTACGTCCCAAATCGTGCGGATCGTGGGCATCCAGAAAGCCATCGACGCCCCCCTGGTCGTGGATGGCGAGGTCATCGGCATACTGGCCGTGCAATCGGATGATCTGACCGCAGCAGACGCGCCGGCCATCACCGCCTTTGCCCACCAGATGGCCGCCGTCTGGCACAAAGCCCAACTGTTCGAGCAGGCCCAGGACCTGACGAGGAAGCTCAAAGCCATCGCTCGTCCGGCCCGCCAGATGTCGGCGCTGATGGATCGAGATGAGCTCGCATCGCAGGTGGTGCAATCCCTGCAAGAGATCACCGACTGCTACAACGCCAACCTCTTTCTGCGAGAGGGCGACGACTTGGTATTTGCCGCCGGTCGAGGCGGGTATAAGGACGACGATCCGCCCTTAGGTTATCGGCTGCCTCTGGGCCAGGGGATCATCGGCTACGCGGCTCGGAGCGGCCAACCCGTGTTGGTCCCTGACGTTCGTCAGGATTCCCGCTACAAAGCCTGGGAGGGATTACCCCATACCCGCTCGGAACTGACGGTGCCCATAAAGCGCGGGGACCGCGTGCTGGGCGTGATGGACATGCAGGCCAGGGAGCGCAACGCCTTCAACGTAGCCGACCTGGAAGCGCTGGGGGTGCTGGCCGATCAACTGGCGGTGGCCCTGGAAAACGCGCGGCTGTTCGAAGAGACCCAACGGCTCAAGCAGTTCAACGAGAATATCGTCCAGAGTATGGCCGAAGGGATCGTCATGGAGGACGTTGAAGAACACATCACCTTCGTCAACCCAATGGCAGAAGAGCTGCTAGGATACACGCCCCAAGAGCTATTGGGCCAGCACTGGAAGGCCATTGTCCCCGCTGAGCACCGCGCCAAAGCCGCCCAGGAGTCCGCCAAGCGTCCTCAAGGTATCGCCAGCAGCTACGAGACGGCCTTGCTGAGGAAGGATGGGGATGAGATTCCCGTCATCGTCAGCGCCCGGCCGCTCTTCGACGATGAGCGCTTCAGCGGCGTGCTCTCCGTCTTCACCGACATCACCGAGCGCAAGCGGGCGGAGGAGGCGCTACGGGAGAGCGAGGCTCATTACCGCAGCCTATTTTCCAACAATCACGCTGCTATGCTGCTCATTGACCCCACAACGGGTGCTATTGAGGATGCCAATCCAGCTGCGTGTGCGTACTACGGCTATGAGCACGATGTGCTGACCGCGATGACTATGGCTGAGGTTAACGTCCTTTCGTTCGACCAAGTGTATGAAGAAATGCAGCGTGCCAAACAGGAAGAGCGGAATCATTTTTTCTTTCGCCATCGCTTGGCGAGCGGCAAAGTGCGCGATGTGGAAGTGTACAGCGGGCCGATCCAAGTCAGTGGGCAGCAGTTACTCTACTCCATAATTCACGATATCACCGAGCGCAAGCGGGCGGAAAGGGCGCTTCAGGAGTACACCCAGCGACTGGAAATCCTGCACGAGATCGACCAGGCCATCCTGGAGGCGCAGTCGCCGCAGAAGATTGCCCAGGCCGCCTTGGGTCACCTCCGACAACTGGTGCCTTGTGTGGCGGCTGGCATCGCTACTTTTGACCTGGAGGCGGGGTTGGCCGCCGTGTTGGCCGTAGACGCCGACCGCGGCCACGCGCTGAAAGAAGGTATGCGCTTTCCCCTGGAAGGCCTCACGATCGGCGATGGTGGGCAGAGGGATCAAGTGATGGTTGAGGATGACATTTTGGCTGCCCACCAGCCAGCGACGCCGCTTGTCCGGGCTATGCAAGCGGACGGGGTCCGCTCATACATCGCCGCGCCGCTCATCGCCCGTGGCGAGTGGCTCGGCGCATTACGATTGCACGCCGAACAACCGGCTGCCTTTAGCACCGAGCACGTGGAAATCGTCTGTGAGATTGCGGGGCAAATCGCAGTGGCCTTGCACCAATCGCGCCTGAGCGCCGCGCTCAAGACCGAGCGACGGCGTCTGGAGACTACGGTGAAGCACGCGCCGGAGGGCATCCTCCTGCTCGACGCTGAATGCCGCATCCTGCTCGCCAATCCGGTGGCAGAGAAACATCTCGCGCTGCTCACCGATGCTCGCGTGGACGACGTGCTGGCTCGTCTGGCCGAGCACGCCCTGGAGGATCTGCTGATACCACCGCCCGGAGGCCCGTGGCACGAGCTCGAGATCCCTGGCCCACCGCAACGGGTGTTCGAGGTGTTGGCCCAGCCGGTGTCTCAGAACGAACGTCGCCCCGAGGGCTGGGTGCTGACCATGCGGGACGTGACCGAGGAGCGAAAGGTCCAGAAATGCATCCAGCAGCAAGAACGGCTGGCCGCGGTCGGACAACTGGCTGGCGGCATTGCCCATGACTTTAACAATCTGTTGACCACCATCATGCTCTACGCCCAGATGTCCCTGGGCAAGCCTGATTTGCCCTTGGGCCTGACGCAATCTCTTGAAATCATCCTTGGCGAATCGCGCCAAGCAGCCAAGCTGGTGCAGCAAATCCTGGACTTTAGCCGTCATTCGTCTATCCAGACGCGGCCGATGGACCTCAAGCCTTTTGTCGAGGAGACCGTTCACGTCCTGCGGCGGACGATCCCGGAGAGCATGTCCTTTCTGCTGGAAGTGGAACCTGGTGAGTACGTGGTGAGCGCCGATCCGACACGGATACAACAGGTTCTGATAAATCTGGTGGTCAACGCCCGCGATGCGATGCCGGAGGGCGGTGTATTGCGTATAGGGCTATCCCAGGTGACGGTGACGGTCGGGGAGGAACCCCTGACAGAGTTGTCGGCCGGCGAGTGGATCCGTCTGTCTGTCTCGGACACAGGCGCCGGTATCCCGCCGGAGGTGTTGCCGCACATCTTTGAGCCGTTCTTCACGACCAAGGAGCCAGGGGAGGGCAGTGGACTGGGGCTGGCGCAGGTGCACGGTATCGTGGGGCAGCACGGCGGACACGTTGGCGTGGATACGCAGCCGGGTGAGGGGACGACCTTCACCGTCTACCTGCCCGCACTGGCGATCAGTCCGGTCGAGACCCCTCCGCCAGACGATTTAGCCATGCCCCACGGGCGGGGTGAGTTGGTGTTGGTGGTGGAGGATGGGGACGTCGTGCGGACTGCCTTGGTGGAAAGCCTGGAACAATGGAACTACCGCACGCTGGAAGCAGCCAATGGTGAACAAGCGCTGGCGCTGGTCAAGCAGTACAAGGAAGAGATTGCCCTGATATTGAGCGACGTGGTGATGCCGGGAATGGGAGGGATTGCCCTGTTCTGGGCCATACGGGAGGAAGAATGGCAAACGCCGGTGATCCTGCTCACCGGTCACCCGATGGCTGAAGAACTCGACGAACTGCGGGCACAGGGTTTGAGTGCCTGGTTGTCCAAACCGCCCGACCTCGAACGCCTGGCCCGAGCAATAGATGATGCGTTACACAAGCGCGGGAAAAGTTCGGATGGGAACGCTGAATGATGTGTTGTCGGGGGAGCGACACAGCCTTGGGCTATAGTTGGTGGAGGTGTCCTGGCCGAAAATTCCAACCATCCCCCGCCCAGCCGTAACAGCGGCAAAGCCACCGGTCCTTCCCTGTGCTCCCCAGCGCGCTCCAATGCTCGCTGACACGATTACCCCCAATGGTCCGGCCCTGGACTTTTATGTGTTTTGCCCATTGGCGCAGGCGTCGTTTGACGGCCTGGCAGCGGCCCGCACGGGCATAAAGTGCCCGTGCTACAGAGCAGCGCCCGATGAAATCGGGTTTACCCTGCACAATGCAGCAAGAAAAGGACTGTTTTTCGCGGATGGGGACACGGATTGTTTTGGCAAACGTTCAGCGGTTTGCGGCTTGGCACAGACCGAGACACGAGCACAAAGCCCTCTCTGGGCGACCTGGACGTCTTTGTGGGCAGTTTGACGAGCCGGCCGGAAATCTGGTTCAACGCTGCTGCGGATAAAAAATTAAAGAAATGAGGGGGAGAAAGCGGTGTCATTGAAGGAATTGGGAATCGAACACCAGCAGTTTGGCGAGACGCTCGTCACCACGACGCGCCTGACGATACAAAAGCGCGCGGAAGTGCCGGCCGTGTTGGAGCGGTTGGCCCAGGATGTGCCGGACGAGATCATCACCGGACCGGCCTTTGCCATCTTTCACTTTATCAGCAGTGTTGCGGATGGCTCTGACGTCGAGGTAGGCTTCCCGGTGAGCCAGGCGGTCGAGACGGCGCAGGTCAAGACCCGGCTGCTCCCGGCGCTGCAAGTGCTATCGCTGCGCCACGCAGGGCCGCTGGATACGCTGGGGGAGAGTTACAGAAAGCTCTTTGGGGGCGCATCGGCGCACGGCGTGATCTCGGACGAGTTTTGCCGCGAGGCCTACCTGGACCTGCGCGATCCGGCGGATTGTGAAATCGAGGTGCAGTTCGTCGTGCACGACTGGAACGCGCTGCTGGCGCGCCACCTGACGCGCGTCGTGGGGACGGACGGCCGAGCGGCGGTGATGGAGAGCAGCGACGCCATCGGCATCGAGAGCGATCTCGACGAGCGCTTCCGCTGGACCAAGCAGGCGTTGGAGCGGCTGGATGGCCTGGCCGACGAGCATCAAACGTACGACGTGCTCTCCAGCTGCGCCCACGTCTTTCCGGCTGAACAGGTCGCCAAGCTCACGGCCGTCTACGAGGAGGCGCGCGAGCGCACCGGGGATGGGCTGCAAGCCGTAGACGCCGTGCTCGCGTTTATGGACGCCGACCCGGGGTGGCCAGAAGGCTCGCGGCGCGAGGGGCGCATCATCTACGCCGCCAAAAGTCCCCGCGATCCACAGGCGTATGAAAAGGCACAGACCGATGCGGAAAGGAAAAGCGCCTATTGCTTTTGTCCCATCATACGGGACCGCCTGGATCAAGGCATGCCGATCTCGTTCTGCTACTGTGGAGCGGGCTGGTATCGCCGCCAGTGGGAGGTCGCCATCGGTCAGCCGGTCACCATCGAGGTCGTGAAATTGATCCTCAAGGGCGACGACGTCTGCCAGTTTGCCATTCGCCTGCCCGACGATGTGTAGCGGCCCATGCACGGGATCGCATCAATCCAGATATGATTCGGGTGTGTTTCATTTAAGTTGAGAAAGGGTTTGTAGTCGGCGATTTATCGCCATAAACGCGCGCTAAAGCGCATACTACGAACATCGCCTAACTCATTTGAAACACACCCATATGATTCACGCCTTTGGCAATCTCAAATTGCGGCCCCGAGACATGGCCAAGCTGGGCTATTTGTTCTTGAACGACGGCGTTTGGCAGGGTGAACAAATCGTGCCCAATCGTGCCCAAGGAATGGATTGAGGAATCAACACATGGATGAGATCATCAGTCGCTATATTTTGCCCGCGCTGCGTTAACCGGGAATCTGCCCAGACCCAAACGATGAAACTCCAAGTCTTGAATGGTGTTCAAAAAACTCGACAGGTTCCGGGCAGGTTTCTGGCGCTGTTGACAATGGCTGTCTTATTCGCGACGGCCTGTAGCAACCTGGCGCCCTCTGTCTTGCCTGAGCCTACGTCCATCATCACCGAAGAAGTAAGCCCTTCGATGCCGATAGAGGCAAGCTCAGAGCGACGTGTTCGATTTGAGCGCATCTCTCTCGAACAGGGGCTTTCTCAGAGTTCGATCTATTGTATGTTACAAGACAGCCAGGGATTTATGTGGTTCGGCACAGAGGACGGACTGAACAAATATGATGGATACAACTTTACCGTGTACAAGCCGATCCCCGGCGATACGAATAGCCTGTCCGGGAACTTTATCAGAGCGATCCACGAGGATTCATCCGGCGCGCTCTGGATTGGGACGGACGGCGGATTGGATCGATTGGATCGCCAGACGGGGCAATTCACTTACTACAGGCACGATCCCTACGATCCCCACAGCTTGAGTAGCAACATAGTCCAGGCTATCTACCAGGACCGGGAGGGCGTGCTCTGGGTTGGGACACTTGGCGGAGGGCTTTACCGATTTGCTCAGGGGCAGGAAAGGTTTATTCGCTATCCGGTTGACTCAAAGCAAAGTCGCGATATCACGAGCAGCGATGTGATCTGGACGATCTATCAAGATCGAGAGGGTGTGCTCTGGATTGGAACGGATAACGGGTTGGCTCGCTTGGACCGCCAGACGGGGCAGTTAGCCTATTACAAGACGGATCTCGAAGAAGCCAATCTGAGTGAAAATTCTGTCCGGGCCATCTATGAAGATCGATCGGGCGTGCTCTGGATTGGGACTTTTGGAGGCGGTCTCAAGAGATTTGACCGTTTTACGGAACGCTTTGTCAGCTACAGAAACGATCCTCATGACCCTCACAGTTTGAGCAACGATCTCGTCTGGGCGATCTATCAAGATCGTTCGGGTGTGCTCTGGGTTGGAACGGACAATGGGCTGGATCGATGGGATCGGGATGGGGAACAATTTATCAATTACTACCACGACATGGATGATCCCGACAGTCTGGGTGATAATTCCGTCCGGTCCATCTATGAAGATGACTCGGGCGTGCTCTGGGTTGGGACCTATGGGGGTGGAATCAGCAAATTAGATCGCTCTACAGACCGTTTTACCCACTACCAGGCGGATCCCGGAAATCCGCATAGTCTGAACAGTAATATAATCCGCGCCATATACAAAGACCGGGAAGGTGTGCTCTGGATCGGCACAGGGGGCGGCGGACTGAACAAGTTTGATCGGAAAAGGGGCAAGTTCACCTTTTATCATGCCAGCGATTCCAGCTCGAGTCATGACCTGATCCGCACGATCTGTGAGGACCGCTCGGGCGCGCTCTGGATCGGCACCCAGGGAGGCGGACTGAACAAGTTTGATCGCCTCACAGAACGCTTTACTCATTACCGATTCGATCCCCAGAATCCCTACAGTTTGAGCGATGATACGATTCTGGCAATGATCCAGGATCGAGCAGGTACGCTCTGGATCGGCACCGCACGCGGCGGACTGAATCGATTGGACCCTTCCACGGAACGCTTTACCCATTATTATGCCGACCCCGATATTCCGGGCAGTTTGAGCAGCAATGAAGTCAGAGCGATCTGCGAGGGCCGGGCAGGTACGCTCTGGATTGGGACCTGGAACGGCGGTCTAAACAAGTTTGACCGGGAGACGGAGGAATTCGTTCACTATCCTGTTGGGCCCAAAGGCTTGAGCGACGATACGGTATTGTCCATTCACAAAGACTCATCGGGAGTGCTCTGGGTTGGTACGGCGGGTGGTGGGCTGAATAGATTTGATCCAGAAACAGAGGCCTTTACTCACTACAGAGAAGAAGACGGGTTGCCAAACGATGTGGTTTACGGAGTATTGGAGGACAGTCGCGGGTGTCTCTGGCTGAGCACGAATAAGGGGCTGTCCCGGTTCGATCCACGAACCGAGACGTTTACCAACTATGACGTGAACGATGGACTTCAGGGGAACGAGTTTAACGGGGGTGCTTATCACAAAAGCGAGGACGGGGAGATGTTTTTCGGCGGCCTCAACGGTCTGACCGCGTTTTATCCAGAGAACGTACAGGACAATACGTTTGTACCCCCAGTTGTGTTGACTTCGCTGACGCAGGGTGGCGAGGAGGTGCAGGTCGATCGGGCGCTCGAAAGTATGAAAGAGGTCGTGTTTCACTGGCCGAACAACTTTTTTGAGTTCGAGTTTGCCGCGCTCAGCTACGCTCAACCCGAAAAAAATCAATACGCCTATCGGCTCGAAGGGCTGAAGGAGGATTGGAACTATATTGGCGCGAGACGGTTTGGACGATATACCAATCTTCCGAGTGGAACGTACACGCTGAGAATCAAAGGCTCGAACAACGACAGCGTTTGGAATGAAGAAGGGACGGTCATAACGATCAAGGTTGTGCCGCCGTTCTGGGGGACCTGGTGGTTCAGGGGGCTCGTTGCCCTGGCGCTGGTGGGGAGTGTGATCGGCGGCTACCGGCTGCGCGTCAAGGGGATCGAGGCGCAAAGCCGCGAGTTGGAAGCCCAGGTCGAGCAGCGCACCGCCGAATTACGGCGAGAAATAGAGCAGCGCATGCAAGTTGAAGAGGCGCTCCGGCAGAGCGAAATGGAACAAGCGGTAGCCGCCGAGCGGAGTCGCCTGGCGCGCGATCTACACGACGTCGTCACCCAGACGCTCTTTTCGGCCAGTCTGATCGCCGAAGCTTTGCCCGCTTCGTGGGAACGGGATCCGGAGGAGGGACGACAACTCCTGAAAGAACTGCGACAATTGACTCAGGGCGCGCTGGCCGAGATGCGCACCTTGCTCTTGGAGTTGCGACCGACGGCGTTGCTCGAGGCCAACCTGGGCGACCTATTGCGCCAACTGGCCGAGGCCGCCATTGGGCGGGAGGGCATCCCCATCACGGTGACGGTCGAAGGCGATTGCTCGCTGCCCTCCGACGTTCACATCACTCTCTACCGCATTGCCCAGGAGGCATTGAACAATGTGACCAAGCACGCGCGGGCCAGCCGGGCGACGATACGTTTGCGCTGCGTCCTTCCTTCATCCCTGGAGCGGGCTGAAGAAGGAAAGACGGTGACGCTCTCTATCCGCGACGATGGATGCGGCTTTGATCTGGATGATGTGCCGCCGGAACGCATGGGGTTGAGGGGGATGTGCGAGCGTGCCCAGACGATTGGGGCCGCGTTGACTATTGAGAGCGAGATCGGGCGAGGAACAGAGATCGCGGTGGTGTGGAGCAGTTTAACAAAGCAGGAGGCGACGTGACATGAGAGGCTTGAATCCAATTCGTGTGATGATTGTTGACGACCATGGTATGGTTCGTAGAGGGCTGGCGACCTATTTGAAGAATGACGAGAATTTGGAATTGGTCGGTGAGGCCAGGAACGGACAGGAAGCCCTGCGCATGTGCGAGCGACTCCAGCCGGACGTCGTCCTGATGGATCTGGTCATGCCGGAATTGGACGGGACAGCGGCCACCCGGATCATTCGAGAACGGTGGCCTCAGATACAGGTCATCGCCCTGACCAGCTTTCAGGAAAAAGAGCTGGTGCAAAAGGCGCTCCAGGCTGGAGCCATCAGCTACCTGCTGAAGAATATCTCTGGCAGCGAACTGGCTGAGGCGATCCAGGCGGCTTTCGCCGGGCGGCCTACCCTGGCCACAGAGGCGATCCAGGCGTTGATCCAGCCCGCCAAGCCGAAGACTACTCCAGGCCACGATTTGACGCCTCGCGAGTGCGAAGTCCTGGCCTTGTTGGTCGAGGGGTTGACCAATGCAGCAATTGCCGAGCAATTGATCGTCAGCCGATCGACGGTCAAGGTGCACGTCAGCAACATCCTGTCCAAATTGGACGTTTCCAATCGCAGAGAGGCCATCGCCCTGGCGATCCGGCACAAGCTGGTCGTCGCCTGAGCAAAAAATTGGTCACATGGCTTAGGTCGAAAACTCTTCAGGTGTCCGATGCGCCTGAAGAGTTTTTGTTGTATACTGCCAGGAAAGTGGGAATTTGTTCTAGAGTCAGGCGATGCGCATCTTGCTGGCAGACCACCGATTGAAGGTACGATTCGCCCTGCGGGCATTGCTGGAGCAGCGACCAGAGGTGGAGATAGTGGGCGAGGCCGTTGACGCCGAGGATTTGTTGGCCCAGGTCGAGACGGTCTGTCCCGACCTGGTGCTGCTCGATTGGAAATTGCAGGGTCTGTCGGCGGTGGATTTGCTGCCCAGCCTACGAAGGGTTTGCCCCAAGACCTGCGTGATCGTCCTCAGCGGTCGGCCAGAGGCGCGCGTGGCCGCCCTCGATGCCGGGGCCGACGCTTTTGTCAGCAAGACAGACCCGCCAGGAAGGTTGCTGGCGGCTATCGCCGAGTTATTGGATGGATAGCAATCAATGAATGGACTTCACGGCAGGAGTTATGCAGTTCGCCGGCTGAGTAGGGGGGAAGCGACGTGTCGAAGCCAAGAACGGGTCTTACAAGCACCGCTCGCCCTGGTTTCGATACGCCGGCGCTACTCAACCGACGGGCTCGCTATTGACTGCGTAACTCCTGCACGGTTGGAAAAATGAGCGGCCCAGGGAGAAATCAGGTGCATACATGTAACAAGTTCATTTTAGCCATGCTCACCATACTGCTTGTCGGTTGCAGTCAAGCTATGACTACACCGACCGCCACAGCGCCTCCGTCTACTGTAACGCCGGCGCAGGCTACTGTCGTGGTGACGTCAACGCCCACGCTCACCGTCACTACAGAACACTCAGGGGGGCTAAGTGTCGGCCAGATCGCCTTCTACTCGCATCGCGACGGGAATATCGAAATCTACACCATGAGGCCGGATGGAAGCAATCAGCGCCGTCTCACGGTTAATGAATACGACGATTATTCTCCAGCCTGGTCTCCAGACGGTGCGCGGATCGCTTTTCTCTCCGATCGGGATGACGCGAATCCAACCCAGTGCGCCCACGAATGTTTTTACCAACTCTACGTCATCAACGCCGACGGCAGCGACGAACACAAGTTGGTCGAAACAGAATTTTCCGTTCATCACCCGGACTGGCACCCTGATGGCACAAAGTTGAGCTTTGATACGGAATTCAACCTCCAGGGCGACATCTACGTGGTCAATGCAGACGGCAGTGGTTTGCAACTTTTGATCGAAGACGGTTTCTGGGCGGATTGGTCGCCGGATGGCGCGCAGATCGTTTTTGCCTCCAAGCGGGATGGGAATGTCGAGATCTACGCGGCAGACGCCAATGGAAGCAACCAGCGACGACTGACCGAAAACACCCGCCTGGACTTTTTTCCGGCCTGGTCGCCGGATGGTCGAAGGATCGCTTTCGCGACGATGGAGCAGAAGCAGATTTTCGTGATGGACGCCGACGGAGGCAACGAGCAGCAGGTGACCTATCAAGGAAAGTGCGAAGACCCGGCCTGGTCCCCCGATGGCCGCCAGATCGCCTTTCAATCGAGCAGTGATGGGAATTTCGAGATTTACACCATCAATGTTGAGGATGCCCTTCAGGAAAGCGGGAGTGTAGGCTCACAGCGGTTAACGGATAACCCCAAGGGGGATCTCTGGCCTTCCTGGGGCCCGGCAGCCTTCCAAGGAGCAGGAGAACCCGACGGGCCTATCTCTGGGACGATGTAGGCGCTGCGCGGAGGCGGTTGTCATTCTCCCTGGCAATAGGTTTGCTCAACCTTTCGCCTGCACGATGTCGCGCCCAGTGGTTACAACGGCTGAATTGGCTTCCGGTGTGTGGTCACACACCGAGACCGAGTTTGCAGGCTCGTGTTTGAGAGCGCCAAACTGTCTTGACGTGACCGGTCAGGCAATTCGACTATCGAGCAGAGAGAAAAGGAAAAAACATGTCCACCTCTTGCAAAGGTATCGTCACAATGGTAGCCACTCTCGTTTTGGCTGCTGGTTGTGGATCATCTTCTACCACGACACTGGCTCCATTGACTGATGTGGCTATTTCATCAACCTCTACCCCTGTATCTCCCACCGAGACGCCGGTGACTGAAGCGGCAGCAAACGCGCCTATCCGAGACTTGATTTCCGTCGACACAGCTGATCAGGTGGAACGCTTGCAAACCCTCAGTGGACACAGCGATAGAGTCACGGCTCTTGCTTTCTCGGGAGATGGTGTTTACGTCGCCTCGTCCAGTTGGGATGAAACGATCAAATTGTGGGGAGTCAGGAGCGGGCAAGAGGATCATACCTTTGACACGTACGAGGTGGGTATGAATCATATTGCCTTTTCACTGGATGGGCGCTTGTTGGCTTCGGCGGACGCAATATGGGACGTAGAAAGCAAGCAAGTGCTCTGCACGCTCGAGCGAGACAGACAAATTCCTGCCGCCGTGGCATTCTCTCCTGACGGGTCAACCCTCGCCGTTGCCTTTTTTAATCGAGCGATCAAACTTTGGGATGTTGTCAGTGGACAGGTGCTGCGTACCTTTGAGGAGCAGGCCGACCCCGATACGCTTAGTACAGGTTTCCGTTAATTCGCTCCTAGCTTCTGTTCCAGTTTTTCGACAGTGTAGGACCATTGAAACGGTTTCGCAGTTTGATTGTAGTAGGCAATGAAAGCCAAGATGTCTTGTCT
>Ga0180431_10003610_pt1 | contig 19846 bp, 24 predicted proteins | sample SS_ome_11_FD_132459 | JGI IMG/M metagenome (GOLD analysis project Ga0180431, IMG submission 132459) | Hypersaline lake sediment archaeal communities from the Salton Sea, California, USA - SS_1_MS_1 metaG | ecosystem: Environmental > Aquatic > Non-marine Saline and Alkaline > Hypersaline >... | reverse complement strand
TATTTAGCAAAAAACTCCAATCTTGATTATAAGAACCTGAAAAATGTATTTGATAAGCATAGTGTTTTCTATTTATATAGAAACCTCCGTCTCCATCAAAGAATCCATGAAACCAAGAAGAATGATATAATTCAGGAATTGTAGATAAAATGTCACAAGCGGAAACATGATTTTTCTTGTTATATTGATTAGATTGCAAAAAAGAGAATAATTCCCTATTAGATGTTGAGAAAGTAGTTTGTGGCCTTCTTCCTTGTCTTTCTCTAGAAGAAACAGTCCATTTTCCTGTTTGATCAAATATACTTTTTATATCATTTGCATCATCTGATGAAATTTCAGTAATTATCTTATAGCGATTTGTCTTACTATTGATAAGGTATCCATCAGCCCATATAAAACCTAAAATATATGCATGTCCTACAGAACTGCATTCTATAAAACTTTCTGAAGAAACACTGCATAAATCAGGACGAGAACGAGAAGATATTTCAGATTGTATAAATGATTTACGTCTTTTAGTTATTCCAATTCCTAATTTGCCTGCTTTTGAGATAACCTGTCTTGTAGTTTTATCTAAATGCTTAGCACAAAATTCAGACCCCTTTTCTGGGTAAAAATATCTCAAAAACTTCTCTTCTTTTTCAGTCCATCTTTTCATAAAACCTCCGGTAATAATGCCATATACATACCATGCTGATTTTTATTCCTAAACCCCTTCCAAAAATCAGAATAAATCACGTTCACGGGTCGCGCAGCGGTGCGCACGGAATGGAGCCTGACAAGTATCGTATGGACATCGGAGTTGACAAGCACAACTTCGAGCCTATGTCTTTGCTCGAAATCCGTGACCTCTTCAAGCAGGTCAACTGGCGTGACCCCTTGGCTGGTCAGAAGCGGTGGAAGCCAAAGGGCATGACCGAAGAAGAAGTCGAGCAGAAGCTCTAGGCTTTACGAGTGAAAACATGGGGGCTATAATGCTCTCATGGCAAAACAATACATCCTATCTGAGTTCGTCAAGCGGGTATTCAAGAGTGACCACAAGGGCACGAAGATTACCAACTACTCGCCTGACCAGTTTGAGTACATGCTCAATGAGCGCGAACCTGTTGCAGAGTTCGACGGGTACGCTCCATTCTGCAAGCTCTTGATCTTCGAAAACTGGACCGACGCCAAGGTTGGCGTTATGCCATTAACCGAAGACAACGCATTCTTTGTCAAGAGCGGCTACGAAGCTCGGCAGGATGACGAACTTCCTGTTCTCAGCAGGTGGCTCGAAGGCATTCTCGTGCCCGAAGCCAAATACCTCTGTGTCGTTCTGTACGATGAAGAGCAGATGCGAAAGGAAGGCGAAATGATCGATGCCCCTTGGGGTGTTGTCGCCATCCTTGGTCAGAACGAAGACAAGCCTCAACCGATGACGCCGGTCACGATGATGCGCAACTCGCTTGGCATCAAGGAAGGCGGCAGCGGCGTCCCTGTGGACCGTGAGGCATACATGGAAGCGGTTGAGTTCTGGAACACGCATGCCCTCGTCAAGGATGGGTAACGCAGACCGAACAGACCGCCTTTCACTTGCAAGTGAAACCCACATACGATTCAATGCTGAGGACATGGTGTATCTCCTTGGCGTCTCGGTAGCTCAAATGGTAGAGCGGCGGGCTACCGAGGCTTGCGGAAGTAAAGTTTTTCAAAACGTTTTCTGAAAGGTTCATACCTCTTCAAGGCATAATCAGATGAATCAATTTCTCCATGACAATTCAGGCAAAGTAATTGACATTTATCTGATTCATGAAGAATGTCTTCCCAGTTTTTTGTTCCCAGAACCCTACTGTTTAGTTCAAAACTTTTTTGCCCCGGATCTTTGTGATGAAAGCTGAGAGAACCGCAATGTTTACAGTACCCACAAATTTCACAGCTTCCACCTTTTATCAGGATAAGGCTTTGTTTGCGGAAATAACCTCTCCAAAATATTCTGGCTCTATTCTCCTCTTTTGCCTTCTCGCTCCACTTACTAAATGGGACACGATTACCAGATATAGAAGGTCTATTACAAGCAGTTTCAAGGCAACGAGTATTGTGTTTCCCGAAAGGAGAGCAATCAAGACAGTATTTACGACTTTTCAGATTCCGAACTTTTCCATCAATCTTTTTCTTATATGGGAAAGGGTTATTGCATTTTTTACATGTTGGCATAGTTTTCTCCTAGTGTTTAGTTTCTACATAAAAACTAAACCTCCTTTGAAGAATATTGCAAAACAGACAAAAGTCCATATGTGCGTAACTGGTAACGTAGCCGTCTCTAAAACGGATAATGCGAGTTCGAATCTCGCTATGGACATTAGTTCCGCTGGTTGGGAGTTCGAATCTCCTCCGAGGCATTTATGAATCGTTCAGGCACCGACATCGACTACAACCGCATTCGTGAAGCGCAGGACCAGTATGGTCGTGGCGTGCGCGGAGAACCCGGTGACGACTCAGACGCTTACCGCAAGGGTGTAGCGCGTCGTGAGATGCTTGACCGCATTCAGGACTCATTGAAAGAAACGGCAGGCAGAGATGGCAAAGGGAAATGAAATCGAAACCAAGATGATCGGCAAGAACGCGCCGACCACAGGACTTGTCCCTTCGATCATCCTCGAAGACCCGAAGTATGCTCGCAATGTCTCTCAGATCGTTCGATTAGCTTCGGGCTACGATTTCAAACAGGTCTTCTTTACCGGCAATCGTGTTGACCTCGAAGACCCATCAAAGAACCTCGATGGTCGTAATGGAAAAAGCGGAAAGAAGGGCAAAGGTAAAGCTAGGCTACCTCGCGAAGAGCGCATGAAGGGCTACCAGAAGGTAGACATCTGCCATCATCAGCGACCCTTTGATTGCTTCAAGTCTGGCATACCTGTCATCGGTATCGAACTCCGCGAAGGCGCAATGCCTCTGCACGAGTTTGAGCATCCCGAAGAAGCCATCTATGTCTTTGGACCCGAAGATGGCAGCATCAATCGGCTGGCGCGACACTGCCATCAGTTCGTCTACATTCCTGTGCGTCACTGCCTAAACCTGGCGACTGCTGCGTCTACGATTCTGTGGGACCGGCAGTTGCAGTTGCTTCAAAGCGGCACAATCCCAACCGAGAGTATGGATGACCTGCTTCGCGGAGACCGAGCAAGTCTTCGCATGCAAGACTTTGAGAGTTTGGACATGGTTTCAGACGGCGGAGGCAAACGATGAGACTCTTTGTCCCTCCACTCAAGACAAAACTCCGACTCTCGTCGCCGTGGTCTTTTGACCTGCATCATGAGCATCGCAACGAGAAACTGTTCGCTGCGCTCGGGTTAACATATGTCGATTGGCGAGAATGGCAAAGGCAATATCGCGAACGAACTGGCGAAAGATGGACGAATACTCGTCCTCCACCTGAACAAGTTCGACTTCCGAGAGGTACAGTTCTTGTCGTGGACCGTATCTGCATTCGTAATGGCGCAGAAGATTTTGACAGCATCACTTTCCGTATCGCAGAATGCCCCAAGGCTAAGTTCAAGGGCAAGCCCCGTTTCTGGGCTAAGCTCGCTGATTGCAACCGGATGAACGTGGTGGTCATGGAAGAAGAGGAATCAAGCAAATGATCATCAAACTCGTTCGACACGGACAATCAGAAGCAAACGCCGGTGTTGTCGTGCATGGCTCCATCGGAGACCACAAGATTCAACTGACCGGCGATGGCGTGGCTCAGGCGCAAGAAGCAGGTCGCGCTCTCGATGACGACCCAAACTTCGACCTGCACAACGCTCTCATCTACTCGTCGCCTTATCGCCGAGCAAGAGACACCCTTGCGTCGATTCTTCAAGGCGCTGGTATTGAAGATGCCTCGACCATCACGAGTTACGAAGACCCTCGTCTCCGTGAGGTTGACCACGGCTACAGCGATGTTGAGGCGCAGGACGCAATGCGTGCCGAGCATGGCTGGTTCTATTACCGCTTCAAGGGCGGAGAATCGCCTGCCGATTGCTTTGACCGCTGCTGCCACTTCCTCGAAAGCATGATGCGGCAAGTCTACCGCAAGTTTCCGCCTGTCCCCGCGAGTATGCGGCTGTCCCTTGATGGACCTGACCGCGACCGCAATGTTTTGATTGTGTCTCACGGACTGACGATTCGCTGCTTTGTCATGAGGTTCATGCATCTCAGCGTTGAACAGTTCGAGACTCTCGCCAATCCCAAGAACTGTGATATCATCACGATTGGTCACAAAGAACACATCGAAGACCCGCAGTTTACAAGTGGTCAGTGGGCCATTTCGGGTCTGAGATTCAGAAACAAGGAGTAACCCATGAAGGGTAAGACCATTCTCATCGTCGTCGGCCTCGTTGTCGTCGTTCTCGGTCTGTTGATCGTCGGACCCGCTATCGGCTTCCACAACAGGGAAGTCACGCTTCGCAACGGCGTTGAAGCACAGCAAAGGGCGAACGAAGCAACCTTCGACCGTGTGTGGAAGGTGCTGTCACAACAGGCACAGGTTGCCGAACAGCACAAGGATGCCTTCAAGGACATCTACACGGATATCATGTCCGATTCGGCTGGTGGCAACAGCCGTCTGCTCGCATTCGTGCAGAGCGTCAACCCCACGTTCGACCAGTCTTCGTTCACAAACCTGCAAACGAGCATCGAGTCCAATCGCCGTGACTTCGAGCGCGAACAGAAGTCTCTGATTCAGAAGTGGACAGCGCATCGCGACCACATTCAAACGTTCCCCAATAGCGTCTACGCAGGTATCTTTGGTCGCAGCGAAATCGACATCACGGTCGTTACCAGCAGCCGCACCGAGCGCACGTTTGAGACTGGTCAGGAGAACGAGGAAGACCTCGACCTCTTCAACAGCGACGGATAAAGGAAAGTTCTCATGGTCATCTACGGCTCCATCCTCTTTGCTCTTATTGCGGTTCTGGTCCTCTACTTTAGGTTCCGCGAACAAGCAGCGTGGTGGGAATACTTGCTCCCCTTCGCCGCATGTCTTATCCCTGCCACCATCATCAAGTTCACGGTAGCATGGGCAATCACGGCTGACACCGAATGGTGGACTGGTCGAGTTGAGCGTGTGGAATACTACGAAGACTGGAACGAAAAAGTCACCTACACGACAACCGAGACCTATACGAAGGCCGATGGCAGCTTGGGTACCCGTACCGTGACCAGAACTCGCATCGACTACCATCCTGAATACTGGACGCTCAGAGACAGCAACGACATTGAAGTCTACATCGACAAAAAGGATTACAAGAGCATCGTGAGCCGCTGGGACAATGAAGAGTTCCGCAACATGCGGCGTGACTACCACACAAATGATGGCGATATGTATTATGCCAACTTCCCTGGTGGCGAAAGAAGTACCTTTATTTTCACTACAACGCACAGCTACACGAACAAGGTCGCTGCATCCGAGAATGTCTTCGACTTTGAGGAAATCAATCCTGATGAATGGGACATCTTCGATTATCCTGATAATGGATGGGCTATCGATGATGACCATTTTCTTTCGCAGGTTCCCATTGATGCGCAAGAAGCGCGACGCTTGGCGATGTTCAATGCTCGATGGGGCAAGCCCAAGCAAATCCGTGTGTGGTTCCTTGTCTTCCAAGACGACACGCTCGATACCGCCTATGCTCAAGAGTCGCATTGGAAGGGCGGTAACAAGAACGAACTTGTTGTCTGCATCGGAGTCAATGGTCAACGGCAGGTTCAATGGGGTCACGTTTTCTCATGGACAGAACGAGAGGATTTCAAGGTTGAGTTGCGTAACCTGATTGCAGGCATGAAGGGCGAGCAGCTTTCCTTTTCTCCCGCGTTGGATTGGCTTGATGATAACATTGGTAGGTGGCAACGCAAGGAGTTTGCTGACTTCAGCTACCTCAAAGTTCCTACGCCGATGTGGGCTATCATGCTCAACTACTTCGTGACCATGGCAGCATCAGCAGGCGTCGTCTGGTTCGCCGCCACTAACCAGTATACGGAAGACAACCCCAAGGGTGAATACAGGTCTCGCTTCCACAGAAGATGGCGATGAAAACTGCAATCCTTTCCATTCTGCTCCTCGTTTCTATCGCTCACGGGCAAAGCGAGATTATGCCGCCCGACTGGCGTCCCGATTGGTATGTTACGACCTCGCAACGAGAGCTTGACATGGCCGAGGGCGAAGAGTTGTGGGAGATTCAACCTCGCACAACTCAGCGAGTTCTTGATCGCAAAGCCAAGAACATCTACCGCGATACTCGTGGGCAACTCTGGTATCGCTTCAACAAGAAGATTCGCGGCGAGGTCTTTGATCTCTGGTACAACTTGGAGACAGGCACCGAGAAGGAATGGCGACCGAGTTACATGCACGAGGATGCCGAACCTATCTCTGCACAAGAGCTTCTTGGCGCTGCTTCGCTGCGAGAAGTTCAATCCGCGACATACCGCCGTGTGCGCGTCAAGGTCAGAGACCCGCAATACGCGATGCGGTATTCCCATAGAGAATACAACTACGGCAACGGTGGCGAAGATGGAAGTACGCGATTCAGCGGAGGCTTCGTCGATGTCTACCGTCGCGTTCAGGTCGCGCCGGCAGAATACGGCTATGAATGGAAACCAGTAACTCAACGAATCAGATTCAGGAAACTCACAGATGACGACCGTGTATCTCGACAAACAGATTGAAGAAGCCCTGCGTGACGCTGAACCTCAGACGATGCTCGAAAGAGCAGAGCTTGTCGCAACGCTCGCTCATGAAGGACAGACCCGAAGCAGCGGCGAACCCTACATCACGCACCCTGCCGCCGTTGTGGATATCCTTCGCAACGAGTTTGGCATTCGTGATGAAAACATTCTGGTCACAGCTTGGCTCCATGATGTTGTCGAAGATTGCGAAGGCATCTTCCCTGAGCATATCGAGAAGTGGTTCGGCGTGCATGTCCGCAGATGGGTTCATCAATTGTCGAATGACAATATCCCAAAAGATTGCCAGCCGCTCAAGAAAGCTACTGTCAAGGCTGCGCTTCAGCATTACAAGGCTGCTGTCATGGATGAACAAGCCGTGTGGGTTAAGGCTGCTGACCGCCTCCACAACATGCGGTCGCTTGAAACTGCTAGATGGTATCCTGACGCGAAGATGGGCTATGCGAAGGATGGCGTGCTGCTGGTCAATGCGCTGACCTACCGCTTTTTTGCACTCACAGGCTCGATGAACTTTCCGATACAATTGGTCGCTCATAAGCTCGGAGAAGAGTTGGGCGTCGATGTGGATGAAATCATGAACCCGCTTCGGGTTCCTGTTGATTACGAAGGAAATAACAATGACTATTCCTAATGCGCCCGACGACATCAATATCAAGGAACCTGAAAAGGTCATCTCAGAGAACGGACCCAAGATGGCTGGCGAGGTCGTGTGCTTCTGCGGCCATCAGTTCAAACACGACCGAAACCTCAACATGGTTCAGTGGTATGGCTTTATCGTGCCATGCTGTCCTGAATGTCATACAGTACCTCGCTCAGAAACACGGAGAATGGATTGATGATTGACAAATACGAACCAGGCACTCGCGTTGTTGCAATCATGGACGCGAAGTCGGATGAAAAGACCGCTCGCATCTTCGGCTACGGCGTCTATCAAGGACGCAAGATGCTCCCGCCCGATCATTACATGATGGGCGGCAACGAAGAGCAGTTCCGTCAAGCCATCAAAGAAGAGTTCCTTGGTAAAGAAAAGGAAGGCATCGAAAAGCTGTTCGACCGCTCGAAGATGACTCCTGAGCAGCAGGCAGACTTCGATAAAAAGTTTGCTGAGGAACAAAAGCTTCGTGAGGCAGATGAGTTCTCCTATACCGAAGCAGATGTCGAAGCGATGCTCAAGACCGCTAGGTCAAACCCTTACATCGAGCTTGACAATGGCAAAGGCGTGTGGGGAGCCGAATGCTGGTGGGGGCCGGAAGACGAGTTCAAGAGCAGGTACGAAGGCTGGGAAATCATCGAAGTCGATATCGAAGAACAACGCGAAGAAGCAAGGCAGCGAGCCCATGCTGCATCGACCGCAACTAATCACTCGATGCATTATGGCTGAAAAGCTGTGGTGCATCTTCCAACAAGTGAACGAATCGAGACGATATACTGTAGATAATGGCAAAGAAACCAACCGACAGTCAGTATAGCGAATCGGATATCCAAGCGCTCAAAGGTCTTGAGGCCGTGCGCAAGCGCCCTGCCATGTATATTGGCGACACAGGCACTCAAGGTCTCCATCATCTCGTTTGGGAAATTCTTGACAACTCAATCGACGAAGCGATGGCAGGTCATGCGGACCATATACGCATCAATGTCCATGCTGACGGCGAAGGTATCAGCATCGAGGACAATGGCCGAGGCATCCCTGTTGGTATGCATCCAACAGAAAAGATTCCCACGCTACAACTGGTTCTAACCGCGCTCCACGCAGGCGGCAAGTTTGGGGGCAGTGGCTACGCTGCTTCTGGTGGACTGCATGGTGTTGGCGCTAGCTGTGTGAACGCGCTTTCAACAGAAATGACCGCCACTGTCAAACGAGACGGCGACGTTCATGAGATGAAGTTCTCGCGCGGCGATGTCAAGCAGAAAATCAAGAAGACTCGTGCCATGAAGCGTGGCGAATCCACGGGGACTCGCATTGAGTTTCGACCTGACATCGAGATTTTCAAGAACGGCGTAACATTCAACGAGAAGACGCTTCTCAATCGTTTCCGCGAAGCCGCGTTTCTGAATCGCGGACTCACGATTGAATACACGAACGAGAAGACAGGCACCGAGATCAGTTTTCAGTTCAACGGTGGTATCGCTGATTACGTGAGCTATCTGGCTGAGAATCGCAGCAACAACTACCCAACCGAGCCCATCTACCTCGAAGATGCAGACGGAGACATTCGGGTTCAAGTTGCTCTTCTTTACAGCGAAGAGGATGACAATGTTCTCCTCTCATTCGCTAATAATATCAGGACTGTTGATGGCGGCACGCATCTCACCGGCTTCAAGAAAGCCATGACTCGTGTCGTCAACAGCTTCTACAAAAGTCTTGGTATTCAGAAAGATAAAGACCCGAATCTCTCTGGCGATGACATTCAAGAAGGCATGACAGCCGTCATCAGCGTCCTTGTTCCTCAGCCTGAGTTCGTGGGACAGACCAAAGCGAAGCTCGGGACAGTCGAAGCTGAAGGTATCGTGAGTACCATCGTTTACGATGAACTGACGAAATACTTTGAAAAGAACGCTGCCGTCGTCAAGAAAATCATCAGCCGCGCTCAGCTTGCTCAGAAGGCACGAGCAGCCGCAAAGAAGCAAGCAGAACTCATCAAGCGTAAGAGCATCTTCGGCGACCGTGGAGGTATGCCAGACAAACTCTGGGACTGCCGCTCGAACGACCGCAAGTCAACCGAGCTTTTCATTGTCGAAGGCAAGTCGGCTGCTGGCTCTGCTAAGGGTGGACGAGACTCAGAAACTCAAGCCATTCTTCCTATCCGAGGTAAAATCATCAACGCCGAGAAGAATACCCTTGCTTCTCTGCTTAAGAACGAAGAAGTTCAAGCCATTATCAAAGCCGTGGGGACTGGTATCAAAGAAGAGTTTGATATTGGCAAGCGTCGCTACGATAAGATCGTTATCATGGCTGACGCTGACGATGACGGTTGCCATATTGCGACTCTTCTCATCACGTTCTTTTTCCGCTACATGAAAGAACTCGCGGCGGAAGGCCATCTCTACCTTGCGTGTCCTCCCTTGTATCGCGTTGGCAAAGGAAATAAAGCAACATATGCATGGGATGATGCCGAGCTTCAAGAAGCTTTGAAGGACAACCCCAAAGCTGATATCATTCGGTTCAAGGGTCTCGGCGAAATGGATGAAGAAGAACTGGGACTTACAACAATGGACAAAGATAATCGCCGATTGATTCGGCTGTCCATCAGTGACCTTGGCGAAGCCGAACGCATGGTCTCGACCCTTATGGGTAGCAATGTTCAGGCGCGGAAGGTTCACATCAAGAACAACATCAACTCGGTGGTTGCATGACAAAGACAGCAAACGACAATATCATCATTGGCGAGCTTTCTGATAAACTCGACCAGCAGTTTACGCAGTACGCCTTCATGTCTCTTGAAGACCGTGCGCTGCCTGATGCTCGCGACGGGCTCAAGCCATCGCAGCGGCGAATCCTCGTCGCGATGGATGACCTCAAACTGACGCCTGGCGGCAACACAAAAAAGTGCGCCAAGATTTGCGGCGATACTTCAGGTAACTACCATCCACACGGCGAAGCAGTTATCTACCCAACGCTCGTTCGCTTGGCTCAATCTTGGGTCATGCGTTATCCTCTTGTTTCTCCGCAGGGAAACTTTGGTAACAGGGACGGCGACCCACCCGCTGCCATGCGATACACAGAAGCCAAGCTCGCCAAATCGGGCCATCTGCTTCTGCAAGACCTCAACAAAGATGTTGTTGACTACCAGCCAAACTACAATGAAGAAATGGAAGAGCCCACGATTCTTCCTGCGAAGGCTCCGAACCTTCTGCTCAACGGTTGTGCTGGCATTGCTGTCGGCTGGGCAACAAACATGCCGCCACACAACCTGACTGAGACATGCAGCGCTATCAAAGCCTACATCGACAACGAGAACCTGACTGCTGAAGAAGTTCTCGATATCATGCCCGGTCCTGACTTCCCGAACGGATGCAAAGTCTTGGGTCGTTCTGGCGTTCTCGATTACTACAAGAATGGCCGTGGCTCGGTCAAGCTCGAAGGTGTTTGGGAAGTCAAAAACGCAAAGGGCCGCAAGAAGAAGTCAGAAATCATCATCACCGAACTTCCCTACATGGCAAGTCCTACGAAGTTCATCGACCAAGTTGTTGACCTCATTAAGAAAGGCGAGATTGACGGCATCAGCGACATGAAAGACCTGTCTTCTAAGAAAGACGGTCTTCGTATCTGGATCGAAATCAAGCAAGCCGCCGTTGCAGAGATCGTTCTCAACACACTCATCAAACGAACATGCCTTCGCGATTCGTTCAGCATTAACAGCACGGTCTTGATTGATGGCAAGGTCGTTGAGTGCGCTTCAATCATCCAACTCTTCAAAGCGTTCGTTGAACATCGTGAACTCGTTCTTACCCGCAAGTTCGAGGCAGAGCGCAGAAAGAACATCGCTCGCACCGAAATAGTTGAAGGACTGATTGCTGTCACGAAAAGGCTCGATGATGCAATCAAAATCATCCGCAACGCTGAAGACCCAACTGATGCCAAAGAAAAGCTGATCGCAGCGAGTATCATCAAGACAGAGAACCAGGCAGAAGCGGTTCTTTCAATGACGCTCCGCTCGCTGACGAAGCTCGAAGCAGGTAAGCTCAAGGAAGAGCTTGAGAAGCTGGTTGAACGCAAAAAGTGGCTCGACACGATTATTGGCAACAAGAAAAAGACTCGCGCCATCATCGTCGAAGAACTCGATGAACTGATTGAAAAGTTTGGAGATGACCGCCGCTCGCAGGTCGAAGCCGACCCAACCGATATCAACGATGAAGACCTTATCGCTGATGAAAAGGTTGTCGTGCTGCTCTCAGGCGAAGGCTACGTCAAGCGTATCCCTCTCAGCGAGTATCGCGTTCAGTCTCGCGGAGGCAAAGGCTCTCGCGGCGTTGCGAAGAAAGACAACGAAGATGCCCCTGTTGAAGTTTTCGAGGCGTCCACAAAAGATGTCCTGCTCTTCTTCACAACGCAAGGTACTGTCTACCGTCGCAAAGCATACGAGATTCCTCAAGTCTCCAAGACGGCTCGTGGAGCCCATGTCTCGAACCTTCTGAGCCTCAAGCAAGAAGAAGATGTCACGAACATGATCTCGATGGCAAGCGTGCCAAAGGACGGGCACCTTGTCATGATTACGAAGAAGGGCTACATCAAGCGAAGCAAGGTCGAAGACTACGACACGGCCCGCAAGGTTGCTGGTATCAACGCAATCAAGCTCGAAGATGATGATAGCGTTGCTTTCGTGTTGCCGACGACTGGCTCCGAAGATGTCTTCATCATCACGGAGCAAGGTAATGTCATTCGCTACTCAGAAGAGGTCGTGCCTGTCCAAGGCCGTGTCACACGAGGCTCGCGAGCGATGAAGCTCAATGATGGAGACCGTGTTGCTCAAATCTTTACGCTCAAGCCGAAAGATAAACCTGATATCTTCGTGATTACCTCTGCGGGATATGGCAAGAAGTCTCCTGCGACTGAGTACCGTCGCCTTGGGAGCCGAGCCGTTAAGGGCTACGCGGTTCTCAAGAAAAACGCTCTCGCCAAGCGTGGAGGCAAAGTCGTGGGCGGCGCTGCTTTGTATGGCGGAGAATCCCTGCTGGCAATGACCAAGTTTGGGCAGGTCATTCGATTCGGAGCAAGCGAGATTCGCAATACAGGCCGAACGACAGGTGGGGTGAAGGTGGTTACTCTCGGCGATGGAGATGAAGTTATCAAGCTCGCCAAGATTGCAGCCGATGCTGAAGAAGAATAACGAGTGAAATCTTTTTCGGTTAGAATCGTCCGAGTATCAAGCAAGGATTGTATTGTATGCCCAACAAAGATATCAACCTGAAAGCTAGCTCTCCTGCAACGCACGAGCTTTACAAACAACTGCCTCGCATTGCGAAAATGCTCGGCGTCAAGGTCGAAGATGTGCATGTCATGCATAACGCAATGCGCAAACACATGCATAGCGACAAACGAGACCACCTTGTCAAGTGGGAGGGAATGGTCGAGGGCCTGCCTCCAGTCCGACATCGTGGAGGCAAGCAAGGGAAATACATGACGCACCCCTGCTTGGGATTGTCTCTCTACAAAACACAGACCGATGAGCAACTGAAAAAGCCCATCAAATATGTCGTATTTGCCGCTCCTGATGGACCTGGCGAAGAGGCTAGACACTTCCTCATTTGCAAAAAAGGCCAACTGTTCCGGCTGCAACGCTACTGGAACAGGCTGCGCAATCAGCGTGTCTTCGACCCAACTCCACCAATTCTGGAACCTGGTTTCCTTGATGACATCCTGAACAGCAGCGTGGGCTTCTTGCTTCGCGCCAACGAAATCGAGAAGTACAACGTCTCCTTGAGGCGTGGTATCGTTTTGAGCGGAGACCCTGGTAACGGCAAAACAATGACCTGCCGCTGGATCTGTGAACTCTGCGACGAGTATGACATCTCCTACAACAGCGTCAACGGTGCGCACATCGAACACGCCTACAAGAAGGGCGAGCTTGATGACCTGATGTCATCTGCAACTGTGATGTTCTTCGATGACATCGATGTCTCGTTCTTCAACCGCGACAGCAGCCGCTCGACAGGCGATGGCAAGATGTGCTGCGCCATGCTATCTGCTATGGATGGCATGATGCAGGAGGGTCACTGCATCCGCATCTTCACGACCAACGAGAAGATCGAAGACATGGACCGCGCTTTCAAGCGGCCTGGTCGCATTGACCGTGTGTTCGAGTTCACCGCACCGAGCTTGGCTTTGAGAAAGCAGCTTGTCGATACATGGCACGCTGAAATTCTGGCGGAAGTCGATGCATCCGAGGTTGCAGAGCGCACCGAAGGATACTCGTTTGCCGAAGTCAACGCCATCAAAGACATGCTGGTCACAAACAAACTGTTCGGCGATGAAACATGGAACCTCGACAAGGCAATGAAGCTCTTCGAAGAGGGCAAAGTCCTTAAGAAGGAAAACCTTGAAGCCGAGGTCGAAACCGATGAAGTCGCAGAAGTTAGCTGTGCGCCAGCACCGATCAGAACCGCAAATGGTTGGAAGTGCTAACAAAATCCACTATACTATCCACAACCATCTTTAACCAATAACCTTCTTCTCACAAAACAGTCTTGCAACCCTCGAAGCTGGGACTGTTTTCATTGGAAGGAATACAGATGGTTGACCCCACTGATGTAACCAAGTTTGACCGCAGCAATGCTGAACTCGAAGAGTTTTTGCTGTTCTGTGTTGCTGTAGCAGGTAAAACTGCTACCCAAATCTCAGTGGCTCTTGACCGTTTTCTCGCAAATAGTCCTGAAGCGGTTTCTCCTTTTGATAAGGTGCGTATCCTTATCAAACAGAGGAAGTTGCGAGATGCGATCATCGAGTCCAAGCTCGGTCAGCATAACAAGCTGACCGAGCTTTTACAGAACTTGTCGAAGCCGACTTTGACTTGCCTCGAATCACGACCAACGAACTCGAAACGATTCATGGTGTCGGCCCCAAGACAAGCAGGTTCTTCATTCTGCATACGCAGCCAAAAGTGAGAATCGCGTGTCTTGATACTCATGTTCTCAAGTACCTCGGAGAACTAGGGCACGATGTCCCTAAGACAACTCCAACAGGTAAAAAGTATCGAGAACTTGAAAAAGCCTTCATTGAACATTGTGATGAAGTTGGTAAAGATATTGCCACGCTTGACCTTGAAGTGTGGAATAGGTACGCAAGAAAGGTCTCCTAATATGTCATGTGTCTCTGGCTGCCAATCACAACCGTCTGCATCCGCAGTAGAAGTTTTGATGGAAGAAGAAATTCTAAATAAGGACTCCAATCTGTCGCTTCCAACAAACAATCTACAAGTCATGGAAAACAACAAGTCCAGGATTGCTGACCTGCTCGGGGTAAGCGCAGACAGCATCCAATACACGATGCAAGATTACGTTAGGTCAGATGTTGCTCTAAGTAAAAGCCGAGATACTCTAATATCAACTCACGGCCTCACCGATGAGCTTGGCCTTGTAAGAATGAACAACCGGAAAGGCGCTCATAGCCCTACAGTTTGGGTAGGCATCGGTATTCATATTTATGAAACTCGCGGGACAGAGCCTATTCGGTACGCTATTCTTGTTCTTCCGAGCCCATCATGCGGCTATGATGTGATATTGGCTACCTGCAAAGGCAGCTATTTTCGGCTCATCAGACATTGGAAACGACTGACTGCTGAGAACTCTCAAATGGACCCGCCTGTCCTACCTGACGGTGTTCTCGAAGACATTCTCAAGAACAGCGTTGAGTTCCTGACTAAAAAGAAACTCATTGCTTCATACGGCGTCAATGTTCGTCGTGGTCTTGTATTGAGCGGACCTCCCGGCAATGGCAAGAGTATGGTTTGCAGATATCTCAAGAGCATCTGCAACAAGAACAACATCTACCACCGGACAATCCGAGCAGGCGAGATTCAGAACGCATACGCTGAGAACCTGCTTGAAAGCCTGTTCAGCGATAACGGAGTCATCTTCCTCGATGACATCGATATCTCTTTCTTCTCGCGAAGAACTGGCGGGTCGAATGATAAAATGGCATGTGCGCTGCTTGCGGCCATGGATGGAGTTGAAACAACCGGAAACTCTATCCGTATCTTCACGACAAATGAGCATCTATCCGATATGGATGAAGCGTTCAGGCGTCCTGGTCGCATCGATAAGGTGTACCACTTCAACAAGCCAACGAACGAAGGTATTCGCGAGCTTATTGAATCGTGGCCCGAAGAGATGCTCGAAGGTCTTGATATCGAGGAAGCAGTAAAGATGTGCGAGGGCCACTCATTCGCTGAGGTCGATGCGATTCGTGCTAATATGGTGACGAATCATATTATCGATGAAAAGCCATGGGACTTCAAGACCGCTCACAAGGAGATGTCGCATAACCAAGAGGAAAAAGATAATGGGCAAGATTTTAGCAAATCACGAGTGGGCTTCACCCCACATTAGTAATATCGAGTTCTCTCCTTGGGAACTTCCTTCAATCGCGAATAAGCCAATATACAACCACTTTACCAATGCTCATGGTATCGTGAACTATGGTACTTTCCGATTTGAAGGCGATATCTCTGATCACATGCTAAGTTCGCCTATTTTAGAGTTCAATGGATACATACCTGTTGTTCATGAGCCTACTTATATTGACATGGGTAACTATATCCACTTTAATCCTTCTCCTGTATTTATTCCTGCGCCTTCTGGGGTCACAATGGTTCTTATTGGACTTTGCATTCTCGCTAGAAGAAAGCGATAAAGGGATACGCTGTGAACTGCGTAATTGAAGTATATGGAACGTCTACTACTCGCAACAGATGCATGGTACCCGCAGGTCAACTTTTCTAAAACTCAAGAAGGATATCTGGAATCTACGCATAATACATATACGGAGGTTATATGTCTTATTATGTTTATGGATATTTTGAACCAGGTAAACAAAAGCCATTCTATATAGGTAAAGGAACTGGTAACAGATTTACTAACCACTTGACCGGCCAAAGCTCATCTAAGAGAGTTCAAGATAAGATAACAAATATCAGAAGGAAAGGTTTAGAACCAGAAGTCCGCATATTGCAATGCAATCTTTCTGAAGAAGATGCCTACTCTGCTGAGGAATCTCTCATATCAAAATACGGTCGCAAAGGGATTGATATAAGAGGAGTCCTCATGAATATTTGCATAAATTCAAGACCTCCCAATATTCGCAATAGCGATCTTATCAATCACTGTTATAGCAATGGAGATTCTATTGAAATGACAGACAATCTACTAAAAGAAGTTAAAGCCTTTATTCAAGACTGTCAACTAAAGAAAAAATTCAACGCTTTGCTTCAATCGGATATTGGTTTTAGATTTCTGTCTGCCACAAAGCATATGCCTAAAAGCTATTCTATTCAACAAAGACTATATCATATCGAAAACGGGGAAGACGAACCTGCATGCGAACATTGTGGATGCGAGGTTTCTTTCAAATGCTTCACAGGTGATAACTATGGCTATTGTCGATTTTGTTCTGTGACCTGCCGCAATAAAAGCCAGTTCGGCAAACAGGCTTCTTCTCATAAGCGTACAAAAGAAACTCGCAACAAAATATCTAAGAGCGTTAGCCTTAGACACCAAGAAGGAACTCTGAATTTCTTCAAAACGAATAATCCTATGAAAACTAAAAAAGGACTTCAAGCATGGCGAAATTCGAAAAACTCCTCTTAGCTACGGACACTTGGACGAATATTAATGGCGTAGTTCGCACGCTATCGACTGTTATTGATATTCTTGCGCGAGATAAAGGACTTGAAACACACGTTGTTGACCCAAGCCAGTTTCGAAACTTCCCCTGCCCCGCATATCCAGAGATTCGACTCGCAATAACTTCAGAAGAATCAATACTCAGGCACTTCCGCAACTTTCAGCCTGATTGTGTGCATATCGCAACCGAAGGTCCGATTGGCAAGGCTGTTCGCAAACATTGCCTCCGTAAAGGTCTTCCGTTTACAACATCATTCCACACGCGATTTCCTGAATATCTCCGCAAGATAGCTCTTGTGCCGACGAGTCTGTCTTATCGCGTTCTGAGAGGTTTTCATGCCCCTTCTGAGCGCGTTCTTGTTCCATCTGAATCAATGAAGCAAGAACTTGAGCGACGCAGCTTCCAAAACGTTCGTGTTTGGGGCCGAGGCGTTGATACAAGCGTCTTCTACCCAAGAGACAGGAAACTTGATAACAAGCGACCCATTCTTATGTATGTTGGGCGTGTCTCACGAGAAAAGAACCTGAAAGCGTTCTTGGATATTGAGTTTCAGGGTTCAAAGGTTGTTGTTGGGGATGGGCCTATTCGCAAAACACTGGAAAGAAAATATTCAGAGGTTGACTTTGTGGGCGTCAAAAAAGGCAATGAGCTTGCAAAATACTACTCAAGCGCAGATGTATTTGTCTTCCCGAGCAAATCCGATACCTTTGGCCTTGTCATGATTGAAGCCTTGGCTTGTGGGGCTCCGGTCGCAGCATACGATGTTCCAGGGCCTAAAGATATCATCACAGACAAGCATGTAGGCCGCATTGGACCTGACCTTCGCCAAGCTATCTTGATGTGCCTGGCAGAATGTCGAAGGGAGAAATGCTCAGAGTTCGTAAAACAAAACTATACCTGGGAATCTTCTGCTCAGGTATTTTATGATAACCTGGTAAAAATGTAACTACATGAGCAGTAAAAGACACTATCGCACCTGTTGGATATCTGACTTGCACTTAGGGAGCGATAGTTCTTGTGCTGAAGTCATATACAGCTTTCTCAAAAACAACAAGTTCGACAAAATCTATCTCAACGGCGACATCGTTGATATATGGCGTCTCAATAAAGCTGGTTTCTTGAATAAGAAAAAAGCTCAAAGCCATATCAATGTATTGCAAAGATTACTCAAAATGTCTAAAAAAGGCACGGAAATCATTTACGTGCTAGGCAACCATGATGAGTTTCTAGAACATTTTGTTGATTCTGATTCTACAGAGTTTGGAAACCTGATTATATGCAGCGAGACAGAGCATGTTACTGCCAATGGCAGAAAGTTCATCGTTATGCATGGTCATCAGTTTGACCTTATCACTCGTTGCAGCCCATGGCTAGCAAAACTTGGAGACCAAGGCTATCACTTTATGATTTGGCTCAACAAAGTAAATCGCTGGACAAGACGAAAACTCAATCTTAAGTATTGGTCTCTGAGCAAATACATAAAAGTCAGAGTGAAAAAGGCTGTCGATTTCGTCAATCGGTTCGAAGATAATGTAGTCAAGTACGTAGAAGATAGGGATTGCGACGGAATCGTGGTTGGTCATATTCACGAACCGGCAATCAAGAAAATCGACGGCAAGTTCTATCTGAACTCTGGGTGTTGGACTGACATAGCGAACTGCTCTGCTTTAGTCGAAACAGAAGAGGGAGAGATTGAACTCATCCAATGGACGGAAGACGGCAATGAGCAAAACTATGGATCAACAAAAGAAGTTGAACGAGGAACGAGAAAAGCCATATTGCTACCTAGTGACTTTTTCATCGGGTCCAGTTCTTCGTGAATGGTTAGCCGACCCAGATTCTCTGACGATGAAGGATGGCACGCTCGTAAGTCTTCCAGTTAATGCATCACACATTACATTCTATGAACTGCATACTGGGCGACCAGTTCTTGTCAGTGGACCTTATCACCTCGAAGGCATAGATAAAGAAGAGTATGATGAACTCATCGCTGATGGCCTTCATGGTCGCCCATGTCAGGAGTGTGCAGAATGATCAAGTTTTGGCGAACAAGAGATGAGTTCGGATTTCTTTCAAACTTCTCGAAGCATCCCGTCACTATTGATGGCAAACGCTGGCCTACGACGGAGCATTATTACCAGGCTATGAAGTTTACCGATGAACTTTATCAAGAGCAAGTTCGCAAAGCTACAGGAGCTAAGCAAAGCAAAACTCTTGCGCACTCGCTGCCTCTTCGTGATGACTGGGAAGAAATGAAGTACGATGTCATGCTTGATGCTCTTCGAGCAAAAGCATCGCAGTATGAGTTTATTCGCAATGCTCTCATTGAGTCAGGCGATGAAGAACTGGCAGAAGACAGCCCATATGACTACATCTGGGGTCTTGGCAAGGATGGCTCAGGTCAAAACCTTCTAGGCAAAGCTTGGATGCAAGTGCGAGAGGAACTGATCAATGAGCAAAAAGAAAACCACCAAGAAGCCTAAGACTCCGAAACAAACGCTGGTCACAAAAGTTGTCGGCGGACAACCTGAGCGAATCGAACAAGCAATCGATGACCTTCGTAAAGCCGGATACACAATCAAGCATGTTGTGCCTCATATCCATTCTACGAAGAACCTGGGCCAAGTAGTGACCGAAACAGATATCATTCTCATATCGGAATACAGCAGGAAGCGGTCCAAAACTCCTACGAGTGAAAAGCCTAGCGAGTAATCTGCTCGCTATGTATCTCATCGATGTCCCCCCGCCAACAATCAGTGGTCTGCTGCATATGGGTCATGTGTTCTCGTATGCGCAGATGGATTT
>Ga0180431_10003605_pt1 | contig 19858 bp, 16 predicted proteins | sample SS_ome_11_FD_132459 | JGI IMG/M metagenome (GOLD analysis project Ga0180431, IMG submission 132459) | Hypersaline lake sediment archaeal communities from the Salton Sea, California, USA - SS_1_MS_1 metaG | ecosystem: Environmental > Aquatic > Non-marine Saline and Alkaline > Hypersaline >... | reverse complement strand
TTCAAAATCTTCAGATGAAAGAGCTTCTCAGCATCGGTAAGCTCAACGATGTTAATAATTTCGCATTTGTAAACCTTGTCCGTTCTCATCAAGACATCCTTGTGGTTGTACGGCGGAGGCTGTCTCATGAACGGCTCGGTGTTTATGTCTTGTTTGGGCAGTTTGTAGTCCATACTTAGTCTTCCATTTGTAAATCGCTGATAACGTCTTTCGGGTTTATTCCGGCCAGACAGGCTCTGCCGCATCGGTTGCAGCCCACACATATCGGGTCATCAGCGTTCTGGGCAAACCCTCGATAGTGGTGATAGAACCTGTATTTTAGTCTGTCTTCCTTGAGCGGCCGGAAATTATGTCCGCCGGCGACCTCCGCGAAATCATATAGGTTACACGAATACTGAACGCGCTCCTTACGGGAGCTCTTGAGGTCAACGCCAACTGTCTCTTCAATGCCGTAGCAATAACACGTTGGGCAGACCATCGCACAGGTGCCGCAATTGAGGCACTTGTCGCCCCACTTCTTCCAAACCGGGGATTTGAATTCGATGTCCAGGATGCTCGGAAGCCCGGCGACTGTGACTTTCGTCTTGAAGCTTTCTTTGATGTGTTTTCTGCGGGCAATCAATTTCGCATTGTCGCCGTTGGCCGGCTCGCTGACCTTGAAATTCTTGAGATAGTTGAATGCTTTGGAGGAACTTATGGTCAAATAGTATTTATCTCCGATATCTCTGCAAAACAGGTTGAAGCCCCGGTGTACGGTATCATGGCCGAGAGATTCGCAGAAACAGTCCTCCAGCGGCTCATGGTCCATCCCAATCAGAAAGGTGTTCATTCTTCTGGCCTTGTAGTAGGGGGACGGATATGATCCACCTATGAGGATCTTGTCGAGGATATTCAGGGCGTTTATGTCACAGGGTCTTACGCCTATGATTACCCTCGGATTGACCCTGTACTCGACGGTCTGATCCCAATCCTTTTCGGTGAAATCGAATCTTGAAAGCTCCTCTCTGAAAGGCAGGAAGAAATTCTTGACCGACGAGTAGGTAATCGTGTAGTCCAGGTCCATCTCATCATAGGAATGTACTTGCTTGAACTGATAGATCGCCGAGCCGTCGGCTCGAGTGTCAACCTGCTTCGGTCCGATTGTTTCATTCTCGGCAATCAGGCTTTCAACAAATCTTTTAAACTCATTTTTGGTAATCACTTTATGGATCATCTGGTAACTTCCCAAGAAAAGCCAACTAATATAACCCCAGTAGACTTCGTTAAGTCAACGGTAGTACTTTATCAGTAAGACGTATGTTCGTCAAGATTAGTTTCTAATTTTTTAGAATTTCTAAGAAAGTTGTTTTCTTATTTTTGAGAATACGCATGTCGAATATGAGAATTTGTGCGAAGAACACTCGTTGGAAGCGTCAAACTTTAGAGTGTATCCTGGCTTTGTAAGGTATCTAAACATCGTATTCTTCCCGAATGTACCGGCGGAGCAGGTCGGTAAGATCGAGGCGCAGCTCCCTTGCAGATTGGCCGGCGGCCTTTGCCGCACGCGAGGCCAGATGAAAAAGCCGGCAAAGCTCTCGAAAGGAAGGGCCTACGAAGCAAAAGGTAACTGTGCCGAGATAAGTATGCAGAGAAGGTTGGTCCGCTCCCGGCTCGGCCAACCAAATTCGCACCATGCGTTTTATGCTGCCCGAAGGATCGCTTGAGAATCGCGGAAAATCAGGATCGCGATCGTAGACAACCGTGTGCGTATTCGTTCTGATCCATGCTTTACGCTCCTCGACATGGAAGAACATACCAGCCATCTTGCGATACCTCCAAACCTGGATTCTCCATTAGTCCCTGGCGGCCACCCGGCTGACCGTGATTCATAACAGAGGCTCAGGCCGGCCCGGTGCTGACTATCTCTTCGGTTTCTCGCCCATCAGCTCGGCCACCTTCGGTTCGATAGCCTCGGCCCATATTTTATAGCCGGCTTCGTTGGGGTGCAAGTAATCCGGCATCACTTTTTTGGATAGAAAGCCATCCTTTGTGAGGAACTTGTCGTTGATGTCCAGGTAGTGGATCATCTTGCCGTCCGCAATTTTCGACGCCAATAACGAGGCTTCGGCGTTCTTCTGACGCTGATCCGACGGCTCCGGACCTCTTGGGAAGATGGCAAGGATCAGGATCTTCATCCGGGGGCATTCGGCGTGGAGCTTCCGGCATATAGCGATGATCCCGTCAGCGATTTCCTCGGCGGTATTGTCTTTGCCGTTGGAGTTGTTCGTGCCGATCATTATAACCGCCAGTTTCGGTGATATCCCCTCCAGATGCCCGTGCTCCAGGCGCCACAGGACGTGCTGCGTCCGGTCGCCGCTGAAGCCCATGTTGACGGCATTTCTACCGGCGTAGTACTTGTCCCAATACTTCTTTCCTCCGCCCTCCCAGCCGTGCGTGATCGAGTCGCCGATCATCAGCAGGTCCACGTTGCCCTTCGCGACTCGCTCATTGACGGCGTCGTTTCGCAGCGTCCACCAGCTATGACGATGTGCGGGCTCAAGTGCCGAGTGTTGCTTTTGCCCTGCTGTCAGAACCGGGCTCGACAGAATCAAAACGGTCAGTGATGCGATCAGAAATCTGCTCTTCATTGTTTTGTTCTCCTTGAACTAATGTTTTCGGGTTATCCCTTTTTCTTCTCAAAGGTGTTGCGAGGGCTGTTGTCGGCATCATATTTGGGCATCCACGTCGCCAGCTCCTCTTTGACGCGGTCGTACTTCGGATTGCCTGCCAGATTCGTCCACTCCATCGGATCGTTCTCGTGGTCGTAAAGCTCCTCCACGCCGTCTGCGTATCTGATGTATCGCCACCGCTCGGAGCGGATCGAGTGATTGCCCTTCTGGTATGTCGTAAGCGTCGGATAGTCCCACCGGACGTCGGGACTGGCCAGCAGTTCCCTGATGCTCCTGCCCGAGATACCGCTCTTTCGCGGCAGGCCGCACAAATCGACCAGCGTCGGATACAGGTCCATCAGGTTCACTACCCGGTCGCATTTCTTGCCGGCCTTCGTCAGGCGCGGGACCTTGACTATCAAGGGACAGCGGGTCGACTCTTCCCAGAGATGCGTTTTTCGATACTTGAGCTTCTCCGATAGGAACCAGCCGTGGTCGCCCCATATCACAACGATGGTGTTGTCGGCGTACCTGCTGCGGGCAAGCGCATCGAGCATAACGCCGACGCAGTCGTCGGCGTAGCTTACAGCCGCCAGATAGGCCCGGGCGGCCTCCTTAAACTTGTCGTACTTCTTGACGCGCAGAAAATCCTCGCTCGGGCCGTACTTGTTCCGGCCGTTGGGAAGCTTGATATCGTCAAGATCGTCCTCGCGATACTCCGGCGGCACGACCTTGTCGAGCGGATACATATCGAAGTACTTCTGCGGCACAAACCAGGGCAGGTGAGGCTTCGACAGGCCGACGGCCATGAAGAAAGGCTTGTCGAATCCCTTTTCCAGTTCTGCCGCGGCCCAGAGCGCCGTTTGATAGTCCTTGGTTGCCTCGTCCCGGCCGCCGGTCGGTCCCCAGTCGAAAGCCGCCGATTTGCCTCTGGCGATGCTGCCGTCGGGCATGGGCAATTTGTTCGCCGGGCCGGCTGAAGTATCGGGACTGCTGCTGCCTCGGCTGCTGGTGGGCACGAACTTATCGAACGCCCACTGGCCTTCGTCAAGCCCATCGGCGGTCGCGTGCTTGTGGAAAATCTTGCCCCGGGAAAGTGCAAAATAACCGTGCTTCGAGAAATACTGAGGCAAAGTCACGGCGTTTTTCGTTCGCGCGGCGTTCTTGAGGTTCTGAGAGTTGCCGTACACCCCCGAATCGGAGGGCAAGATCCCCGTCAGCAGCGCCGAACGCGACGGACAGCAAACCGTCCCGGGACAATACGCCCGGCTGAAGACCATCCCCCCCGTTCGTGCCAACTCATCGAGGTGCGGCGTTATGGCCTGAGGATTGCCCCCGAAACACCCGACCCAGTCATTCAGATCGTCAACGGCTATGAACAAAACGTTTGGTTTCTGCGCCCGCGATCCGGCCGAGCGCAACGCCGCCGGCATTGTTACAGCCGCAGCGCCGGCACTCAGGAACCTCAGGAAACTCCTCCGGCTGATATTCGTCTTTAACAAAACTCGACAAGCTCCTCAAAATACCTCATCCGGGACCGCCCGGCCACACCGCCGAGCCTGAATATCACATAGAATACCCAATCCGAACTGAGAGTGCAAGCGCTTCTCCCGTGGAGTCAAGACTAACGAACCTCGACCGTGCACGTTTCGATAGTTTCTCCGCCTTCATTCTTTGCGGTCAACGTGTAGGTCGTGGTTTTCGTGGGCTTGACGTTTGTCGAGCCCAGGGCGCTGACCGATCCGACGGCGGGCTCGATGAGAATCTCGGAGGCATTCGAGACGTGCCAGCTCAATGTGGCGCTCTGGCCCTTGTCCACTTTCTTACGTGCGCTGGCAAAGCTGTGAACGGTGGGAGGTTTGATACCTTCGACTTTGGGCGCTTCTTCTTCCTTTGGTTTCTCAGTTATCGCGACCAGCCCGTCATTCGGCTCGCTTATCGCCTGATCCTCGGTCTGTGCTTTAGCCGTAAGAATCGCGAGCTCCCGTTGGGCCTGCTGTTCTTTTGCAACGGCCTCATCGCGTTGCTTTGTCAGCTCTTTCACCTGGGCCTGAAGTGCGTCGCGGGAGCTTCTTAGCCCGGTGAGATCTTTCTGCAATTGGCTGCGTGAATCGGTAATCTCTTTGAGCTGCCCGGTAAGCTTCTCGATCGATCCGGTCAGTTTGGTGACCTCGCCGTCCAGGCGCTTACTTGAGCCGGTAAGATCGTCGATCTGGCCGCGCAGTCTCTTTTCCTCGCCGGTAAGTTTCGTAACCTGTGTTTGCAGATCGTCACGCTCTTTGGTCGCAGCGGCCAGGTCTACTTTCAGACTGTCTCTCTCAGACGATGTCTTTTGGGAAGTGGATTTGAGCTCGGCCAGTTCCTTTTCGACCTTCTGCAGCCTGGCTCTTTCCTCGGCGCCTTTGTCACAACCGGCCAGGATGAGCGGCAGGCACAACGCGATGGTGCATACAAGAATTGAAATCCGTTTCATGATTCTTCTACTCCCTAAATTTTTATATTTGAAATTAATGGATAACTATACGCATCCGGGACAAAGTGTCAATCCAAAAGCCCCATAATACGAAATTTTATCCTAAATCGCTCTGGATTAACCTAATTTTTGCCGGGTGCGGCATTTTGTTTGTATTGCTCATATTTCCCGTCGATCTGTGCTTTTTTTGCATCGCCTGAGTGTACAACAACGCGGTATTTTAACTTGAGCGTTTCGCCTTTAGGCAATTCTAATTTGCCTCCTTCGAGCCAGTACATCGGCGTCGGCGAGAAAAAGCCGTAGTCGCGAGTAAACCATTTGCTCGGGAACCATCGGTTGCGCGGATTCTGCAAGATGGCGATCCCCTCGGTAACGCCGTCGCGAGTTCCGGAGTAATCGCACCAGGGGGAGTTGGCGCCGAATGTCCCTTTCTCGCTGGTCTTGCCCTCGGCGTTGATGAGCGTGCCGCCTGACTTGACGCACAGCTCGGGCACGACGCGCGCCGAAAACAGCGCATGGTTGGTCTTTAGAATCTCGATATCGACCAGCGGCTTGAGGCTGATCTCGAAGTCGATGAGCCTGACGTCCTCGCTCGGTGCCGTGACGACAATCCGCCGCGTATCGCTTATGATCGGCTCGGTGCCGGGCCGGCGCCACAGGCACTCATCGGTAAAAACGACTTGTTTGCCCGCCGCCTCGACAATCTTCGGCCCCTGGGAGATGATCTGCCCGCGCGCGTTGACATCCTGCCAGTAATTGCCGCCGTTAACCCGGTCGCAGCCGAAGAACAGCGAATGATGATGCGGATAGGGCTCGGAAGTCTCGGTCGTAATTGACTTGCCCGATACCGGCCCATTGACCGGCCAGAAATAAGGATACTTCTGGGAATTGGCGAACTTATAAGCCGTAAACAATTTACCGTCAACCTGAACCGTTACCTGGTCCTTATCAAGCCGTGCCGTCACTTCCTGCTTCGCCGCCAGAGTCGAAGTCAAAACACACACGCTGATCAACAAAACTCCAACAATCCTTCTCAGAAGATTCATACAACACTCCTGTCTTTCCAATAGTCAATATTCAATCGTCAATAGTAAATCACGCAAGTCGCCACGGGCTGCGCATCGGTCGCCACAGCATTCGATTCGCCTGGTCATCGTTGGTGAATTTTTCAGCCTCCGGGTCCCACTTGAGCTTGCGCCCCAGCTTCATTGCAATATCGCCGAGCAGACAAACGGTGCACGAGCGATGCCCGATTTCAACGGGGGCCACCGTCTCGGCTCTTGACTTGATACATTCGATAAGATTCTGCTTGTGCCCGTTGCTCTTGTATAGATGTATTTCATTTGGGCCGATGGTCGAGGTCAGCAGCGATCTGGGCTGCGCGTCGATCTTGCCGCGCATTACGTAGACCCAGCCTTCGGAACCTTCGAATAGCACTCCCTGCTTGTTCTTTTTGTTGTCGGCGCATATCACCTTGACGCCGTTTGCATAGGTGTACTCGATTCTGAAATTGCCGTGCACGTCCCAGAGTCCGTCCTTCGGGTATTCGGCGCGGCCCTCGATCTCCACCGGGCCGGTGCGCTCGGTCCCCATCCCCCACTGGGCGATGTCGTTGTGGTGCGCGCCCCAGCCGGTAATCATGCCGGCGCCGTAAGCGGCGATGCGCAGCCAGCCGGGCCGGCCGTAACCTCTCTGGGGATGAACCCGCTTCTCGGTATAGGCCTCCCACGGTGCCGGGCCGAGCCAGAAGTCGTAATCCAGTTCTTTGGGAACCGGCGTGGGCTTCTCGACTCCCATCCCGGGGTCCGTGCCGAAGCCGACTTTGATGGTATGGAGCTTGCCGATGCGCCCGTTGCGGACCAGTTCGCACGCGTGGCGCCAGCGCGCATCGGAGCGTTGCTGGCTTCCCACCTGAAAAACTCTGCCGTAACGAGCAACCGTATCGCTCAAGACTCGCCCCTGCTCAATAGTCAGGCTCAGGGGTTTCTGCAGGAAGATATCCTTGCCCGCCTTGGCCGCGGCAATCGCCGGCAGCACGTGCCAGTGGTCGGGCGTGGCAATGCAGACGGCATCGATATCGTCGCGTGCAACCAGGTCTCTGTAGTCGCCGAAGGTCTTGCATCCTTTGTAACTTCCGCCGGGGCTTTGTTTGGCGTAATGCGACTCAACGGTTTTCTTCGCGTTGGCGACTCTGTTGGAATCGACGTCGCAAACGGCTGCGACCCGGGCTTGTTTGATTCCGAGAATTTCCCGCATGTCTCCGGTGCCCATTCGTCCGACTCCGATAAAGCCGAACGTGATGCGCTTGCTCGGCGCATCTGCGCCGAAAACCGAAGCCGGCATAATAGTCGGGCCCAACAAGGCCGTGGTTGTCGCCGCCGCCGAGCTTTTAAGAAACTGCCGGCGAGTTAGTGCGTGTGTCTTCGGGATTCTTCGACCTTTCACAAGTTCCTGCCTGCCTTTCTCGATAGAAACACGATTCTTGTATTCCGTTCGTAGTGCTTGATCATAACAGCCGCGACCGGCGTTGGCAACGCGAATTTCCTTGCGTCCGGCACGGATTTGCCTTATTCTCAGGCTCGCAGACAGAAAGTAACATTCCAACACAAGGTAAGGAGAAAACTTAGATGACAAGCAAAGAACAGGACAGAAGACAGTTTCTGCATTTGGCGGGCGCGGGGGTGGCGGCATCACTGGTCGGCGCCAGGAACGGCTCGGCCCAGAACGGCCGTCCGTCCGCCAGACGCCGCGGGATCAAGCCCTTATTTCAGTTGGGCCTGGCGTCTTACACCTTGAGACAATTCGATCTGGACGAAACGCTGGCAATGACCGTGAAAGTCGGCCTGAAATATATCTGTTTCAAGAGCATGCACCTGGAACTAGACAGCACACCAGACCAGATTAAAGCAACCGTGGCGAAAGTCAACGAGGCAGGCTTGACGCTCTACGGCGGCGGCGTAATCGGCATGAAGAACGAGGATCAGATTAATCAGGCCTTCGACTACGCCAAAACCGCAGGCATGACGGTCATCATCGCAGCTCCTTCACACCCAATGCTGCCTCTGATCGAGAAGAAGGTCAAGCAGTATGATATCAAAGTGGCGATTCACAACCACGGCCCGGGCGACAAGTATTTTCCAACGCCCGCCGTCGCGCTCGAGCATATAAAGAACCTGGACAAACGCATAGGCATGTGCCACGACATCGGCCACACCAAGCGCTATGGCTCCGACCCCATAGCGGAAACAGAGCTCTGCGCCGATCGGCTCCACGACGTCCACATCAAGGACGTCTCAGAGGCAACCAGGGCCGGAAAGGGAGTCGAAATAGGCCGTGGCGTAATCGATATACCGAGATTCATCAGGACGCTGGTGAAAGTCAAATACGACGGCATCGTGTCGTTCGAATATGAAAAAGACGCAAAGGATCCGATGGCCGGTCTCGCCGAGTCGGTGGGTTACGTCAAAGGCATAATTGCCGCCCTCAGAGGCTGAGTCTCCGATAAGAAGAATTGTCAGCCTGCGATTGGATTCGGGTGCACCGTCTGCGCAGCAGCGCATGAGCATCCTCGGCAATAACTGAACTTTTGCAAAATTGAAGTTAGGCATATATTATTTCAGAAAATCGGTTTCACGATTTTCTGAAATAATTGGGCTTATCGTTCGTAAACTATTGTTAATTCAGGTGTTAATCGCAGCTTTTCTTCAAAGAAAAAATCGAGAGACAAGATTTTTTCTTTTCAAAAGTATGCCTAACTTCAATTTTGCAAAAGTTCAGTAACAAATATCAGGGAGATTAAGTTGCTATGCCGTACAACATTCGCATTGTAAGCACGTATCCGCCGCGCCGCTGCGGAATAGGAACCTTCTCGCGAGATCTGGCGACCGCGTTGGAACACTTCACGGCCGAAGTGGGCAACATACGCATCGCGGCGATCGATAACGGAAACGGCCCTTATCGAATTCCCGTCGAGTTGACTATCGACCAGTACAATCCGGAATCCTGGCGGAACACCATTACCCACATCGTGACCCGCGCGACGGAAACGTCCTATCCGACGGTTGTTCTTCTCCAGCACGAGTACGGGCTCGATCCGGACGACGAGGGCCGGGACGGCATGGGGACAAACTACGTCAAGATGGCAAGGGCCTTCGTGCAGAACGGCCTGACCACTCTCGTTTACCTGCATACCGTCCTCGATGAGCCAAACGACCACCAGAGGAAGGTTCTGCAGGATCTCGCCGAGTTCAGCGACGGATTGGTCGTAACCACGGAAAACGCCATTCAAATGCTCGAATCGCCGTCCTATGGAATTCCTCACACCAAGCTCAAGCACATCGATCACGGCATAAGGATGCAGCATCGCAGCCAGTACGATCGGCTGGAAATAAAACGCAAGTACGGCATGGACAAGCGTTTCCTCGTTACAACGCTCGGCCTGCTCTCGCCGGGCAAGGGAATTCAATACAGCATCAGGGCCTACGGCAAATTCCTCCAGGAGTCCTGCACTAAGGACCAGAGAGCCGACATAGTATATCTAATCGCGGGCCGATGCCATCCGGAATTTATAAGGGCCGACGGCGGCAAACCCTACCGCGAGTATGAAGCCGAGCTGACTGAGGCACTCGCAGAATCGAGCTTGAAGTCGTGCAGAGTTAAGGACCTGCACGAGGCCGACATTACCGGTTGCGACGTAGTCTTCTTGGATGTCTTTCTGGACGAAACGACCCTGGTCGAGCTATACGGCGCGACAAACGTAATGGTGCTGCCATATCTCAACATGCAGCAGATATCCAGCGGGATACTGGCCGACACCCTGGGCTCGGGACGGGCCGCGATAACCACGAAGTTTAAGTACGCCCTAGAACTGCTGCATTCCAACAAAGCATGCCCGTCCGGCGCAGTCATCGGCAGGTATGCCAGGGGTATCCTGGTCGATCCCGGAGATGCCTCGGTCGAGCAGATAGCCAGGGGGCTGGACTATCTGGCGTTCAACGAGAGCAAAAGGCTGAGGATGGAAAAACAGGCCCACCAGCGAGGATACCAGATGAGGTGGAACAACAGCGCCTGGGCGCTGCTGCAATACGTCGACTTTGTCAGAGAAGAAAAAGAGATTGTCACCGGAAGGGGTGTAAAATTCACCAGAGAGAAATCTTCTCCTCTCGAAATGCAGAAGCGGCGAACGTCGTAACCCCACCTGATTAAAGTACGAGGGACGAAGGACGAGGGAAGATGGACGTTGTCGTCCCTCATCTCTCGTCCATCGGTGTCAAGCCAGCTTGACCATCTTCTGCTCTTTTGCGGATTTGTATACAGCCAGAATTACTTCCACCGCCTTGCGGGCTTCGCGGCCGTCGATCCAGAATTTCTCGCCCGAGTCGAGGGCTTCGAGGAAGGCCTTGAAATTGCGAGTGTGATTCTCGTGCGTGATAGCAGCCGGATCGGAGACGCCTCCGCCGCCCTCGATTTCGCCGAACTTTTTGAGCACTTCGGCATCTTCCGGCTTTTCATCGGCGAACTGCCAGACCGTGATGCTGTTTTCCACGTTTATGATCGTGCCCTTCGTGCCGGTGATCTCGAAACGCCTGAACTGCCCCGGATACGAAGCGGTCGTGCCGTAGATCATCCCCAACGCCCCGCCGGCGTAGCGCAGTACCGCCGCGGCGGTGTCTTCGGTCTCGATCTGCGGATGGCCCAGCTTGGCCGTGAATGCCTGTATCGACTCGATCGGCGGCATCACGTCGCAAAGCATATCGACCATGTGGATCGACTGGTTCATCAGCGCCCCGCCGCCGTCCAGCTTCCAGGTGCCGTGCCACGAGTCCTTGTAGTACTCATCCGTGCGCCACCAGGGAACGTAGATCGCAGCATACGTTATCACGCCGAGACGTCCGGAGTTTATCGCATCTCTGATCGGCGTCATCATGTCGTTGAACCGGTAAGGGAATATTCCGCCCAGACACGTGCCGGCCTTCTTGTGTGCCTCGATCATCGCGTCGATTCGCTCTAATGTCACTTCCAGAGGCTTCTCACAAATGACATGCTTACCCGCCTCGGCCGCGGCGATCGTCGGCTCGGCGTGAAAGCCGCTCGGCGTAGCAATCGTGATGATGTCAACGTCGTCGCTCTTGACCATCTGCTCGTAATCGTCAAAGGCTCGCACCCCGTATTTATCGGCAAGATCGTTGGCCCTTTCAGGGATCTTGTCGCAGCATCCGACCAGCTTGGCGTTGGGCATGTCGCCCATTGCTCTGGCGTGAAAATCAGCAATCAATCCCGCCCCGACTATTCCAAAATTCCAGGTCTTCATGTTATTCCTTTCCAAGGCAAATTCGAAATCCGAATATCGAAATGCGAAACAAATCCAAAATTCAAATCACCAAAATCTAAAAAACGACTCGGGCTCGCGTATTGGATATTCCTTTTGGATATTTGGATTTTAGACATTCGAAATTGTTTCGGATTTTTTATTATCAGTCGCATTGCAATCCAACGTCAGCGGCGATCTCTCTAACGGCGGCAATCGCCCTGGAGAAAAGCTCCGGCCCCGTTGAGCCGCCGAACTGGCCGCCTTTCTGCAAATGCGGCTCCATCGTCATGCAGCCGTCGTAGTTGATCGCCGCAAGTTCGGTCAGAAGCTCTTTTATCTGCCCGTCGCCCTCGCCGGGGATGCTGCCGACGTCGGCGGCGCCGAGCTTCCAGTCCTTGATATGAATGTGCACGACGTAGGGCTTCATTACCGGCCAGCAGACCTCGACGTTGTTGGTCATCTTCTCGCCCCAGACGAAGTTTGCCGGGTCGTAGACCAACCGCAGCTTCGGCGAATCGATTGTCTTGACGAGATCGACACAGTTGTCCGCGGTGTGGCCGTAAATGTGAGCTTCGTTCTCGTGGACCATCGTCACGTCGGCGTCGGCGAGCACCTCGACCTTGGCCGCCATTCGCTCCATCACCTGCTCGCGATAGTCGTTGATGTCCTTGCCCTCGGGGGCGTAGTAGCTGAACATGCGTATGAAAGGCGTCTCGAAGAACAACGCCAGATCGACCGCGTGCTTGAACTTGTCCAGGTGCGGCTCGAATGGCTCGTCCAGCTTGACCTTGCCGATTGGCGAACCAATCGCGCTGACCTTCAGCCCGTGGTCGCGTACCATCTTCCGCGCCTCGTCCAGCTCGCCTTTGCTCAGGTCCATGATGTTTTTCTTGTTGATAAAGCGAGGCTCGATATACCCGACTTTCTCGCCGGCAAGAAATTCAACCTGCGCCTTAAAATCTTCGGTTACCTCATCCGCAAATGCACTCAATTTTGTCATTTCAATAACTCCTAGACTCTATTAGCATGCTTTTAGTTCACCGGCAGACCGTACTGTGTGAGTCACACAGTTGGGGGTATCTCAACCGATCTCACACCTTGTCTGCACCAGTGTTCATATTGGTTCTTTCTTCTCTCCCCTTTTTCACAGTCGATACTATCTGATTCTTGCCACACTTAGAGCAGACTCCCTCCGTCCCAATACTGCATTCATAATCGGACAGATATTTTCCACAGGACTCGCATCGAAATGTGATTTTTCGACCACGGTAGATCGGGAAATCCGGTGGCTCGCCTATGGGGTGGTAATTCGCACAGAGTAAGAGGGCGAGCAGGCCAGTTCCGGTTGCACCGAATATCGCCCAGACAACAGACTGCCAACTGCCCTGGTTTTTAAGACGAGCGATTAGGTAGCTACACACCCCCAGTACGGTGCCCATCAGGCCGATGACTATACACACGACTGACAGCGGGATTGCCGACTTCTTATACCACACCCATATGTCCATGCCTATGTGGGTCAGCAACACAAACAAGATGGCCCCCAGAGCAAGGCGACCAACTCGATTCATGCGATCTTCAATCATTTCCTCATATCGCGGATTTAGCTTCTTTTGCGTAAAAATGCCTATGATCGAGAGAACAAATCCGATCACTCCTGCCCTAAGAACCAGTTCGAAAGTAATCATAATTTCGCTCCTTCGCTTTAGCAATCAACACCCTGCATGTACATCAGCACTGTAATAGGCCAAATGAACTCGATTTCGCCATCTTCTTGTTGTTGTCTCCGTATCGTTACTTTTCGAAATGTGCCGCTAATTCCGGCAGTTGTCTTTCAATTTCATCGAGTCTGTAGCCGAAGCCGGGGCCGCTCAGCGTCGAGAGGTCAACGTTTCCGTCACGTCGCTTGTAAAGTCCCGGATGCACCTTCTCCTCGGCATCGGAAGCCGCCGGGTAGAACTGCATCGAATTGGTCTCGACTCCCATTATCGTCCCCGCGTGCGCCGCCAGCCGGACGTGAGGAATCTGCGCCAGCATCGGATTGGTCAGGTCCTGCACCATAAGTGTCATCCCGTGCGCCTTGGCCCAGCAGAGGCTCAGCAACGCGCCGGTTTGGGTCTTGCACGTCTTCAGCGCCACGCCGGTCCAACCCAGACTTCGGCCGAGCCTGACCAGTTTCCAGTCATGGGCGCTTTCGTCCATGAACAGCGGCTTTCTCGCCGAGACGCTGTGAACGTCGATCTGGTTGGCCTCGAGGTCATACGGGAACGGCTGCTCGACGTAAAGAATCATCTGGAAAATGCGGGGATGTTCTTCCACCAGCCGATCCAGAATCTCATTTACGTAAACCGGCTCGGTCACCGTGCAGTTGAAGTCACTGGTCAGCCAAACGACGCCGCTGTCGATACCAATCTCGCCGACCTTCACCAGGCGTTCGTAGTCCCATTCGGGATCGTTGCCGCGAAGTTTCACCTTCAGGCACGTCAATCCGTCGCGATTTATCCAGTCCGGCAGAAGGACCGGATAGCCGTCATCAGGTTCTGTCCCGGTCAGCTCGGAAGGATCGAGCAGGTCCTTGCCTCCCACCAAGTGCCAGGCGGGCAGGGCGGCAGGGGCTTCAGAAACGAAGAAATCCTCAGGATACTTGCCCTCAAACGAAACCTTCGATCCCTCGGCGGGCTCGATGAATTCCGATAAGTCCTTATTCATAAATTCGGCGTTGTAGGTAGAATAAACGTCGCGTCCGAGGAGCTTGGCATAACCATCATGCAGGGCCAGATCAAATGCCGAGCAGCAGACAAGGGCCGCCAGATGCGGCATCGGCTCGGCCTGAGGGCCCCTCTCCTCGTTGATCCGGGCCAGCAGATCGGGCAGGACTGTTTCGATGAACTCGTAGCCTAATTCTATGGGGTGCCCATGCCGGCCGAACCGAGCCCAGGCCTCTCCGAGCACGTGGCAGAATTGTTGCAGGGTATCGCACCTTTCCTGGTAACTCAGGCTGCCGGGCCAGGTCCACTGGACGCTGAGCGGTGTCTCGCCCCAGCCCTGAGCTTTCTGACCCTGTCTGTTGGCCACGGTCATCCGGACCCGCGCGCAAACCACGGCGGTAGTCGTCTCAGGCCCGAATTTCAGCGGAATCCTCGTCTCAACCGGAATAAAATACAAGCCGACGGACACAGGAACAATATCAGGTTTCATGTCTTTCTCCGTTAAAAATATTCGCCTTTAGCAAATTATCGGCGATTATTGATTTATAATCGAAGCTCCGGAGTTGTCAACTGTTACTTTGCAGGATTCTCGAATCTGCCGGCCCGGATAGACAATTTGACCGAAGCGTCAACTTTTTTCTTGACCATACAGGCGGTTTTGGCTATGTAGTCGCACCCAAGATCGACTTTTTTCGTATTTCTTATCTCGTCGTTCGTCGAGATGTAAGATGCGAAACACGAGGTGCGAATTTTATGGCAAAAAAGCGTACAAATTCACGGAAGCTGACGGCAGATGAGATACGCAAGCTCACAGCCCTGCTTCTGGCCAAGCGAAATGAGATACTCGGCAACGTAAGCGAGATGGAAATCGAAGCGCTGCGAAGAGACAGGACGGATCTGTCGAATATGCCCCTTCACATGGCCGACGCCGGCTCGGACAACTATGAAATCGACAACACGCTGGGCCTGATGGACAGCGAGAGACGGCTTCTCGGCGAAATTGACGACGCGCTTCGGCGAATCGAACGCCACACCTACGGAATCTGCGAAGGCGCCGGCGAGAGAATCCCAAAAAAGAGACTCCAGGCGATCCCCTGGGCCAGACACTGCGTTAAGTGTGCCGATCTTGCGGAAAAAGGCCTGCTTCCTGAAAAAGACGACGAAGGAGCCTAAGTCACAGCGGTGCAAAACGTTGCAGCCCTGGATTGAAGAGCGATATGACATACCATGAAAATTGCAATTGTCTATAATCGCGATTCTAAAAACGTCATCAATCTCTTCGGTATTCCCAACCGCGAAATCATCGGCCAGAGGACTATAAAGCGTATCGTAGACGCCCTCAAAGCACACAAACACCGGGTCAGGACCTTTGAGGGCGAGGACATGACCCATCCGTATTACCTGCGTCCTGACGCCTGAGCAGATTCTTGCCGACAGCAACGAGGGGGCGGCGGAAATATTCCACCTGGGCTAAAAGCCCGTCTAATACCGGCAAGAGCCGGCCGCGCAATATTTTCTACAATTCCGGCGAATCTTTGCTTATTATGGCATCGGTTCGATAGCAACAGGAATGAATTACTTGACTTCAGAGAAGGTAAAGGAGATAAAATGAACGAAAGAACTCATGCCGGAAAATGGATTATTATTGCCGTAGTTTTCGTAGGGTGGGGCTTGCCCCACCATTGTAATCAACGGCAAGCTTATGGTGGGGCAAGCCCCACCCTACGTTACAGTGCTCGGTCGAACACGATTACTTTCGAATCGCTGCTCGAGGAAATGGTCGACCGCGATTGCATTGCCCGGCTGCCGAGCCCGGCGTATACCTGCAAACAGTTCAGCAGCTACGACCGCAACTCGACCGAGCCGGGCTCGCCTACGTGGTGGGCCAATATGGATCGCAGCTACTTCGTGCGAATCGAGGACAACAACGGCAGGAAAGAGCACGTGCTGATGGACGCCGACGGTCCCGGGGCAATCGTGCGTTTCTGGGCCACCTGGCACGGGCCCGGCGGCGGAGAGTTCAGTAACGGCACGCTCAGAGTTTATGTCGACAACAATGCCGAGCCGGTCATCGAAGGCCCTATGGCCGATCTGATCAGCGGCGGCAAGTTAGTCGGCGAGCCGCTATCACGCGGCGTCTCGCCCGAGACCGATCCAAGACGCCAGGGGCACAATCTCTATCTGCCAATTCCTTATGCGAAGCACTGCAAGGTCACGTATGAAACCAGGACATTCATCGACAAAGGCGGGCGCAAAGGCGAGGCGCTGTACTATCAAATCAATTACCGAACCTATGAACCGGGTGCGAAAGTTCAGTCCTTTTCAAAAAACAGTATCAAGCAAGCACGTTCGATTCTGGCCCGAGTGCAACGGCTGCTTAAACAAAACGAACGCACCGGGTTGGGCCGGGCCGAAACAAAGAATCTAAAAGGCAACATCGCACCGGCACAGGAAAGATCGGTCACCATTGAGGGACAAAACGCGATCCGCTCTCTCCAGTTTCAATTGCAGGCCGATGACCTTTCCCAGGCGCTGCGTTCGACAATCATCAAGATCGAATTCGACGGCAACGCCACTGTCTGGTGCCCGGTCGGCGATTTCTTCGGTACGGGTTATCACATACGTCCACATTCGACGTGGTACACGAACGTATCGGATGACAACACGCTCCGCTGCTATTGGATCATGCCGTTCAGGCGGCAGGCGAAGATTAGCGTTGAGAACCTCGGCTCGCAGCCGGTCAAGCTTACTCATGGCCGGGTTCTTACCGCCCCCTGGGAATGGGATGATCGTTCGTGCTATTTTCACGCCGCGTGGAAGCAGTGGAGTGAAATCGAGACCCAAACCAACAAAAAAGCCAGAGACCGCGGCGCTCTCGATCTGAACTGGGTGACCGTCGAGGGCCGGGGGCGTTACGTCGGCGACGTCCTGACGCTTTTCAACACGGCAAGCGCCTGGTGGGGAGAGGGCGACGAGAAAATCTACGTCGATGGTGAATCCTTCCCCTCGCATATCGGCACCGGCACCGAGGATTATTACGGCTACGCCTGGTGCAGGCCAAACTTCTTCGAGTCGGCCTTTCACGCTCAGCCGAGCGGCGACGGCAACTTGAAGCCGGGGTTTTCAGTCAACCTCCGATATCGCAGTCTCGACGCAATCCCATTCGAGAAAACCATCAAATTCGACATGGAGCTGTGGCATTGGGCCAGGACGGTTATGGACTATGCCCCGGCCACGTTCTGGTATGCGCGGCCGGGCGCCAAGTGGGACGTCAAGCCCGACCCGAAGGAGGCCAAACGTCCAATCCCGAAAGCAGTCGAGGATATTGTCAAGCCGCGGCAGGTGAAAAACGCCATCGAGGGCGAAATGCTGAAGGTGGTGAATCGTACCGGCGGCGTCACGGAAATCCAGAACATCCCCCATTTCCGCTGGAGCAACAACCGCCAGCTATGGTGGAGACACGCCAAAGAGCAGGATGAGCTGGCAGTCGAGTTCACCGTCGAGCAGGCGGGGGAGTACGACGTAACACTCGGCACAACCAAAGCCGTCGATTACGGCATCGTCCGCATCGACGTAAACTCGAAGACGATAGTGGACTCTTTGGATATGTACAATCCGACGGTGGTCGCCGTCGATCATAAGCTCGGCAAATGCAATCTCCGCCGCGGCAAGAACACCCTGAAGATAACAATCTTAGGCGCCAATCCCTCAGCCGTAAAAAACCACATGTTCGGCCTCGATTATATCCTCGCGAAAAAAGTTGATACAAGTACACGTTAGTCTATTAAAAAATTTCCTTCTGGCATACGTCCTGTTAAATTAATATGATTGGCCACATTCAGATAGTTCATGCAAGGACAAAAATGACAAAGGCGAACAGGTTCAATGTGTGCAGAAACGTGAGAACATGAGCAATCTCAATGTTTTGTACAAAGAATTGGATTATAAGAGTGGTAGCCTCTTCACCGCTACCCATGAGCCTTCTTCTTGTCGCAAAAGATCAGATTGGCTGGAAAAAGGTGAATGGCTCTCTGCAGCAAAACGAGCAGGTGCCGAGAAGATATTTTTTATTGAGAACAATCCCGTTGCCGTATTCGCGGAGTGCGGAGACGGTATGGCTGAAAAAGTCAAGGCCTTCAACAAGGCATGGTGTCTCGCCCGCCCAAGACTCTTTTTCTTGGCTTCTCCTGGAGAAATAACTGTCTACGATTTGGCACAGAAGCCAGTGGATGAGAACCAGCAGAAAGAGTGGAGGAAACTCAAAACTCTGGCAATGCTTGATGATATCAGGATGGTATCTTCCAAGCTCCAAGAATTCCATCGAGACAACATCGAATCCGGGAGGATTTTTGGTGACGAGCGTTTCGGTGATTTGAAGAATCGCGCGGACAAAGCATTGATTTCCGATTTGAAAGTTGTGCGACGCGAACTTATTGCCGCAGGATTGTCCGATGACAACACACGGTTTGCTCATGCACTTATCGGCCGCTCCATTTTCATTCGATACCTTGAAGATCGCGGCGTTTTGACTGAGAAATACTTCCGAAATGTTGCGGCACAAAAAGCTGGCTGGACGGACATACTTCGAAGCCCGGGACAGACGGTTGGTGCAGATTTGTCTGAAAAGACCTCTTTTTACTCTCGTGTTTTGAATAATAAAGAGTTTACCTTCGCGTTGTTCAGAGCATTAGCGAGAGACTTCAACGGAGACATGTTTCCCAATATTGATGAAGAAGAGCGAATCATTACTTCGAAACATCTGTCACTGCTTCAGGACCTGCTATATGGGAACGTCGGGGTACAAAAGAAGCTTTTCTTCTATTCTTATCGTTTCGACATTATCCCTCTGGATTTGATTAGCTCCATCTATGAGGAGTTTTATCACTCCTCAACAAGTGATGAAGAGAGAAGGAGCAGAGTTAGACAGGAGGGGGCCTACTATACGCCCCCTGTTCTGGCAGAGTTTGTTCTTTCCCGTGTTTTGACGCCGAATGTGATTAAGAAGGCTCCTCGCGTGTTGGATCCGGCATGCGGATCCGGGATCTTCTTGGTGGAGGCATTTCGGCGTATTGTCCGCTATCAGTGGCATAGAAAGAAAACCCCATTAACATTTGATGAGCTAAGAACAATCCTCAGAGACCAGATAGCAGGGATTGAGGTTAATGAAGAGGCTGCGAGAATTGCGGCATTCAGTTTGTGTCTGTCTATGTTGCATTATCTCGATCCTCCTGCGATAGATCAGCAGATCAAGCAGGGCAGTAAACTTCCCTTTTTGCTTGCTTCCAATAGTAGATCGAGTAGACACTACCATTGCATACTTGCCAAGAACGCATTTGACCTTGAGACGATTGAATCAAATGCTTTTTGGCGAGACCGTTTTGGCAGTGAGTGTGCTGACATAGTAGTAGGCAATCCCCCGTGGGGAAAACCAGCCTCCAAAGCTGATGACCACACAAAAGTCCATCACCAGGTGATGCTGCGCTGGTGCAGGAATAATAGCAGGCCGATCGGAAACGAAGAATCGTCCCAAGCGTTTCTCTGGCGTGCCACAGATTTCCTGAAGAAGGCTGGAAGGGCAGGAATGCTGGTTTCAGCCGGTGTGTTGTTCAAGCACGGTAGAACAACACAGGCTTTTCGCACTCAATGGCTAGCCCCAAAACAAGCGTACTCTGACGACCGGATTGCGCTGGTTTTGGCAGGCAACTCATGGGTAGACTCT
>Ga0180431_10003604_pt1 | contig 19861 bp, 18 predicted proteins | sample SS_ome_11_FD_132459 | JGI IMG/M metagenome (GOLD analysis project Ga0180431, IMG submission 132459) | Hypersaline lake sediment archaeal communities from the Salton Sea, California, USA - SS_1_MS_1 metaG | ecosystem: Environmental > Aquatic > Non-marine Saline and Alkaline > Hypersaline >... | reverse complement strand
CTCCCGACTGTATTCTTCTTGTTTGTCTTTATTAGCCATCAGTGTAATGCTCTGATCAGAACAAGTTATTATATGGTTTTCCTGATAATTCGCCGGATGAGATATCCTCAGACTGGAAAAACTGGCCTTTTCGGCCATTTTCTATTTCGATAACACTCCAATATGCAAGTTATGCGGAAAACCCGATTAATCCGCGTGTCTGGCAATCCTATCTCTTTGTCCGCCATACGACTCTCCCGGTATTAGCGGCCACAATTGGAACTCTCAGAGTTCCAGTATAACACTCCTTATGGTCGAAATCAATAAGTTTATTATCTTCTCATCACAATTTCTTCTTTTCCAGCATGGGCTCCTAAGGCACAAGCTAAGGCCCATTCTAACGTGACTGGATTCCCGCCCATTCGACTACGCTCAGGGCAGGCACTTCGCGGGAATGACAGCGTGGGGGGGGGCTGGGCGCAGAAAGACAGCCCCCCTATAATTAGAACTACCTGCACGAATCACTCGAAAATCTACGTAATTGTAGGCTTGACTCCTGCCGCAAGTATTTATGCAAGAAAGAATAAAGATATTTTTCAACTTTCTTTTTTTTACTCAGAAGTACCGACGCTCTTCGAGCGAAAATACGAAGCACGAATTTCGAAACCTGTCCTGAGCGAAGCCGAATGGAATCAAAATCCAAAGGACCAAAATTCAAAACTATTTTCCTTCGGCTTGTGCATAGTTGATCTGAATTTCTTCAGCGGCAACCGGCGGAGGCTCTAAGGCTTGCGGACTTTTGCCAGGCCGGTTTGGCATCCTTTGGCTTTTTTGCCTGCGTAGATCATACGAGCCATGGGCCAATGCCCGGGCTGATGCCGATACTCTATCAAGTCGGAACCAGGCGGGTTTTTTGGCAATAATTCCGGGATTAAAAACGTCTTTATCCTTGTATTTAAGGCCTTGACAACAGTTCGGATAGCCGTGGAGTTTTCCCGTACTGAAGGCTAAGAGGGCGGATATTTTCGGAACCTCGATCTGTGGGCATCGTAATAGATACACGTAATCCGAAACGGCCGGCTCGTGTGGCAGTGAAATTCGGCTTTTATTTACGTCCATTTTGTTGTAAAATGGGAACGGTTTGAAGATTTGGAGACTGGGTATAGTTGATTTTGGGCAAATCGGGCCCGGGAGCGTTTGGCCGGGTCATTTCCGGCTTTCATAACGAATCAGCCTACACGATTGCCGGCAAGACAACTGTAATAATATATCTAAATTATCTGACAAGCCTGAGCAAGGTGCAGTATAAACACAAAAAAAGATGAAGACACGGGGTGAAATACAATTGATGACAAAATCGGTGCAGGATCTTATGCTTCGCAGGTTTCGGTGTGAAACGTTGCTATGTTGGGTGCTCGGCGCCGCTTCCGTAGTGGGTTTCTGCGGCGCGTGCAGTCCCGATCAGTACAAGGCCGAGGCCGACAAGGAAGTTTACGGGATTATCGAGGAAAAGTGGCAGGATGATTTCGGCAGCAAGTCCAACTTTATGATCGCCGACAGTAACACCCCGGCCTCGCCCAACGACATTCAAATTGAGAAGGTCATACCTCCCTCGGGCATCCTGAGCCTGAGACAGGCCGTCGCGATGGCAACGGCATACAACCGAGATTATCTGAGACAGAAAGAGCAATTGTACCTGACAGCGCTCGATCTGACGCTGGCGCGCCATCAGTTCGCGAGGCGATGGTTCGGGACGATCGACGCCAGTTACACGAGAAACAACGACGATGAAAGTGTGGGCGCCGACTCGCGATTGGGCTTCAACCAGTTGCTGGCCGACGGAGCACAGGTGGGCGCTAACGTCGCGATTGACTGGGCGCGATTCCTGACCGGCGATCCGCAGACTTCATTGGCCTCGGTGCTGACTGCCACCGTTAGTCAGCCGTTACTCCGTGGAAGAGGCCGCAAGATTGTCCAGGAGAATCTGACTCAGGCCGAGCGAAACGCACTTTATCAGTTGCGCGCGTTTGCCAGGTACCGCAAGACTTTCGTAGTGTCCATTGTAAGCTCTTATTATCGCGTCTTGCAGCAGAAGACAACCGTTGTCAACGCCGAGAGCAGCTACCGCAGGCTCCTGGAATCTCAGAAGCGTCTGGAACTCGAAGCCGAAGCGGGTATGGCAAGGCAATTCGACGTTGATGAGGCCAGGCAGCGCACGCTGAGTGCCGAAAACAGTTGGGTACAGGCCCAACAGCGCTACGAAGGAACACTTGATGACTTCAAGGTCTCGCTGACCCTGCCTACCGAGACCAAGCTGGAACTCGATCCGAACGAATTGCTGGACCTGGAGAAAATGGTTACCGACCAGATCAACCACACTCCCAAGACTGCGATTAAAGCGGCACTGAACTGGCGCCTGGACTTTGCCACCAGCGCAGACAGGATTGAAGATGCCGAACGTAGAGTCGTGCTGGCGGCCGACGATCTCGGCACGGAGTTGAATCTTGTGGGCAGCGTCGGAGTGGATTCGACTCCGAGCACCAGAGTCGGCAGACTTCAGTTTCACGAAGGCAGATATACGCTGGGCCTTGAGGCTGATCTGCCTCTGGACCGAAAGGCCGAACGCAACGCATATAGGGAGGCGCTAATATCGCTGGAGCAGCGGCAGCGCGACTTTGAAAATGATCAGGACAATATTGAGCTGCAGGTTCGCGACGCCCTTCGAACACTGAATGCCGAAGCGGAAGGCTATCGTATTCAGAAGATAGCTCTGGAGCTGGCCGAAGACCGGCTCGAGGCTCAGAAGATGCGACTGGAAATCGGCGAGATTGACGTTCGACTTCTGCTGGAATCGGAAGGAGACTTGCTCGCGGCACAGAACGATGTTATACGTTCTCTCGTAGAGTACACAATTGCAAGGTTGAGCTTCTATAGAGACATAGGAGTATTGCAGGTTAAACCGGATGGAATGTGGGAGGAACAGGCAAAATGACCGACCATAAATACAGCGATAAGCAGGAATTATTGACAGATCGACACCGCCGAGATCGTAAGGCCATATTTGCCGGCAAGCGAATGTGGGTGATCTTGATTCTGGGCGCAATGGGTGTAACCGCCCTGCTGGTGCTTGGTTCGATTAAGACAAGAGGCTCGTCTTCGTTCGATCCGAGCTTGAGCACTTTTACCGCACGCCGGGACGACCTGATCATCACTGTGACCGAAAGCGGCAACATCAACGCACGCAATACTATCGACGTTACCTGCCAGGTTGAAGCCGGGCGTATGGGCGGAGGAGTCGGCGGCGGCGGGGTTACGATACTCAGTATCGTCCCTGAAGGCACCTACATCACTCCTGAAGACGTCAACGAAGGCAAGTTACTGGTAGAGCTTGACTCTTCGGTACTGGAAGAGCAGATCGCACAGTATGAGATCGACGTTGCCACCGCCAGGGCATCATATACCGAGGCGAACGAGGCGTATCGGATCCAGATGAAGCAGAATGAGAGCGACATCACGGCCGCTGAGCTGGCGGTGAAATTCGCCAGGATGGACTTTCAGAAGTATCTCGGAGAAGACCTTGCAGACGAGGTAATAAACAAACTGGAAGCAAATCCGGATTCCCATATCGATGTTTCATCTCTGCTCAAAGACATTCCAATCGAGGTAGACGACCCAAACGATCCAAATGATCCAAACGATGAGGGAGGCGGAGCTTCACAGATGTTGAAAGAGCTCAGGGACTCCATTCTCCTTGCCGATGGTCAACTGCAAAAAGCCACCGACGTTCTCGAAGGAACTCAAAAACTCTACGATGCAAATTACGCATCGGCCCTCGACTTGCAGACTGCCAGGCTTGACGTGCAACGCTTTAAGGTCAATACACAGAGCGCCACTGAGGCTCTGCGGCTATACAAGCGATACGATTTTCCAAAAGAGGCCGAAAAGTTTATAAGCGATTACGAAGAGGCAAAACGCGAGTTAGACCGAACCAAAGCCCGCGCCCGATCCATGTTAGCCCAGGCCGAGGCAAAACTGCTAAGCGCCAAAGCCAGGTACGATTTGCAGGATAAACGTATGAAAAAAGCGCAAGAGCAAATCGCCGCCTGTATGATAAAGGCGCCCGCGCCCGGACTGGTGGTGTATGCTTCAAGTTCGGATGTTTTCAGCCGGCGAGGCGGGGGAACCAGAAGGACCATTGCCGAAGGAGAAACGGTTTACGAGCGCCAGAAGATAATAACTCTGCCAGATACGGCGGAGATGATAGCTGAGATTGCCGTGCATGAGGCCGAGGTGGACAAGGTGCGCCCCGGCCAGGATGCCTTGATTACAGTGGATCCATTCCCAGATGAGAAGTTTAAGGGACGTGTGCTCAAAGTCTCAGATTTGCCCGACGCACAGCGAGGCTGGCTCAATCCCGACCTGAAAGTCTACCCTACTGAGGTCCTTATAAAGGGAACACATGATTTCCTCAAGCCGGGAATGTCGGCCAAGGTCGAAATCCTCGTTGAGCATCTAAAGGATGTCGTTATCGTACCCATTACAGTGATTGCAAACCGTCAGGGCAAGAAAATCTGCTTTGTAGTGAAGTCCGACGGGTCCCAGAATGAACGCGTTGTGAAAACCGGCGCCTTCGACGATACGTTTGTCCAGATTGTAGAAGGTTTGGAGGCCGGAGAGAAGGTTATGCTGAATCCTCCGCGAATTACTGAGACAGGCAGCGGATATGATTCCAGGAGACGATCATCAAACCGCTTTGAGAGCGATGAATCCGGGGACGAACCAAGTCCGGGCGGAACACAGCCTCAAGGACCGCCGCAATCAGGCAGGAGAGAAGGCCTGGCAAGACGTGGTCCTGATGGACTTGCACCGGGTGGACCGGCAAGTCGGGGATCTGGCGCCGGAGCGCCGGGCGCAAGACAACCGCAGGGTGGAGGCGGACCAAGAGCCGGCGGTGGCCCCGGAGGTGGGCAGCTCGAAATCACCGATGAAATAGCCGATCGCATGTTGAGCATGCTGGAGCAAATGCAGCCGGAAGAGGCCAAGAAATTAAAACAATTGCGGCAAAGCGATCCGGAGAAGTTTAAGGCAGAACTGAGGCAGAAAATGCGGGCTGCGCGTAACATGATGCAACAAGGCGGAAATCAGGGGGCACGAGGCGGCAATGCAGGACCGGGACGTGGACAAAACCAGTAAAACTAACGGACAAGCCCTCAGGATGGACCGTTTGTGCAAGAGCTACCAGCTCGGCACGATGGAACTGAAAGTCTTGCGCGACATCGACCTGACGATCAACAGCGGCGAGTACATAGCCATCATGGGGCCGAGCGGATCGGGCAAATCCACATTACTAAACATGATCGGGTGCCTCGACCGGCCCACGAGCGGAGATTACTGGCTCGGCGGCGAGAATGTCGCGCTTCTCGATGACGACTCGCTATCGCTGATACGCGGCGCCAGGATCGGCTTCATCTTTCAGTCGTTCAACCTGATCAGCCAGCTCAACGTGGTGGAGAATATCGAGGTCCCCATGTACTACCAGGGCTTCTCGGAACGCGAAAGCGAACAGCGAGCCAGAGAATTAGCCGACATGGTGGGGCTCGGAGACAGGCTCGACCATCGGCCTTCGGAGCTGAGCGGCGGTCAGCAGCAGCGAGTGGCAATCGCCAGATCGCTGGCGAACGATCCGCTTATTATCCTGGCCGATGAGCCGACGGGAAATCTCGATTCGGAAAGCGGTTCTGAGATATTGAAAATTCTCGATCGCCTGCACAAAGAAGGCAAGACACTGATCGTCGTAACTCACGATCCCGGCATCGCCAAAACCGCCGGCCGCCTGGTAGAACTCTTCGACGGGCGAATAAAAGGACAAAAGTAGAGGGCAGACTGTAAGATTATGTTCTTGTTTCGTTTAAAACGTACGGCCAAATTAGGCATTAAGAGCTTGTGGATGCACAAGTTGCGCTCAAGCCTGACGACGTTAGGCATCATTTTCGGTGTATCGTCGGTCATCGCCATGCTCGCCATAGGCGAGGGGGCAAGTCAGGAAGCTCAGGCACAGATCGAGCGATTGGGCAGCCAGAACATCATTATCAAAACCGTCAAGCCTCCCGAAGAGCAGGACGTTAGCGGGCAGGATGAAACCATGCGCGAGTACGGCCTGACTTATACCGACGCCGAGCGGTTTCGCAACAGCATCCCGAATGTGGAAGTCATAGTGCCAAGCCGTCTTATTCAGCAGCAGGCGTGGTATCGAAACCGGAAGGTTGCCATTGAGATAGTCGGCACTGTGCCGTGGTATCCTGAAATAACGCCGGCGCAGATAAAACTGGGCCGGTTTCTCACCAGCATAGACCTGCGCCACAAGCAGAGTATCTGCGTAGTGGACGAGAAAGTTGTCGATGAGCTTTTTCTCTTTGACGATCCTCTGGGGCAGGACATCAAGCTGCAGAGCGATTATTATCGTGTCGTCGGCGTGGTCGAGTCACAGAGCCGGGGTGAGGCGGCCGAGGCGCTCAGCGGCGGCGAATCGGCCGAGAGTAAAGGCGAAGGAGCAAACGTCGGAAACATCTACATCCCCCTGACTACGGTCAAGAATCGCTTCGGCGAGATAACCATGCAATTCAGCGGAAGTACCGGGCGCAGCGTAGAGAGGGTTGAGCTACAGGAAATCACGGTGAAAGTCGGCTCGGTTGACGAAGTCCTGCCGACACGCGAAACCCTCGAAACTCTGCTTTCTCGATTCCACAAGAAGGCCGATTACCAGGTAGTTGTACCGCTGGAACTGCTCAAGCAGGCCAAGGCGACTCAGCGGATATTCAGCATCGTCCTCGGTTCGATCGCGGCGATTTCGCTGCTCGTCGGCGGCATCGGAATCATGAATATTATGCTTGCCACCGTCAGCGAGAGAACGCGAGAGATCGGGATTCGCCGGGCCCTGGGCGCCAAGAAACGCGACATCATCATGCAATTCCTCTCGGAGACCCTGATGCTGACTCTGCTCGGCGGCATCCTGGGAATCAGCCTGGGATCGTTTATACCCTTGATGGTGCAGCATTTCGGCAAGATGCCGACGGTCATTACCGGCTCTTCACTTGTACTGGCCTTTGGCATCAGTGCGGGCATCGGCGTAATCTTCGGCCTTTATCCGGCCTACCGCGCCGCAAACATGGACCCGATCGAGTCGCTGCGCCACGAATAACCGCCGTCCGCGGCACGGCTAAGAAACAACTTCCATTAAGTAAACGGTATCATCCCCACCGGATTTGCTTCCGTGAACGTGAAACTTCCCGCTATCATCCGAAGAAACTGCGATATCAATCTCATCACCCTCGAAGACTTCGGACAAATACGTAGCCTGGAGCGAACGAACGGCCTTATCGAATGGGAATCCACGTCTCAATGCATCAATGCCCCAACGCACATATTCGGTATTGTTCACATGGCCGTTAAGATCAATTGCACTATAGGACACGCGAATACGCTCAATTGATTGATAGCGTCCGTGCGGCTCCAATCTCTTTAACTGCCCCGGCAGAACCTTCTGATCGCTTTTGGGCAAACCAAGATCGAGACGGAACAGGTTTCTCAATCGATTTGTCTTCTTATTGAGCACCATCCAATCGCTGCCGGCACGGAATACTTCGCTGCCGTTATGGTCGGTGCCGACGAATTCCCTCGTCGCCACAGTGCGGGTATATCCGCTGGGCCATGTTTTGATCGTTACGCACTCATCACGCTGCGGGAGCCGGGCGACTTCGATTCTAATATTCGACAGCACCCAATACGCATCCATCTCGCTCATGCAGGCAAAGCCGAATCCAAGCTCTTCGGCATGATCGACCGCTGTCTCCTGCAAATACTGCATCAGTGAGAACAGATGGATACCCCCGTCAGCCCCACAATCGAAAGTCCTGACTCTGAATGTCTCCTGTTTCATTTCCATGAACCGAAGATACCAAATCTTTGTCGGCAAGACAATAAGGCCATCATTTCAGGGATCGAGCTTTAAATCAGCTCACGAGTGTGTTATCCTGCCTCACCAACTGAATGACTTACGGTAAAAAAAAGGAGATTATGTGTGTGTAGGAGAATCCTGTTGACGTGTGTTGTCGCGATTTTGCGCTTGAGTGTCGATACCTTTGCAATCAACCTGATGGGGCCGCCTACAGTAACGCACGAGGCGCTGCAAGTGAGCATTGGTCTCGAGTACTCGTATTCCGAAGAGAATCTTGAACTGTCAGATCACGGTGTGACAGGGCTGAATAAGCTCAACGATGTGAGAAACAATGAGCTTATCGCAAAGCTGGGAGTGGGTCTGCTCTATAACTGGGAACTATTCCTCTGCGTCGGCACATCGGCTTTGCGAATAAATGAGATCGACTTCGACGGCAGTACGGATTTTGTCAGGGGAATCGGCACCAAGGTGACTTTCTATCGGAGTAACAGATTCGATCTGGGCGCATTGTTTCAATGGAGCATCTACGGTGGGGACGAAACCGGATTCACAGATGCTGTCGGATACTACGCGGAGGAAACGATCGACGTCGATGAGCAGCATATCGCGATAGGCGCTACTATGCACATGGACGGATGGCGGCTCTACGGCGGGCCTTTCTATTATGTATTCGACGGCGACGTTACGATAAAGGAAGCCGGCAGGCCCGCCAACCAGGTCAGGCCGGACTTAGAAGAAGGGGCGGAGTACGGCGCTTACGTCGGCGGTCAATTCGATCTGGGTGAAACGACATATCTGACTGTCGGATATACTAATACCGGTGAGGGCTGGGGCATGGGGATTAGCCTGTCTCGGATGTTTTGATGTCAGAGTGATCCGCTGTCGTTTCACGAATAAAGTGACAAAGATCGAATGGATTGCCTCATCAGAAATGCTATCCTTCATCTTCGATGCAGTATAGATATCGATTCGACCGCAGGAATATTTGGCCGTCAATTATTGCCGGGCTGCCGTGGAAATCACTGCTGTCTGATTCGATTTGGTTGCGTGCGAGTTGTTTGAACTCGGGCTCGGCCGACAATACAAATGTCCCGCTCGTCCGGCTGACTGCATAGAGCTTTTGATCGACCAGAACAACGGATGCATAAAAAGGTTTGCCTCCGCCTCGTGCGGACAGTCGCTCGCGGTATATCACCTTACCGGGATTTGAACGGTCGATCCCGTAACCCGAGTAGCACGTCACGAAAATTTTGTCGCCGCAGACAATAGGACTGGATGATCCGGGGCCCGGCAGTGGCGCTTTCCACTTTAGGTTCTTCGTTTCGCCCCAGACCAAAGGCACATTCTTGTCGGAGCTGATTCCCTGGCCGTTCGGCCCACGAAACTGCCTCCAGTCGGATGCCGTCGCATGAAGACCCAAAAAACTCAGGATCAACATGATTGTCGCTACCTGTCTTGCCATATTGTATCTCCCCTTTGTCATTCCGCAGTCAGTAAGAACATATCTCCAACCACAGGTGTAGCTTTCCTCGGTATATTCCACCTCTTTTGAACTGTCTCGTAAGCCGCTATAGAAAGTTACAGGTGGTTATGACCCTCTTGACGCCACAACCACCTGCAACCGGATTATCCCTTAAGGCAAATTACAGCACTGCCGGTTCCGTTTCGGCTGTCTTTTCCTCGGGCGCATCTGTTGTTGTATCGCTCGGCTTGTCTTCGGTACTTTTCTCGTCGGCGTCAGGGGCTTTTTCTGTGTTCGGGCCTGGACGCGAGCCGAATCCAGGTCCGCCGCCACGAGGTCCAAAACCGGGTCCGCGACCGCCCGGGCCGAATCCGGGTCCGCGATTTCCTGAGCCAAATCCAGGTCCACGACTTTCTGAGCCGAAACCGGGTCCTCGACGTCCCGGGCCGGATTTGGGAGCTTCTTCTCGCAAGGATTCCTTACCTCTGTCGTTTCGATCCGGCACGCGATCGGGTTCTGTGCCGCGTCGCTTGTCGGGAACTCTTCTATCGGGGCCTAAATTCCGTGTATTACCGCGTCCATATCCGCTCCTACGGTCGAAACGAGATTCAGGTCTCCGACTCATACGTCCGGCTCGGCTTCTATCGGCACCGAAACCAGGACGGCGACCTTGCCTCATTGAGAGTCCGCCGCCGCGGCCGAATCCACGTCCGGCGCCGGAGCGATATCCCTGACCTCGACCGAACTGTGCTCCCCGGCCCCTGCCCGGGCCTTGCCAGAGTCCCTGCCCGCCGCCGCGGCTGAAACCGCGGCCCGGCCCGAAACCGGATGCCCGGCCTGGACCGTATGACATTCCCTGCCCTCTGCCGGGACCAAAACCGGGCATTCCGCCTCGGCCCATTCTCTGCATCCCCATCCGGCCAAATCCTTGCCCCCCACGGAAACGAGATGCCGCACCCCGGCCAAAGCCAATTCCTCCGCCTCTGCCGGAACCAAAGCCCTGACCTCTGCCGAGGCCCGGTCTCTGATCGATTCTGCCGCAGAGGGGACATATATTTTGCGGGCCACCTGGTCCGTGAGGCCATCCCATGCCGGGGCCGCCGCGCATACCGGGGCCTCTCTGACCCATGGGGCCCTGCCAACCGGGGCCTTGACCGACGCCGCGACGACCGCCGCCGCCCGGACCTGCAAACGCCAAACCTGCCAATACCAATCCCACTACCACCAAGACTGTCACAGCTTTGAATCTTTTCGAGTTCATTTTTCGTTTCCTTTCTTGACTTTACTCATCTATTGTTGCTTTTTTCGGTCCCATTCAGGGGCCCTTCTGACAGGTTAGTGGCGCAAATTCCCGGCCGGTCACAATTAGTTTGTGATTTTCTCAAAAGAAACGCCCCTGTAGGTTGAAAGGTGGCAAATACACACTAAATTCCCGCCATACATTATTTCATTCCAAGCTTACCGCCCCTTTCCAGCAGAGCAATCGATTCATCTATCCGCCGTTTTATCGTTTCTCGCCTTTTCGCAGCCGCGATCCAGCCAAGATAATGCCTGCGATAGGTAGGAGCAAGCTTTTCGAAATTTTCCCTCGCCTTCTTGTTGCTGGCGAGCGCCTCGGCGAATTCGCTCGGCATTTCCAGCGACCGCGGAGTTTTGCCGTCCCGGTTCCAGCATCCGTTCTTTTTGGCCGCTCTAATCTTCGCAAGACCCGCTTCGGTCATTCGGCCGGCTTTAATCATTTCGGCTACGCGCTTTTTATTGAGCGCCGACCAGTCGCTCTTGTCCTTCCGCGGCGTGAATTTGCGGACGTATTTCTCGTCGTCGATTCTCTTGATGATACTGTCTATCCAGCCGAAGCAAAGCGCCTCCTCGACCGCCGCATCATAGGGGATTGTCGGTTTGGACGTTGCCTTCTTGTAAAAGACCATCCAGATCCCGGAAGATGCGGCATGATTCTCGCCGAGCCACTCGCGCCACTTGTCCCTATCAACGAAATATAGTTGCTTAAGAGTCATATCACACAAAAGTCGTTGTCTCGTCGAGCGTCTTTTTGCTCAGTTCAGGCACCGTCGCCCCTTCCTCAGGATATCCGACTACGAGAACCAGCGACGCCCGTTCATTTTCAGGCCTGTCGAGTATGCGATTGAGAAAACCCATCCGGCTCGGCGTATACGGCAGCGAAACCAGCCCGGCGTTGTGAATAGCCGCAATTAGAATCCCCGTCGCGATGCCAACCGAGTCCCGCACGTAATAATGCTTGATCTTGCGACCGTCAGTCGAGAGGCCGTACCTCTGGGCGAATATCACGATGAGATACGGAGCCGTTTCCAGAAAAGGCTTCTGCCAGTCCGTACCAAGATCGGAGATCGCCCCCAGCCATTCTTCCGGAGCCTGCTCCTTATAGAATTTGTACTCTTCGGCTTCCGCTGCCTCACGTATCTTTCGCTTGACCGCAGGGTCACTGACCACGACAAACGACCACGGCTGCATATTCGCCCCGCTCGGCGCAGAACCGGCGGCAAGCAAGCAATCCTCGATCACCCCACGCGCCACCGGCCGCCTGGAAAAACTGCGCACACTTCGCCGCCGCTGCATGTCAGCTCGGAATGCAGCCGCACGCTCAGCCATCTCTTCCGGCGGATATTCACGATACGAATCAAGTGGAACAAGTTTGCTCTTTCCCATTCTGTCTCCAACAATCATCAGTGCCACAGGCCATGAGCCTCGCAACAGACTGTCATTTCGACCGAGCGAAGCGAGCGGAGAAACCTGTTAAAACATGTAGGATTCATATCTCCTCATAACCAAGCGATCCACACAATCCACTATTCATTCCGACGACGGCTCATATCTCGTACATACAACATATAACCGAACGTTTTTTCGGCCCCTTGACGCGCCAACGCATATCAACCGAATTGTTCCCGAACCTCACAGTTGCCGCGTAGACATCCGCGCCGCAACGGTGAGGTGAAACTGACTCAAATGTGGTCTCATCGGTTGGCGCAAGGTCCAGCAGAAAGACCGGGCCATTGGGGTTGTGACGCAGATGTTCGAGCCGAATCGCACCCGCATCCCAGTCAAAGGTCCACCGATAGATGTTATTGAAGTCAAGCTGCCTTCCGGAGTCCACTTCCCATGTGCCGCGCTCTGTGAAGGTAACAGTCGAATCGGCGGTGACGGCAACTCTCACAGTTCCGGTTCCCGTGCCGTCCCAGCCGGATTTCCGGTCGTTCGACTTTGCAGAAAACCGAAGGCTCCTGACCGCACAAAGGCGCTCCCAGGCGTCGACCAATGTCACATGTGTCACTTGCATACGCAGCGCCTAGCCTATGCGCCCGTCGCCATCGATGTCGAGGCCGTGGATTTCCTCGATCTTTTTTACCAGATCGCGCAGAGTGTTCCTCGTCGATTCGAGCTGGTTTTCAAGAAACTGGACCCGATCCTCGACCGAATCGGATTTTCGCTTCTGCCCGTACATCATCCCGGTTTGCAACACTTCCCATAGTATTCCCATTACTGCCCTCTATTCATCAACTTTCAAAATAAACGCCGCCTTTTATGAGGGCGGCTCGTAAGTCTCTATAGCGCAAGTCTCTTGTGCCGCAGTTTTTCTGAGCGCAGAGAGCTGCGGCGGTGCCGGTTGCCTGGCCCTGGCCCATGCAGGCTACTGTGTTTCTGGTCGACATGTGCGCTCTGTGATCCGATGTTATCATCATGCCGGCGCAGAGCAGGTTCTCAATACCTTTGGCGCAAAGCGCCCGGTACGGGATGCCGTACGTGCCGCCGTTGGCAATCTGGTATCTCGGCGCGTTGTCGTGGAAGCCGTAGGCCATTACGTCGTCGTCGAAGTGCCTGCCCTCGATGACGTCTTCGTGGGTCATGTCGTAGTCGCACGTAATAAGCCTGCCCCGGCGGATGTTGAGCGTGGGGCTGGTCCGGGCCATGAACGCTTTTTTGCAGCCGGGGACGTACTTGCGGAACAGCTCGACCGCTCTGGCCTGGCGCTTTCTCACTTCCAGCTCGGCCTTTGCCATGTCGTCGCGATTGAGGACGCTGCCGGGGACTTTGAAATTGCACTTCACGAACATCAGGTAGTTGTCGTGAACGGTGGTAATCATCGAGGACATGCCGATCTTCCGCGCCTCGGCACTGAACTCGCCACCGAGGCCGCCGTTGAAACGCACGACTTTGCCCGGTTCGCCGCTGCGGATGCCGTAAGCGATTTGATTTGATCCGCCGTGCTCTTCGAGATGAGCCAGATAACCTTCCAGATCTACGTTCGCAAGGCCGATGCTGTTGCAGCAGGCGTAGTCGTTCGGAATTTTGAAATCGGCTCCGGCGAATGCGGCCAGATCACCGTAGGCCGAGCAATCCACGAACGCTTTAGCGTAGATCGCTTCTCTGCCGGAGCGGCTGTCGATTATGGCGCCTCTCATGCGCCTGCCATCCATAATCGCGCCGGTGAGCAGCGTGTTGACGGCCATAAAGACCCCGGCCTCATCGAGCATCTGCATGGTGACTAGCTTGTACATTTCGGTATCGATCGCGGTGCACACCGAGTCGTAGTTATATCCCCTGAGCATCTCGGCGTGTCCCGAGCAGGCGCCGGCGGCTATCATGCGGTCGACGATCTCGCTGGGAATCCCGCGCACGACCTGACACTTCTTGACGCCGGGAAAGGCCTTCCACAGATTGTAGAAGCTGTGAAGCGCCGTACCGCCTTCGGTGACGGTCCCGCCGGTATAGCCCTTTCTTTCGATCAGCATCGTCTTAGCCCCCTGCCGTGCCGCTGCAAGGGCCGCCACGACGCCTCCGGTGCCGGCTCCGACGACAACGACGTCGAACCTCCTGATCGGCAGTTTCTTCGCCGGTTCCTCATAGTACTCACCGGACTGACTCCGAACGCGGGCCCTGCTTGCTTTCGGCAGGCCGGCAAGAGCGCCAACTCCGAGCAGCACACTATTCTTTGAAAACTCTCGACGATTCATTAATGTCTCCTTTCTAAATCGCACATCGCTTCACGATGAACTTTTTTCAACAGATTACTCGACTGCGTTCTGAATAACGCGCCACAACCGTTGCTTTGACGCAGTGATGCAGAGCATTATAGCAGTGGTTTACCCATTACTCTACAGCATATTCTTCCTCGTTGGCCGCCGTGATGAAGTCATACCCTCTGTACGTAAGCTGGAGTTTTCCGTCCATGATCTGGATGTATTTCAGACGGAACAGAAGGTTCAGTATAGGCCTTTCCGCCGCACGGCTGTCGAGCGACCACTTGTCTTCCAGAGCGAGCTTGCAAAGAATCCACGCAGCGACGCGTATTTCATTCTCATCCGGAGGAATCCACAGCCACGAGCCGCTCGCGATTTCTCCATACGCCATCGCGACAAGACCGAAAATGACCAGCGGCAGCGAACGGTATGGATTCTCACTATCGACATCTTCCGTGAAAGGGGACTTCATATACACGCGCCCGAACAATACGAGAGTTATGAATCCTGCCACGGTATATAAAATCGCGAAAGTGTTCGGTTTGGTCTCAATAAGTGACGTGGCAAACGTCACATAGACCAGCAAGAGAAGCACACCCACGCCGGCTAACCACGTGAGGTCGAATAATACTAATCCCTCACTGGGATGAGAATCCAACCTAACGAACGTCGCCATCGTAGCCAGAAACAGGGTAAGGCACGTATAGAAAGTCCTTGCGCTTATGTCAAGATCTGCGTACTGGTAGATATAGGCAACCATGATCATAACCGCAAGGCTGATCAACACAACAAAAAACGGCGTACACAAAACCGTGAGAACCGCATAACCGATAGCATCCCGGCGTTCCTTCTTAAGAATCACCGCGAGCCGCCGCTCGATTTGTTTCATATCAGGTTGGTTTGCTGCCTTTGACACTATTGCTCCATCTGAAACCGTATCTCCTAAGACTGTTCTGTACGTTCTGAGTATTTTCCGACGAGCTTCGCCGAAGCAACTGTAACGGATTAGATTTCAGCCACATTGCTCAGCAGATCATCTTTCCAGCCGTCTGTGCACACGTGCCGCCTTGTCTATCCTATGTAATATGTGTAGTATGTCATTTATGTCACACACTCTCAAGACGTTCAGAAGTTGAGGTGCGCCGACATCCATGTGAGACCGCGGCAGATCGTATACGACAACCTTCGAAATGTCCGGCTCCAACAGACCGGCGTACGCAACCAGCACGCCGGCGGCGCCTTGGCCGTTAACGTTCACCGGAACATCCTGCCCGTACTTTACGCGCAGATAGCGCGCGGCCGCGATGATGTCCCATATCCGTCCCGTATCGACGGTCCGGCCCAGCAGCACGTGGGATCGCTCCACGTAGTTCGGCGGATTCTTCTGCGTCCAGGCGGTTTCGTCGTAGCCCCGCGGCGTACACACGTATATGTGATCGCCCGGCCATCGCTCAGGTATCCAGATGCGGTCGCCTTCCCTGGACTCAGCGCTGCCCACAACCATCCAAACTCGCCTGGGTTTTACGTTCGAATCAGATTCGTCGGTGCGCCTCAGGCGAACTTCGATCCCGGTCTCAGACTCGAGTTTTGCCTCGTTCGGCTTGACCTGCTCGAGCAGCTTCGCCGGTGGAATGCGCTCGGGAAAATACCGAAATGTAACGCGACGCAGCTCAGTAAGAATCGCCGCTTTCCAGGATTCCTGCTCGTCGTTATTGGGCTGCTTGAGCTTCGCCATCGGAACGAAATGCCGATCGATCGTTGTGTTTAACTCATCGGCCGGTATATCGGAATCTTGCGGAAATACCCGTAGTTTCTCAGGCTCGATAGGATGTTTGCGGTTGTTGCCGGTCCCGGTTACGAGGTCCACCTCGCTGTCGGTGACCGGGCTCGGATCGTTCTTGAGGTGTATGTTTATGAAGCGAAACGCCGCCATGCGGATGTCCTCGCGATACGCATGACCGCCGATGCTGACTACGCTGTCTACGTAGTCGCTCTTGCCGTACAGGCTGTAGATTCGCTCCAGGCGATTGATGACGCGCTGGTTGGCGTCCATCGGGAAGATGCGGTCGGCGTCGCTGTTGGTGAACAGCATCGGCCTGGGCGCGATCAGAGCAGCGATACGCGTCCAGGGCCATTGGAACGTATTGTATAGGAACATGCAGTCACAATGCCCGTTGATAACGCGGTTGGTGACGTATGAAGGCAGGTCCGCCATGCCGCTCACCGGTACGGCGACACTCGCTCGCTCATCGGCCGCCGCGATCCAGAACGTAGCCGCCCCGCCGCCGCTTATTCCCGTTACTGCAATCCGCTCCGGATCGACGTCGGGCCTGCTGACGAGATAATCGATGCCGCGAATGCCGTTAAGGCACTCGACGCCGGCGGGAGTATACCCCCGCGAATGCCACCACCAGCGCTGCTCGCGATACGTGCCGTGGTGGATGGCCGCGATCTCGCCTAATTGCAGAGTGTCAAGCACCAGGCAGATGTATCCGTGCCGGGCCAACCATATCCCATGCGATTGATATGCGGTTTTGTTGCCGTTTCGCCCGCGGTTGGAGTGCCCGCATACATACAAGACTGCCGGTAGACGCTTGCCCTCGGCGATCTTCGGTGGTCTGTAGAGATTCGCCGTCACGTACAGTCTCGGCCGGCTCTGGTAGTGAAGCATATCGACGACATAGCCGTCCTGTTTTAGCGTTCCGGTGACGGTTGCTTTGAGAGGGGTTTTCTCAGACATTGGCCACAGCCCCAGCATGTGAAAATATTCCTCCTTATACTTTGGACGCAGCTTCTTCCATTCTTCGAGAGATTCTACGTCCTGCATGAACTTATCATGAATCTTCTGCGTCTCACGGGCGAGATATTTCTGAATCATCTCGTCGCCCGGCATCCCGGAGTCGGGCCGGCCGTATTCCTGCCCTGCTGCTGTAAATGTTAATGTAAGTAAAATTGCCATTGTGTGCCAAAATCGCATGGTCAGGCTCCTTTCATATTTCCTCGTGACAAGTATTGCCTTGCTTTGCCAAACCATTATAAAGAGACATCCTCGGATTGCAATCAGTCGCTCGTTTCGAGGTTCGATTATTGAGATTTTTGTGTTTGCTTAATCTCCACAAGTCCTTAACATGTAACCTACATTGGCATTTTGCCGGTCTGAAGAACAGACCTTTGACCAAGAGTTAAGCTTCGGAGGCTTTATGAAATGCTGCAAATGCGAGGCGGCCGTTCTTGACGATGCCAGATTTTGCCAAGAGTGCGGCTCCAATCTGACCGACGCCGAGAGTCTTCGGCAGCGCTGCCTGGAATATGTCAATGAGTGCGAGGAATCCATCAGAAAGGGCGAAGGGAGCAGGCCGATCATTCGTAAGAACGTGTTTAATCTGCTGCCGGAATGGAAACAAGCAGCCAAGCTTGGCATACGCGAGGCGCAATGGCTGCTCGGACGGTGTTACGATGAAGGTCTTGGTGTCGAGAGAAGTGACATTCATGCGATTGGCTGGCACCTCAGAGCGGCCGAGCAGGGATATCCCGCGGCACAGAGTCACATGGGCTCCTGTTACCAAAACGGCAATGGAGTGCCGCAGGATGAGACCGAAGCGGTCGAATGGTATCGTAAAGCGGCCGAGCAGGGATATGCAATAGCACAGGCTAATCTTGGCTGGTGTTACGACGCAGGCTGCGGCGTTGCTGTCGATGAGGCCAAAGCTCTGAAATGGCACCGCAAGGCGGCTCTACAGGACGATGAAACCGGCCAGTACAATCTCGGCGTACACTACGAATGGGGAAGCGCCGTCGAGCAGGACAAAAGGGAAGCCCTTAATTGGTATCGCAAGGCGGCGGCACACGGTTATGAAAGAGCCGTTGAAGCAGTAAAGAGACTGACTGATGAACTCGCCGAGAGCGACGGGAGCAGCTTAGTCGATTCTACAGAAGCCGAACGCCAATTTCGCACGGCGTGTAAAGACGTTCTTGCAGACGGCAAAGTGACGGCGGATGAAAAACAGAAGCTAAACTCGCTGGCCGAATTGTTGAAGATGCCGGGAGAATCTGTAAAGAGGCTCTTTGAAGAAGAGAAAGAGATTTTTCAGCGAGATATGAAGAAACGGCTTGCAAGGGAAGCCGAACTGAAGTTCCGGATCGCCTGCAAAAATGCACTGGCGGACGGCAAGGTGACGGTCGGTGAGAAAAAGGAACTCAAGACCCTTGCCGAATCGCTTAAGATGCCCTCTGAAATGGTGAAAAAAATATTCGAGGACGAGAAAAGAGCTTATAAGGCCGGCCAGAACGTGGCTCCGACTCGAACCGTCGAAGTGCAATTCCGCAGGGCATGCAAAAAAGCGCTGGCCGACGGAAGAGTAACTATGGTTGAGGAGCGCCAGCTAAAGAACCTGGCCAAATATTTCAGAATATCCAATCAGGCCATGAAAGATATCCTCAGGGATGAGGTAAAGATTTTTAAGCAACAACACAAGGCCCGGCCGACGAAATCTGTCGAGCTGCAGTTCCGCAGGGCGTGCAAAAAGGCACTGGCCGATGGGAAAGTAACCCCCGATGAAGAGCGGGAGCTAAAAAACCTCGCGAGATTCTTCAAAATGCCCACTTTGATAATGAAAGACATACTCGCGGACGAGGTGAAGATATTTCGCCGGAGCCATCCAGGAGTAAGAAATACCTGAGAAACACAATTGACTGAAAGGAATACCAATGAAAAGCAGAACAGTCCGGAACAATGAGCGTCTATCCCGGAGAAACTTCATCAAGACGTCAGGAGCAGTGGGAGCGGCGGCGCTGTTGTCGCCAACCGATAAAATGTTCGCCGCAGGCTCGGACAAGATTCGAGTCGGTTTGATCGGCTGCGGCGGGCGCGGCACTTACGATACGACGAACTGCCTGAGCTGCGCTGAGAACGTGGAGCTTGTTGCCATGGGAGACAACTTCGCCGACCGTCTCAACACGTGCCGCAGCAAGCTCACAAAGAAGCTGCCCGACAAAATCAAGGTAACCAATGACACATGCTTCGTCGGCTGGAACGCGCACAAAAAGGTCTTAGACTGCGATGTTGATCTGGTCATCCTTACCGAGCCGCCCCACTTCCGCCCGGCCCATCTTCGCGCCGCCGTCGAGGCGGGCAAGCACGTGTTCGCGGAAAAGCCCGTCGCGGTGGATCCTGTCGGCGTTCGCTCGGTGATTGAATCGGCGAAGATAGCAGACGAAAAGGGCCTGACAATTGTCGCCGGCACGCAGAGCCGCCGGATAGCGCACCTGGTCGAGGGCATGAAGAGGATTCACAACGGCGACATCGGCGAGATAGTCGGCGGATACTGCCAGAGAATCGGCGGCGGAATGCTCACCTGGCATCCGGAAACGATGCAAAGACAGCCCGGCTGGTCGGATATGGAATGGCAGCTCCGGCGCTGGCTTTTCCTTACGTGGCTCAGCGGCGACTTCATCGTCGAGATGCACGTG
>Ga0180431_10003603_pt1 | contig 19865 bp, 20 predicted proteins | sample SS_ome_11_FD_132459 | JGI IMG/M metagenome (GOLD analysis project Ga0180431, IMG submission 132459) | Hypersaline lake sediment archaeal communities from the Salton Sea, California, USA - SS_1_MS_1 metaG | ecosystem: Environmental > Aquatic > Non-marine Saline and Alkaline > Hypersaline >... | reverse complement strand
CTTTCCTGCGACTGGCATTTAGGACACATGGGTCTTGGAGGATTCAGCCAATACCCGCATGATTTGCATTTCTGAAGCATGATCTTCTTTTCTTTGACACCTTCCCAGAATGGTGTGCTCCCTTTATACAAAACTCCCCACAATGCAGGATGAGGTATTCGCTGATCTGCATTATATTCAACACTCATTGTTTTCCTCCTGTTTAGCCTCTCAGGATAATACCATCGGCAGGTCCGCCGGCTCCGCTGGCCACCAGTACCGTATCGGCATTTGCCACCTGATTGGTAGAAGTGCCTCTTATCTGACGAACCGCTTCGACGATGTGTGTCATATCGAATTTGCCCTGTCCGATGGAACCGCCATCTGTGTTGATCGGCAACTCACCACCGACACGGATGCGATCACCGCCTTCGACAAAAGCAGCCCCTTCTCCCTTGCCGCAGAAACCAAGAGCTTCCAGTTGCATCGGGACATAAGGTGCAAAGGTATCATCCAGCATGGCCACTTTGATATCCTCAGGCCCGACTCCGGCGATGCGGAACAGTTTCTGTGCCATATTTTTCATTTCCGGCAATTCGGTGATCACATCCCGCGTGTAACTGGTGTGGAATTGTCCTTCAGGGGCCATCCCGGCAGCAACCGAACTGATCATCACCGGTTTCTGTTTCATGGATTTAGCTTTTTCCGGTGTAGTGACAATGATGGCAACGGCGCCATCGACTTTCGGGGCGCAATCCGCCTCGCGCATTGGATCGGCAATCATCTTTGAATTCAGGTAATCATTAATAGTGATGGGCTTGTCGAAGAATATCGCGTTCGGGTTTTTGGCAGCGTTTTCACTATCAACTACCGGCACCCAGCCGAGTTGCTCCGGTTTCACTCCAAACTCATGCATGTATCGCCGATACGTCATAGCCACATAACCGGGCTGGCCGATCAGGCCGAACGGGGAGAAGAAGTCATATCGAATCATATCCAGCGAATCATCCTTCGTCTCTTTGGCAACACGGTAATCTGAGATCGACTTTTCCGGTCCGGTGACACGATGAGCAGATGCATAATAGACGCAGTAATTACATGCCCCCGAAGCCACTCCCTGAACCGCATTCATCATGGCGCTGGTTCCCCAGTGGTTTTCACTGTGGTACGTCAGGTTATCGATCCCTAAGCCTTTTTGGGTGTATGATGGATCAGGCCCGTCATCGATATTTTTCACCATCCCATCGATTTCGTAGATATTCAGTCCGGCATCATCCGCTGCCAACTTTATACACTGACAGGCGGTGTACCATTCGGAGTGCCCTATGTTCGTTGAGAAGGGCACTACTCCAATGCCGACAATGACAGTTTTGTCTTTAGTACTTTCCAGTGCCATGTTATGCCTCCCTCTTCTTGAACCGGTAAAGGGTCTGCCCGTCATGCAGGTCCTCAAACATCACTTCCACGGGAACACCTGGTTCAATTTCATCCGGCTCCATCTCATGACTATTGGCTGTGATTCGCACCCCTTCCTCCAGTTCTACCAGCACTACCGCATAGGGAAGTTCAAAAGCCGGATAGGCCATCTTAGGCGATGTGAACATGATATAGGCGTAGATATATCCTTTGCCGCTCGATTCCTTCCATTCCAGCGTGTCCTGCGAATGGCAATAAGGGCACATCGGCCTCGGTGGGTGAAAGAATTTATCGCATTTGCTGCAATGCTGAATCACCAGCTTGTGCTGCTTAACGGCATCCCAGTATTCCTGGTTATCGCTATCAATATAGGGCCGCATGATGGGAATTCTTTTATCGGCATATTTAACCATTTTTTCTCTACCTCCTTAGAATGACCCCGCTTGAGGGAACGCCCGGTCCTCCGGTGACCATCGATAATTCAACGTCTTTCACCTGATTGTACGAAGTGCCGCGAATCTGGCGAACTCCCTCAATCATCAGGTTCCAGCCATGCAGGTACGCTTCCGAAAGCAGCCCACCAGAGGTATTACACGGAATCTTGCCATCAACCCGGATATTGTCACCGCCCTCGATGAACTTACCCCCGTCACCACGTTCGCAGAATCCCAGCTCCTCCAGTTGAATCACTCCCCCGATGGAGTAAGGATCATAAAGCTGGGCTACATCGATGTCCTTCGGTTCTACCCCTGCAATATGATAAAGCTCCTGACCCATGTACCAGGTTTCCACCAGACCAGACATGATGGGGCGGCTATAAACCGTCTGGATTTCCTGCTCTATCGGGCAACTCTGAGAAGCAGCCATCATAATTGCCGGAGTCTGTTTAAGATCCTTTGCCCGCTCGACGGTGGTGATGATATAGGCAGCAGCGCCATCGGTATCAACACAGCAATCGTGCAGCTTCAGCGGATCGACGATCATTGGAGACTCCATGTAATCATCAATGGTTATAGGCCGCCCATAATATATTGCGTCGGGGTTATTCTGGGCATATTCTCTCAGAACGACTGCCCACCATCCCAACTGCTCCCGTGTAATGCCAAACTCATACATCCACCTTTTTCCCCACATCCCGGCCCATGCCAGCGGTGTAACAAAGCCAAAAGGCCAGTGATACCCATAGTGAGGAGTGAAGGCGGTCAACATATACTCGGCGTATGAATCCCCCCTGCCATACCGTTGCCCGGATGCTTCGTTGAGCGTGCGGTAGCAACAAACGTAATTAGCCTGTCCGGTGGCCACCGCTGCCGCCGCGTGCATGGCCACGGAGCAGCCAGCGCCTCCTCCTCCGCTTATCTCGCCGCTGAAGTTTACATCGGAAATACCCAGCGTACTAATGAGCATCGGTAGCGCCAGCCGGTCGAGAGTGAAAGTATCGAATCCATCGATATCTGACATTTTCAATCCGGCATCATCTACTGCTGCTTTGATAGCTTCGCAGGCCATATCCAGTTCATCGCGCCCGGAATCCCTGTTATACTTGGTCTGTCCGACACCAACAATGGCCACCTTGTCCTTGATCAGGTTGGCCTCTGCAGGAGGTCGCCTGTCCGTTCGGTATTTTCTGTCAACATATTCCTGTAGCATTTAACCCCCTCTCTCTATAGAATGGCGGATCGAAAACTCAGGCAGGCAGGGCCACGGTTGCCGTGCCCCATGCATGCGGTCCCATCTCTACTGATAGAGCATATTCCACATCTACCAGGTTTTCGCTTCCTTCAGTATATTTCCTGGCGATCTTTCCGGTATGCATTACGGTGTCTCCCGGAAAAACGGTCATCCCCAGGTTAATTACCAGTTTTTTGAGTTCCCCCTCAGGGCCAGTCCAATCAGTGATGAATTTACCGATGAAGCCTCCGGTTGAAAGAATATTCAAAAAGATATCTTTTGCCCCGGCTTCCTGGGCAACAGTGTGGTCATGATGAACCGGAGTGAAATCGCGGCTGGCAAAGGCCCCGGCCACAATGGTCGTTCGGGTAATTTCACGATTGTAGACGGGGATTTCATCCCCCTCGTTTATTTCGCTGAATTTGATTGATTTGTAGCTCATTTCGCTTTACCTCCTATGCCCCCGCCGGTTTGAACTTCATGACGGTGAAGGGCTGCTTGCAGACCACTTCCCCATTCTGATTTTTATAGGTGTATTCAGCAGTGATAAAGCAACCTGTTCCCATTCGGGTGGTCTTCTCATCAGATACTTTGCTGAGTGCGATGGTGTAGTTTAGTTTGTCTCCCAGCTTCACAGGTTTGAAATACTCCTGTGTGGTGGTAGTAGCTACTACTCCGAAGTATCCGGCTTCATTCATTTTGTCGACCGCCTTGGCCAGCGGATCCGGTGCTGCCTCCCGCTTGGGCCAGAGGACGGGAATTGTCCAGGCCTGAGCCATCTGCGGGGGAGCGATGATTCCGCCATACTTCGTTGTTTTGGCGTATTCCTCGTCGGTATAGAGCGGATTGCCGTCTTCCATGGCTTCGCACCAGTGGCGGATCATGGCTTTATTGACTTCATCATTGGCCGGAAATGGTCCGGCTTCCTCCCCGACCATTGCTTCCAATTCATCGTATACACTCATTGATTGTTTACCTCCAAGTTAAACTCTGTGTCATTCACGCGAAAGCGGGAATCTCCCGACCCTACCTGAATTCCGGCTCAGGGGCCCGGAATGACATGTCTATCTATCTCCCTTTATCTGCCTCTCGGCAGCCACAACCCAGCCATAGCGATGATATCTCTTTGAATCTCTACGGCACCGCCGCCGAACGTAAAGATGACATCACTTCTGTAGGCATTCTCAATTCTGCCTTTGAGCGGAGCCCATTTGGACCCTTTTTGCAACTGGCCGAACTGTCCCAGAATTTGCATCAATGACCCGTTGACCCGGTTTCGCAGTTCCGAACCCCAGACCTTGACTGCCGAAGCTTCGGCAAACGGCACCTGCCCTTCCTGCACCATCCAGGCTACGTTGAAATTCAGCATTCTGTGAACTTCGAGTTCCATAGTCATTTCAGCCAGCTTCAACCTGACCCAGGGCACCTCGCTTACCGGTTTGCCATCGATTTTGGTTTCCTTTGCCCACTTCGTCACATCTTCAACGTTTCTCCTCATGGAACCGGAAGGGCTGATGGCCACGCGTTCGAAGTCCAGCTGTGTGGTCATATATTTCCAGCCATTGTTCTCCTCACCAATTCGCCACTCCTCCGGAACCCGGACATTGTCCAGAAATGTCGTGTTTTGCCGCTCACCCCCTACAAGGCGACTGGCCTCAAGTGTGATACCAGGATGATTCATTGGTACCATGAATACCGAAAGTCCTTTGTGCTTTTTGGGAGCATTAGGATCCGTTCTGGTAGCCAGCCACAAGTAATCGGCATAATGGGCACAGCTCGTGAAGACCTTCTGCCCGTTAATGACGTATTCGTTGCCTTCTTTGACAGCGGTGGTTTTGAGAGAAGCGAGATCACTGCCGGCTTCCGGTTCCGAATAACCGATGGCAACTTCCATTTCACCACGGATGATCGGGGGCAGGAATTTCTGCTTTTGCTCCTCCGAACCTACCCTCATCAGGGCAGGCCCCACGGCATTGAGGGCCATTTCCGGTAATGCTATGCCTCCATAGGACATAATCTCGGAGAAAAGGTGCTGCTCAATGGCCGTTCTTCCCTGCCCGCCAAATTCTGTGGGCCATCCAACTCCCAGCCAGCCGTCTTTTCCCATCTGTCGAATGAATGCTGTGTGAGCAGGGCCTTTGTCCATATCCTGCTTTTCGAGGTCTGCTTCAAGCTCAGGGGTCATGTGATCTTTGATGTAGTCTTCAAGGTCGGATGCAAACTTTTCCTGTTCAGGCGTGAGTGCAAATTCCATTTTATCCTCCGGTCAAAAGGGGATTATTGGTCGCTTTGAGCATGCGCTACCCCCGGCAAAAAACACCGGGGGTAGATACAGATTTCTAGTTGCTGGGCAGGGATGCTTCGAACGAACCTGATACTTTCATATCGCCGTTCTGGTCAACTGCCATCACTTCACCGGCGATGATATTTTCACCGTTCTCCGTTCGCTTGTCTTTGATGCTTCCTGAGATGGTAATGACGTCATTCAGTTTTGTCATGCCACCAAACCTGACACTGAACTTCTTGAGGTTCTTTTTGGGAACGTAATTGGTGACTGCCTGTCCCACAAATCCCATAATCAGCATTCCATGAGCGATCCTGCCGCCCATTCCAGCCATCTCACCCCATTCATCATCCATGTGAAGCGGGTTGAAATCACCGGAAGCTCCGCCATACCGCCAGAGCTGATCTTTACTTACTGGTGCTTTTTCTACTGCGGGAATTGCGTCCCCGACGTTGATATCTGCAAATTTTAATTCATGAGCCATTTTTTCACCGCCTACTTTCTCTCGATGATCGTGGTGCGTGATGTGAGCACCTTTTCGTCATTTTGATTTTTGAATTCAACCTCGATGACAACTAAATCCATCTTGCTGCCGGATTTGCTTTCTTTCGGCGTCACACTTTTAACGGTCGTCACTCCGCTTATAGTATCACCGGGGTAAATCTCTTGGTGATATTCGTATTCTTCGCCGCCGTGAAGGATCATCATGTAGTTAATTGACAGATCATCCATTAACTCTTGGGTGTTACTCTGCCAGTTACCGGGAACTGTAGCGTAAGTGGGAGGAACGGGACAATCCTTATAACCTTCAGCTATAGCCGCTTCCCTGTCCGTATAAATTGGATTCGGGTCTCCAATAGCCTGGGCCAGTTCTCTGATTTTGCCCCTTTCAACTTCCCACGGGGCTAGGTCATACTTTCTGCCAACCTGGCTCGCATCTGCCATGTTTTCACCGCCTTTGATTGCTAGATTTTGTCGGCTCTTATTAAGGTATGTCTGCGCCGATTGTGATTATATGAATTCACGTAGCATCTTGTCAACCCTGAATGGGGAGATGGTTCATATGGATCACGTTATGTGCATTTTGCTTATCAAATTGTCGCAAATCAAGCCGATATGCTATCATTTCGTTAGACCTTGACTTTTCGGGCCGGGCGATGTTAATTTTAGCTGTGATGAAGTGATTGATGGGGGTGGGCTTTTTAAGGGGTCGATTCTTAAATTGGCTGGCCCTCATTTTTGATTCATTATCGAAAGATAAATTTAGGAGGAACAAATGGTAGTTTTTGAAGGTAAGATTCTGGAAGTGAATCTATCCGATGGCAGTATCGGAAGTTCAACGGTAGATAAAGACACATTGCGCAAATATGTTGGTGGCAGTGGTTTGGCCGCCAAGTTGTTTTTCGATCGGGTACCTCTGGATGTGGAGTCTTTATCAGCAGATAATGTGATGTTCGTAATGGCAGGACCTCTTGGCGGCACGGCCATGCCAGGCGGGTCCCGATTTTCCGTCTGCGCCAAGTCGCCACTGACTAACATGTGGGGCGAGAGTTCCTGCGGAGGCACCTTCGCGGCCTGGCTTCGTTCCGCTGGCTACGATGGCATTGCTATTAAAGGAGCTTCAGACAAACCTGTATGTCTGGTAATTGAGGATGGGAAAGCCCAGATCAAAGATGCCGCTTACCTCTGGGGCAAAGGCACTTATGATACCATCGATACTCTCAGGGAACAGAATGGCGGGAAAACCAAATCCAGTGTCCTTAGCATCGGCCAGGCCGGGGAAAACAAAGTCAGGTATGCGGCTATTGCCAATGAGAAAAGGGACTTTATTGGCCGCACCGGCATGGGCGCCGTAATGGGTTCCAAAAAACTCAAAGCCATTGTAGCTGTTGGAACCGGTAAAGTGGACGCAGCGGTGCCGGATGTTTTTGCGGAAAAGAGAAAACAGTTTACTGAGAATGCCAAAGGTCATTTCATAGTTGATATCGTTAAGGCTGGCGGCACCAATGGGGCGCTGGATATTGGTGCTGTGATGGGTGATCTGCCGGGCAAGAACTGGGTGATGGGGGATATGAGCGCATACGGGCCAAAGATCGGCGGCGGAGTGCTCAACAGCGAGGAGTTCCTGACTGGCACCGATCAATGCCATGGCTGTCTGGTGAATTGCAAGCGAGTTGTCAAAAAGGAGAATGGCGCGTATCCTCTCAAATCGACGGCCGGCCCGGAATACGAAGGTGTTGCCAGTTTTGGTTCACTGCTGATGATCGATGACATGGCGGCAGTCATCAAGATGAATGAGATGTGTAACGATTATGGCATCGATGTTATCTCCTGCGGTGCTACTATTGCCATGGTCATGGATTGCGTTGAGCAGGGCATTATCGGTTCCGGAGATGCCGGGAGCGAACTCAAATGGGGAAATATCGAAGCGGTCATAAAGATGATCGATATGATCGCAACACGTCAGGGATTTGGAGATACTCTGGCAGAAGGCAGCAAGCGCGCCGCCGAGAAAATCGGCAAAAATGCTTCCGATTATGCAGTTGAGGTTAAAGGCATGGAAGTGCCCATGCATGACCCGAGGGCTTTCCATAGTATGGGACTTTCCTACGCTACCAACATTCGCGGCGCTTGCCATACAAACGATTTGAACTATAGTGCCGAGCAGGGGATTCTTGTCTGGCCTGAAATAGGTATCAACGGCGGCTACGATCAGAAGTCGAGTGTGGGCAAGGCTGAGCTGACAGTGATTTCTCAGAACCTGGGGCAAATTATTAACTCGGTGCCGATATGCTACCTGCTTATGTCTGTAATCACCTCAGCAGAACTGGTGGACCTTACCAACGCAGCCAGCGGTTTTGATTATACTCTGGAAGAATTGATGACCTGCGGTGAAAGGATATGGATGCTCAAGCGGGGCATGGATAATCTGATGGGTGTCACCGCGGCGGATGACACCTTGCCGAAACAAATACTGACTCCGCCTCCGGATGGAGCCACGGCCGGTTCGGTGCCTGATCTGGAGCTTATGCTGAAAGAGTTCTATGAAATCAGGAAGATAGATTCCGATGGTCGTCCCGGCAAGGAAAAGCTGGAATCCCTGGGACTGGGTGATCTGGCTGCCAAACTCTAGCATTTAATTTAGCAGTTGCTTTTTGAGCGGCACCTTTCTATCATGTATGGAAAGGTGCCGCTTTGTATTTAAGGTCGTGATAGCACCTCTCCTTTGAGGAAGAGGTTAGTGAGGATGAAGATCGAATGCTCTCAAAACAGGAACTCCAAAGGTACAAAAGACAGATAACCATTCCTGACTGGGGTGAAGAAGGGCAAGAAAAACTGAAAGCAGCGAAAGTGGTGGTGGTTGGGGCAGGAGGGCTTGGTTCGGCTGTACTGACATATCTGGCTGTTGCCGGCATTGGGACAATTCGGATTATCGATAATGATGAGGTTGAGCTTAGCAATTTGAATCGGCAGGTTTTGCATACCAATAGGGATATTGGTAAAGCGAAGGTCGATTCGGCCAAAGGAAGGTTACATGAGCTGAACCCAGACATCAAAATCGAGACTGTTACCGATGCTATCACCGAAGAAAATGTTTTGGATTTAGTGGAAGACCGGCCCATAGTCGATGCTCTCGATAACCTCGAGGGCAGGCTCCTGTTGAACAGAGCTTCTCTTCAGCAAAAACTTCCCCTATTCCATGGCGCGGTTTACGGATTCGAGGGCAGGGCAACCACTATCATTCCCGGCCAGACTCCATGCCTGCACTGTCTCTATCAGGGAAGCTTACCGGGCATAGTTCCGGTGGTTGGCACCACACCAGGGATTATCGCTTGTATCCAGGCTACGGAGGTAATTAAATACATTCTGACCGTGGGCGAGTTGCTCCTGGGCAGGGTGCTAATCTACGACGGGCTTACAATGAAATTCAGCGAAATCAAATTTAAAAAACATCCCAATTGTGAGTCCTGCAAATGAGCGTCACGGTAAGCATGTCCGATCTTCTCAAAAACGCTACCGGGCAGCGGGAACCGGTTCAATTTGGCGGTGGCAACCCTTTGCAGTGCGTGAAGCAAATGATATCAGAATTCCCCATCCTGAATAATTGGCTGTATGATGAAACGGGCAACCTGAGGGCACATGTCTGGCTGCTGGTGAACGACGAACTCATTTACGAGGACGAGTTCTATAACCCCCTCAATGACGGCGACAAGCTTTCAATTATGATAGCTGTTCTGGGTGGATAGAAAGCTTTCCTTTAACTTATTTTGTGCGACCGTACTTTCTCCATCATTGAGATTTCGTATTCTTCAATGTTATAGTGTAGTAATCCGGCAAAAACAAGTGAGGTAGAATCTCAATGGCATTCAAGACACTGTATTTAACTTATGCCCCCAATGCTGAACCAACTCAACACAGATCGCTGCTTGATACAGGGAATTACAAACTGTTCTCAGTGGCAGTAACTGGTCTGGCTCAGGCGATTGAGGTGGCCCGTGAACTGGTCGAAAATGAAGGAGTGCAATCGATTGTCCTTTGTCCCGGATTTACTCACCGGGAGGTTGGCGAGATGGTGGAGGCAGTCGGAGAGAACGTGGCGATTTCTATCGCCAGACCGGATGGTCCCGGCAACAGAATTTCCGCTCAAATAAGAAAGCGGGAAGGTTTTTGATCCTTTATCAAACAGGAAACTGGGCAGTTGATATTTTAACGGTTAATCCCGAATGTTAAAATTTGCTTTCCTGAGTAATTTTGTGGTAGCTTAAATAGCCTGTACTTGTTTTATAAAAAAGGAGATTCTCAACAATGAAGAAAATAACTATAGGTACTCTCTTTGTTATCGCCATCACCGTGTTGCTTGTAGCAGGACTGTTAATACCGGCAACCACTGCATCCGCTGATGGCGGACTGACACCACCGAATCAAGAAGGTTCGTATGATGTGGGCCACTATTCAATCTGGTTTAACGTCGATGGATTTGGATTATACAAAGCAAAGATTCGCTATCCGGCCAAATGGGATGGCTGGCTGGCTGCCAAAGATATGTCCGATGGCCCTTATCCCGGCATCGTAATGGCTGGCGGCAGCCTTCAAACTGAGTGGATGATGGAATGGGCCCCCGAGCATCTCACCTCCCACGGGTACATAACGGCATGTATCACACCTCCCAATACCCTTTCGATGGAAACTGCACAGTGGGCTGAAGGCTTGAACAAAGCCATCAAAAAGATCAGAACCGAAAACACCCGATGGCTCTCACCGATGAAACACATTCTGGACGCGAATAGCATCGGCGTGCTTGGTTATTCGATGGGCGGCGCGGGAGCCATTGAGGCTGCAGCCGTCAATCCGGAAATCGATGTTGTCGTTGGGCTCGCGCCGGGCGCAGACGAGGGTGATCTGGCCTCATATTTTGAGAGCACCAAAGCAGCTTGCCAGAATATCACCGTGCCAATTCAGATGCAGGTTGGCAGCAACGATGGAAACGTCCTCCCTGAGTGGATCGATGGCTATTATAATCTGATTCCAAACACAACTGTAAAAGAACAACTGGTAATAACCGGTGCCAATCATTTTCAGTTCTTCGATCCCTGTTCAGCCGAGATTCTTTCCGCGCTAATGGCCATCTTTGGGATGGATAACGCGGCAACCATAAGTGTCGAAGCACAGCACGCAATTTCGAAGGGCTACTTCACGGCATGGTTCAACTACTATCTGAAGGGTAATACCAACTACGAAACGTATATCTTCGGGGCCGAAGCCCAGGCCGATCTGGATTCTGGGATTCTGACTGCACTGGAATATAATCTGACATATTGCAATAAACATGCGAACCTAATGATTCTTTATCAAAACTTGAAATCGCTATTTGTACAGTAATTTCAATATCGAAGAAGGCTTTGAAATGAATCTCGCACTCGAAACATATTCGTATCGACGTGGGGAGGAAGTCCTCAATAACAAGCCAATTCTCAAAATGGAAATTGAAGATATCCTTCTCAATCCCGGCACAGATATCTTCACATTATCATGCGATGAATACGCTGATGCTGTCCGCGCGATATTCGCTGAAAAAGGTTGGGAAAGCCATCCTTCGCTCGTGACCAAAAGCGGTGACATAATTGAAGTGATGGACTTTCGCAAAGAGCGTTTCGGGATTGATTTAGGGCTTCAGGCAGAGTCTGATCCGAGGGTTATTTTGGGATTCCAAAAAGCCCGCGATTCGGCGGACACTGAAGTTGATGTCGGCATTTACATCACCACGACCAAAACATTTCAGGAACACATGGAACCAATATCCGGGAAACCCTGGTCCGCCCCGGATTATCGAACAGTAACCAAGGGAGTAGCCCAGATTTGCCGCCAGACCATAACGCCAATTTGCATTCTGGGATTGGAGGTAGTGATACCGCCGCTTCAAACCATCGACCTGGATATGACAGCCCCATCTATTATCAGGGAACTTATTCTCGCCTATCTGCAATCAATTTACGGTAGCAACCTGATCAAAGATGTCAAAGTGAAAGGGGCAAGAGCCATCCTGGAGTTTGACGGCATAACCCGCATCGATGATAAAGACATAATTCTGGCCATCGAACTGGGCCGTAAGGAAAGCAGTTTCCCTTCTCGACTTCGTTCCGGTTATCTGAAAGGTTTTGCGGATAGTATTCGGGAGTACCAGAAGATTTCAGGCCGGAAGGTATCCTTGCGATTCATCATGCTGGGCAACTTCGATCCATCCTATATCGAAGAGATATTCGGAAGAGGCGGCACCTCTGCAGGATGGGCTCAGGGAATCGAATTGGAATACGAGATGCATTCCTTCGCCGATTTTGATTATTTTCTTTCATGTAAACGCAAGGAACTGGGAGGATAGCAATTTGCTAAAGTTGATTTTAGCAACGCTTTTGTGCTAATTTAAATAGCCAGCGAACCCCTAACAAAAAAGGAGGAACTCAAATGAAAAAGCGAAGCATCAGGTCTATTTTTGCCACGACTCTGTTACTAATCATTATCGGGTTGCTGGCATTGCCGGCAACCATTGCATCCGCTGACGGAGGACTGGCGAGTACTCCCTGGCCCATGTTCCGCCATGACCTGCAACACACCGGACAATCCACCTATACAGGCCCAACATCTCCAGAACTTGTGTGGCGTTATGGAACGGGAGACTGGATTTACTCTTCTCCTGCTATCGGAGCAGATGGCACCATATATTTTGGTTCTCTGGATAACCGCGTCTATGCTGTGAATCCCGATGGTTCTCGCAAGTGGTACTTTAAGACAAAAGACAAGGTCTATTCTTCCCCGGCAATCGCCTCAGACGGCACCATTTACATCGGTTCAAACGACCAGTTTCTTTATGCACTCAATCCAGATGGCACCCTCAAATGGAACTTTGCATCCGGCGGGCGAATCCGCTCCTGCCCGGCAATCGGGACGAATGGAAACATTTATGTCGGCTCATCCGATGAATTCTTCTACGCCTTTAATTCCAACGGCACCCTCAAATGGAGTTATCAGACGATAGGCAATGTCTTTTCTTCTCCGGCTATAGGGCCAGACGGCACAGTCTACGTCGGTTGTGACAGCCAGTACCTTTATGCTTTCAGCCCGAGCGGAACTCTCAAGTGGCGATACGGGACATTGCAGGGCATGAACTCTTCCCCGACAGTCGGATCGGACGGGACCATCTATGTCGGCACTGACTGGGGCGATATTCATGCAATTAAACCCACTGGCTCAGTCAAGTGGACATATAAAACAAATGGGTCCATTGCTTCCTCTCCTGCAATTGGAACAGATGGCACCATCTATATCGGATCTTCTGATCATCACCTCTACGCTTTTGATCCTGACGGGACTTTAAAATGGGATTACGCGACGGCCGACAAAATCACATCCTCCCCTGCGATTGGTGCTGACGGGACCATTTATGTAGGCTCTCTGGATAGATATCTCTATGCCTTCGATCCGGACGGCGTTAGCCCTAAGTGGCGATACAAAGCAGACGATCAGATTTACTCTTCTCCAGCAATCGGGCAGGACAAAATGATCTATTTCGGATGCATCGACCATCAGCTATACGCTATCGGCGATGGCTATGAGCCTGAACCGCCGAACGCTTCTTTTTCAACTTCGCCCCAGGACCTTCGGGCTGGCGTGCAGTTAACTTTCGACGCCTCGGCCTCAAACGATCCGGATGGAACCATCGAGGAATACGAATGGGATTTCGATGATGGAAGTACCGGGCTCGGGAAAATGGTCACTCACACTTATGATGCGGCCGGAGGTTATAATATAACTCTCACAGTCAGGGATAATGATAATTTCAGCGATTCCAAAACGGTAGCCGTCACCATCAATCCATCAACAGCGCCAACTGCCTCCTTTGAATTCTGGCCCGAATCACCCTTCATTACCGAGATGGTTGCTTTCGATGCTGAAGGCTCAACCGATTCAGACGGAACCATCACTACCTATGCTTGGACTTTTGGGGACAGCAACACCGCCTCCGGCCAACTGGTTTCCCATTCATACGACACCGCCGGAGAATATGAGGTTACTCTCACCGTCACTGACAATAATGCGCTGGCATCCAGCAAAACAATGATAATCACCGTTCAGGAAACTTCTTCGCCAGTTGTATCAGCGGAAGTCATGACCAAAAATCCTGTCCTCGGTGAAAAGGTCTCATTTGATGCCGGCGACTCAACCGATCCTGATGGAACCATCGAGAAATATGAATGGGAATTCGGTGACGGAGCTACTGCTTCCGGGGCTCAGGTAACCCATACCTATGCTGAAGCGGGCGAATATCAGGTCACGGCAACTCTCACGGATAACTCTAATAATGTCAGCACCAGTGAATTTAAGATAACAGTCGGATTGCCAGTTGAGGAATCCTCGGACGATTCCGACATGCCGATCTGGATATGGATTGTGATTGCTGCCGTCGTAGTAGCCATCGCAACAGGAACTGCTTTCTTCTTCATGAAACGAAGGAGGCCCGCTATCCAGGAAAACCCTAATTAATCGAGCGGAGCGAAACCTAATTTAGTGGGAGTTATCAGGTATTACAGCACCAACAATAAATCGGAACGGGTCAATTTTGAAACGGCCCTGATGAACGGGCTGGCATCCAGTTACGGACTATACATGATCGCCCGTGAAGACATCCCCCGATTGGAACCTGAGATAATCGGTTCCATGAAGGGGATGCGTTATGCCGGGATCGCGTTTGAAGTTCTTTTTCCATTCTTGAAAGAAGAAATCTCCGCCAGAGAGTTCCAGTTCATCCTCGAAGCAGCCTACAGCGAACAGGCAATTCCCACCAGTGTCCAGCATCTCACAGGCAACACCCATATCATGTGGCTGAGCAGCGGGCCCACGTATTCCTTCAAGGATTATGCAGCACGGTTCTTCGGGAAGATGCTTGAACACTTCCTGAAAAAATCGAGCCAGCGACGAGTGGTTGCCGTTGCCACCAGCGGGGACACGGGCGGAGCCGTTGCCAATGCCCTCCACGGTCTGGACAAGGTGGATAACGTTGTCTTCTATCCGAAGGGCTCCATCACCGAAAGACAGCGCAGGCAGATGACTACTCTTAAAGAGAACGTACATGCCTTCGAGGTGAACGGTGACTTTGATACCTGCCAGACGCTTGCCAAAAGGCTCCTTGGTGACAGCGAATTCGCCACCGAGTTGTTCAACGACCCGGATCGGATCACCTCGGCCAATTCGATCAGCCTGGGGCGATTGCTTCCGCAATCGGTCTATCCCTTCTTTGCCTATTCCCGAATCGCAGAGGACGGGGAACCGATGATCGCCAGCGTTCCCTCCGGCAATTTCGGCGACATGATGGGCACAGTGATGGCGAGAGAAATGGGCCTGCCGATTCCGGTAATAGTGTGCGGCGTAAACGAAAACAGGGAATTCCCGGAGTTTCTAAAGTCGGAGAAATACGTGGTGAAACCTTCCATCAAATCTCCTTCTTCGGCGATGATAGTTTCAAATCCCAGCAACTTTGCCCGGCTGGTCGATCTCTATGGCGGGCACGTGTACGACGAACGTGATGACAATGGGAAGGTCATCCGCGAAGGGGTGATGGATATTCAGCCGGATATTGCAGCCATGCACCGGGACCTGTATTCAATCAGCGTCAGCAACGCGGCACACTACGCTGCTATGAAAGAAGTGTATGATCGCTTTGGCGTAATTCTTGAACCTCACGGTTCTGTGGGATGGCGATCCCTTGATACATATCTTGGTGGCAAACATGATCGCCTCTCAGTTATCTACGAAACCGCCGATCCCGGCAAATTCCCGGACGATGTAAAAATGGCAATCGATCTGGTTCCTCCCATGCCTCCAAGGATCGAAGAGCAGGCAAAACTAGAGGAAAGAATATACCGCATCGATGATCCCCCAGCTATTAAACCTGACGGTTCCCTCACTTTGAGTGACGTGCAATATACGCGGGCAAAAGCAATCCTCAAAGAAATTTTCTAGCCCGAATACTTATTCTACCTGCGTTATACCAGTACCACGAACATGGGGCTAGCACCATTGCCGTAATCACTTAAAGCCCTTAATCTAATAAATAATTCACACTTAGTTTCCCTATTGCGTGCTTAAGAATATTGGGAGGAAAAATGAACACGGAAATCCTGGTTTACATTGGTGGTGCGTATCAGGTAACCTGGATAATCGCCCATTTGATGTTTCCAAAACAATTCGACTGGAAGAATACGCTGGCTCCACTGGATGATTTCAACCGTTTTCTAATGCTCATCTTCAGTAAATTGCTTCTGGTTTTCTATTTAGGAACGGCCGTCATTTGTTTTATTTATGCCAGCGATCTGCTGGATACAGATCTGGGCATTGCCATCCTGATATTCCTTTCCGCATACTGGCTGGTCCGGACGCTTTTGCAGGTCCAGCATTTTGGCTTCGAAAAAGCAAACCGTATGAATGTGCAGATGTCCTCCAGCGGCACGTCAAATCGGACGATTTAGAACATTCTGTTTTTCATCTTCCTGATGGGGACAGCGCTCTTTCTGGCACCAGTTCTTATCGCAAAATTCTAAGATTGCGCGAAATGAAAGAAAGCGAATGCACTTGATTATCAATCGAACCGGGAGGCGACACCATGAGCGAAAATGCCCTGGAGATGGCCGCGTCGAAAGACGCGAAAGAGGGTGCGGAACTCGCCGTCCTGGCATCCCCTGAACTAATCGCCGCACTTTTTGGCCCGCATGCCGAACGATTCTGGGAACGTGCGTTCAAATATCCCCGGTGCGGCTTCAGCTACGATCATTCTTGGTTTTTGAATGTGAATGGTAAACCTGCAGGCATTGCGGTGGGATACGATTATCAATCGCAGAGAAAGGAAGGGCTGCGCACCTTTTTAATCATGATCCGTTGCCTCAAATGGACCTTCTTCAAGCAGATGTCCGAACTGCGTCAATCCGGCGATATTATGGCCAAAACCAGAGAAGGGGATTATTATCTGAGCAACCTGGCTGTGTACCCGCAATATCGAGGCCAGGGATACGGAACCGTGATTATGGATTCACTCGAAGCAATGGCACGCGATATGGGTTGCAAACGAATGGTGCTGGATACCGAGTCCAAAAAGAATCGAACGGTGCAGTTCTACAAACGACGCGGCTATCAGGCCGAAGAAGCCCTGCCAATACTGAAAACGAAAGCGGGGGATTTTGAGCTATGCCGGATGGTTAAAGACCTGGCATAGGAATCAATAATATTCTGTAAGCACATCCGTTGACTCGCAATGCTCTAATGGAGGCTGCAAAAAGTATCGTGCTTTAGTTGAGGCTTAAGGAAGGGTTAAGTGCAAATTCCTTCAAAAAGGATCTTGGTAACCTTTTCGCTTGCTCCCTTAGGATCCAGGGTTTCCTGCTTGAGCGTTGCCGTTCGGAGAATTTCAAAGGCCATAGCCATTACCAGTTGAGTGACGAACTGGCTGTCAACCGGTTTGAATTCGCCGTTGGCCACGCCTTCATCAATCAGATCATTAAATTTACTTAAGTTTTGGTCCATGAAGTCCAGCCACAGCTTGCGAATACTCTCTGAATAAGATGCCTCAAAGACGGCCATCATAGCCATTCGAGTCAACCCCGGCCCCGCACTGGCTACGCTGAGATACATCTCTACTGCCGCCCTGACTTTTGATTTGGCGGTTTTCTGCTTGCTTATGACCGTATCCAATTCGGCAAACATTGTCGTCGTCCCCTTGCTTAACACGTGAATCAGCAGGGTCTCCTTGTTGCCGAAATGATAGTTTACGAGTCCCTTGGCCACGCCAGCGGTTCGGGCTATCTCATCGATGGAAACGTTTTGGTAACCCTTTTCCCCAAAGAGCTTTTCGGCCGCCTGGAGGATAGCATAATAGCGTCCTTTGGTGGCGTAGGATGAACGTGAGTTTCTCATAACATATTTGACCAGCTGGTCAATATTTAACAAGCCTATCATGATGTGGCTTTTGATGTCAAGTATGAACGTGATACCGGTGATTGTAACCGTTTCCCAACAGGTTCGTCCTATTATATAGTAGCCTGTTGTTCCGGTCATTCCCCCGCTTGACACTGCTGGATTTATCGTGTATAATCACTAAAATTGAACAAGCGGTCAAATTATCAGTGATATCGAAAAATGAATATTGAAAGGAGGAACTATGCCCAAAGATGAACGGTACGATGTTGTGATAGTGGGTGGCGGACCCAACGGGATGGGCACGGCTGCGTATCTGGCCAAAGCGGGCTTGAGCGTCTGCGTGCTGGAAGAAAGGACCGAGTGCGGAGGGGCATGCGAAACCGTTGAACCGTTTCCCGGAGTGCGCATTTACCCGCACGCCATGCTGATGTATGCAGCGCCGGCGCCGGCATTTGATCAACTCGAGCTATGGAAATATGGATTCCGCATGAAGTGGAATCCCGCTGATATCGATCAAATGATGAGCGTCGGCAATACTACCAGTCAAGGTATTTCCCATCCTACGGACACAGATCTTATGGGATATGCCAGGCTGGGAGGAATGCTGGGGCAGCCGGGTCCCTTCACCAAAGAATTGATGAGAGCTACCTTCTGGTGCCCACCTCATCCGCCTGAGGTGGAAGTTACCGATGATAACGTCCCCTATATGCAGGTCTACAAAAAGTACGATCCCGGCATCGTCACGCCGGAATTACGGCAGTGGACCATGTTCGATATGATGGACGAGTATATGGAGACTGAGCCATTCAAGGTAACTTTTGCTTTCGCTGCCTGGGCGTCAGGAGCTGCCGGTCACTGGGAAGGAGTAGCCGTTCCGGCTATGTTGTGTGTTCAACTCCTCACACTTCCCAATGCCGGGAAGCAAAGTGTGCCCAGGGGCGGACTGCATGGCTATTTCCACGCCATTCATCGTTGTGCGGTGGCCAATGGCACAGTTGTTCGCACTATGTGTGCTGTTGATGAGATTATTGTAGATGATGGAAGAGCGGTTGGAGTCAGATTACGTGAAGATGCTGCTATGGGAGGCAGGAAAATCTGGGCCGATAAGGCAGTCATTGCCGCTGTCGATTACAAGCAGGCATTCTTCGATATGATCGGACCCAAGCACCTCGAACCGAGTTTCATTCGCAGTCTTGAGGATGTAAGCCTGAAGAACGGCACGCTCTATGTTTCAACCTATCATACCAAAAAGCCGTTAAGCTGGAACGATAGATTGAAGGAAATGGAAAAGATCAATCTCGGTCCCGATAATGTGCCTTTCGGTGGTGTCTATCCGGCAGATTCTAGGGAGCTTTACTACGAGAATGTACGGGATTGCGATGGTTACAAGGCAATGCCCACACTGCCTCCAGAGAAGTTGATGTGGTTCCTCTGCCCTTCGCAGAATTTCGACCCGACCGATTGCCAGGGTTCTTATCCCAATGGGCATATATCGACAGCCTTTGAAGTGAATGTCCCCATCCCCGAATTGCAGGTCGAGGGCATCGATACCCAGATAGAGCGAAAAGACGAGTACGATTCCTACATGCGCAAGGCCTTCAGCCAGGCGCTGGACGGACTCGAAGATGACAATGTTATCCAGTGCTGGTCCTCCAGCGGTCGGGAAGTCGAGTTCCGCAACACCGGTCTCATCGGCGGAACCTGGTGCGGCAGCCGACACTGTCAGGATCAGTGGGCGGAGAACAGACCTATCCCGGAACTTAATCGGTACCGAACACCCATCGATGGGCTGTACACTTGTCACCAGACCATGTCCCATCCGGGTGCGCTGTGTCTGATGGCGATTCCATACAACCTGATGCATATCCTCATCGAGGACGGGGTGGTCGAAGACCCCGGCAAGTGGTGGTATCCGTCACCTTATTACATTCCGCAGGATGGCAAGATTTCTGCCATACCCCGGTGATCAGCGAGGATAAGGAGATATTATCATGACAGACGATTTGTTTGGACACATGTTTGAAGAATATCCCGAGGAGAGTGAGTGTGATGTGGT
>Ga0180431_10003601_pt1 | contig 19869 bp, 20 predicted proteins | sample SS_ome_11_FD_132459 | JGI IMG/M metagenome (GOLD analysis project Ga0180431, IMG submission 132459) | Hypersaline lake sediment archaeal communities from the Salton Sea, California, USA - SS_1_MS_1 metaG | ecosystem: Environmental > Aquatic > Non-marine Saline and Alkaline > Hypersaline >... | reverse complement strand
CGTCAGGCGCCCGAGGTCGTCGTAGGTATATTGGATGTAGCTGTTCTCGTCGGCGTAGTAGGCCGGGTAGCGCCACTTGGTGACCTTGTTGGCGGTGTCGTAAGCGGCGATCGCGACGGTCCAGCCCCAGACGTCGGTGATCTCGGTGACCCGGCCGAAGCCGTCGTAGGTCCAGCCGACCGACTGGCCGCCCTGCTCGACCACGACGAGATATCCGTCGCCCGGGCAGTAGGTGTATTCGATGTCGGAGTCGCTCGGGTAGTCAACCTTCTCGAGCTTGCCGTCGTTAATCGTGTTCGTGTCGAAGTACTCGTAGGTGATGGTGACGTCGCGCGCGTCGGTCACCGTCCAGGTATTGCCGTTGGGGTAGTAGGCGTAGTCGGTCTCGATCCACGAGCCGGGAGTGCCGGCCGCCGTGCGCACGCGTTTGGGAAAGAGGTACATTGACCGTATTCCCTGCCTGTGGTCCCCATAAGCGCATCATACGTGAGCAAAGGTGTCAAGCTCGATTTGTGCATTGGTGTCCGCCGCCGTCAGGCCCATCTCCTCTGTCGTCGTCGCGGTGACCTTCGTAGCGACGTTTTCCACGTCAACAAACTCGACCGCCCGCGCGATAAACAGCCCGTCGGCCCGCGGGCCGGCGGCCGTGGCACGTCTCTTGCTCGATTCGACGCTGGGAAGGCCATGGTCTGCCGAGACCCAACCCGCATTTCTCACACGGGATGTTCGAAATGCGCCCTTTGGGCTTCGACTCCAGCGACTTGCGTCGCTTTCGCTCAGGGTTAGCCCTGAGCGAAGTCGAAGGGAGCAAGGCGCCGTGGCGCCGCGTCGAAGCCACCGCCGCACGATGTTGCGGCGGTGGCGGATTTCGATCAAGCCGCATTCGGCTTGTGAGAAATCCGGGCTAAAGGAGGGACCGCCGCATGGGTGTGCTGAGCCTGAGCGAGCTTCAACCGGGCATGGTCCTCGAGCAGCCGCTGCTGAACGATAAGGGGGTCATGCTCCTGCCGGGCGGGACGCGGCTGACGGAAAAACACCTCGCGCTCTTCAAGCAGTGGGGCGTGCGCCGGGCGGCGATCGAGGGCGTCGGCCGAGAGACGCCGGCAGGCGATGCCGCGGCGCAGCTCAACCCGGAGCTCCTCGCGGCGATTGACGAGGCGCTCGAAGCAAAGTTCACTCCGGACGACGGCGAAATCATGACGGAAGTCAGGCGCATCGTCCGGAAAATGGCGATCGAGGAGGCGGCCCGCCGCAAGCGCGACGAGCTGTGAGGCCGGGCGGTATGAGCACAACGATGCCAAACGACGACCTCATTGCGCTGTTCGAGCGGCGCGTGGTGCTGCTCAAGGAGGTGCTGGAGCTCGCCCAGCGCCAGTGCCACTGCGCCGAGCAAGGCAAAACCGGCCGGCTCGACCGGCTCATCGGTCGCCGGGAGCATTGTCTCCGGCAGTGGGGCGAGCTCGAAGCAGCGCTGGCCACGGCGCTGAGGAACGCTCGAGGCGGGACGCTCTCCAAGGACCGGCAATCGCGCCTGCTGGCGCTTATCGCCGAGTCGGACGCGCTCGTCGAGAACATTGGGGCGGAGGACCGCCGCATCAACGAGGCGATGGAAACGCGCAACGCTGAGATCGCGGGAAAACTCGACGAACTGCGCAAAGGTCGAACCACGCTCCGCGCCTATTCCCCAAAAAAATCTCTGCGCGTGAAAGCGGTTGACCGAAACGCTTGAGGACCCGAGAACCTGATATTGTAGATATTTCGTATGCTTGACGCAGTGCCTGGGGTTCCTCATAATTGCTGAAGTCGAGGCACCGGGAACGAGGGGATTGGCTGGAGCCACAGCTCGCGGCTTCAACGAGGGCAAGAACGATGACGGTAGATATCGACGAGCTTGTGACCAGCTCGTGCACGCTCCCGCCGATGCCGGTGGTGGCCACGCGTGTCATGCGCGAGCTGATGAATCCTGACGCGTCGGCGGACTCGCTCTCGAAGATCATCGAGACCGACCAGGCGTTGGTGACGCGAATCCTTAAGATCGCCAATTCGGCCTTCTACGGCTGCGCGCGCAAGGTGAGCTCCATCCAGCTCGCCATCGTCGTGCTCGGGTTCAACACGATGAAGAACCTCGTGATCGCCACGAGCACCAAGAGCCTCTACCACCAGCAGAGCGACGCCGAGCAGACGATGTGGGAGCATTCGCTCGCCGTCGGGGTGGCCTCGCACGTCTTGGCGATGGCGTTCTGCCCGGCGCATCTCGAGGAGGCGTTCACGGCAGGGCTGCTGCACGATCTGGGCAAGCTCGTGCTCTACGTCAAGGAGCCCGCCCGCTACACGGAAATCCTCGACAAGCAACGCCAGGGCATCATGTGCCACGTGAGCGAGCAGGCGGTGTACAAGTTCACGCACGCGGACGTCGGGGCGGTCCTCGTCAACCGGTGGAACCTGCCGGAGAGTTTTGAGGCGACGACCGGCCTCCACCACGCGCTGGATTCGGATACGTTCCGGCAGCTCAAGCCGCAGGCCCAACAGCTCGTCGCGCTCATCGCGCTTGCAAACGGAGTGGCGAAACAGATCCTCATCCCGGTCGAGGAAGGGACGCCGGCCCCCGTTGATGGAATGGAGATCGCCATGAACACGCTCGGCGCGACGCAAAAACGCGTCGAGGGTTTCTTGACGATGATCAAAGAAACGCTCGAAGCGGAGAAGAATCTCTTCGAGGTCTAGTCCCGCGCCAGTGCCCTGAGCGCCTCGCCCTCGTCGGCGTAAATCCGCACGACCTTGTCCATGCTGGTGATCCCGAGGATTCGCTTCATCCGCTCGGTGGGCCGCAGAATCGCCAGCTCACCGTCGTGCGCCTTGAGACGCTGCCGCAGAACGATGATGCTCCCGAGGACGAGGCTCGGCGCATGCTCGAGGCCCGCCATGTCGAGCGCGATGTGAAGACAGCCCTGGCCCTGAAGCTCGGCACAGAGCTGCGTGAGCGCATCGAGCTCGTCGCGGTCACCCTGGGACAGGGCGGGGTCCACCGTGATGATGCCCACGTTGTCGTGCTTTTGGGCGGTATGCACTGGGTCTCCCCTACGCTTGTCGCCGCCGGGCCCGAGGCGGGCCCTGCCGAGGTGGGGTGCAAGTTCATTGCCAATCGAGGCGCCAACTTTTCAGGAGAGGGCGGCCATGCGCGTCGGGCCGGGGCGCAATTCTTGCCGGTGGGCTACCGTGTTTCGGCAAGAAGCACCGAAGCCGGGGAAGGCGTTGCACACGGCAGAGAAAGTGCCTACTATCGGCTCCGGCCGAAACCGATGAGGCCAAGAAGATGAACCAAGACCGTACAAGCAACGAACGGGTCACCGCAATCGTGCTGGCCGCGGGGACGGGCACGCGCTTCGGCTCCACCGAAGAGACGCCGAAGCAGTTCCTCGACCTCGGTGGTGAGCCCGTCGTGGTGCGGTCAGTGCAGGCCATGCTCGCGTGCGACGCGGTCCAGACCGTGGCGTGCGCGGTTCCGGCCGCGTGGCAAGAGCACGCGGCGGGCGTCTTCGAGAACGCAGGACTCGCCTCGCGCGTCACTGTGCTCGCGGGCGGGGCGACGCGCCAGGAGTCGGCCCGGCGCTCGTTGGCGGCGCTCGCCGAGCCGGAGGCGCCGGCGCTCGTGCTGATCCACGACGCGGTGCGGCCCCTGGTGACGCCGGAGGTGGTCGAGGCATCGCTGCAGGCGGCGAGGGCGCACGGGGCGGCCGTTGTCGCCGCGCCCGCCGTGGACACGATCGCCATCAGCGACGCGGGGTTTCTCAACACGGTTCTCGATCGGTCGGCGCTCGTCAACATCCAGACGCCGCAGGCGTTCCGATACGACCTCATCCGCGAGGCGCACTGGCACGCGGCCGAGGAAAACGTCACGGACGCCACGGACGACGCGGCACTCATCCTGAGGCTCGGGCATCAGGTCGCGGTGGTGCCCGGCTCGCCCGCGAACATCAAGATCACCTCCGCGGCAGACCTTGAGCTTGCCAGGATCCTCGTGGCCCGCGAGGCATTGTGAGCCGGAGTGTTCTCCCCGGGCCGAATCGGCACGGAACTTGATCGTCCCCCCAGGGTATTCCCATGCACCCATGAGGTCCACGCCGTGTCCGAGCCCAACGCGCAGTTGCCCAAACGGATCATGCTCGTCGAGGCGCCCGGTGAGGAACGCTCAGCGTGGGAAAAAGCGCTGCAGGCGGCCGGGTGGGCGGTAACGTGCTCCGGCTCAGGGCACGAGGCGGCGGCGCAGCTCGAACAAACCGCGCCGGAAGTCGTGGCGGCTGAGATCGAGCTCTATCCCGCAGGCGGTCTCGACCTGCTGCGGTTGGTGAAAACGAGATGGCCCCGGACAGAGGTGATCTGCACGGCCCGCACGCACAAGACCTCACACGTGCTCGAGTGCCTCCGCGGCGGCGCGGCCGACTACCTGCGCCGGCCGTTCGAGCCCAACGACCTCGTGCGCGCCGCCGACGAAGCGCTGCTCGCCACGCCCGACGACGAGGCGATTGACATCGAGATGGGCGAGATGGGCTGGATCGAGCTGTACATGCCGTCGTCGGAGCGGAGCATGAAGCGGCTCGACAAGTTCTTCCGGCTGCTCTACGAACCGGAGGTCTCGCCCGAAACGCTCGAGGAGATCAGCCTCTGCTTCTTCGAGGTGGTCAGGAACGCGATCGAGTGGGGCCATCGCCTGGACGCGCACAAGCGGATCCTCGTGAGCCACATGCTGTTTCAAGACGAGATCGTCTTCAAGGTCGCTGACACGGGCGCAGGCTTCGATACCGGCGCGGCGATCGAGCCGCCCGAGGACCTCATGGCGATGGAGGCCAAGCGCGCCATCGAGGGCAAGCGCCCCGGCGGCCTCGGCATCACGATGGTCCGAGGCCTCATGGACTCGGTCATCTACAACAAGACCGGCAACATGATCGTCATGTCGAAAAAGATCTATGACGCGGACTAGCCAACCCATTCACGATGAGCCGGGACTCGCACGGATCATCGAGACGATCGAGGCGATCGGGACGCTGCCGACCATCCCGCCCGTGGCGCAGCACGTGATGCGGCTCGCCCGCGACGAGCACTCCTCGATGCGCGAGATCGCCGAGGTCATTTCGCAGGACCAGGCGCTCGCGGCGAAGGTGCTCAAGGTGGTCAACTCGGCCTTCTACGCGCTCCAGGAACGGGTGGGGACGCTGCCGCTCGCGCTGACGATCCTCGGCGTGCACGAGATCACCGCCCTCGTGCTCGGCGTCTCGATCATGTCGGCCTTACCGGGCTCGTCGGACAACGAACTTTTCAACCGAGAAGCGCTCTGGCACACGAGCGCGCAGCGCGCCTTCGCCGCCAAGAAGCTTTCGCACCGCGTCGGGCTCGGCCGCCTCGCCAGCGAGGCGTTTCTCGCGGCGCTCGTGCAGGACATCGGCCTCATCGTCCTCGACGAGTACTGCCACGACGCGTTCGTGGAGGTCATGCAGGCGGCAAAGGACGAAGGGCTCGCGCCGCTGGAGGCGGAACGAAAGTACCTCGGCACGACACACGCGAGCATCGGCGCGTGGCTGGCCGAAAAATGGCTGTTCCCGGAGCCGCTCGTGGAGGCGATCGCGTTCCACCACCGCCCCGCGCAAAGCTCGTGGACGACGCCGCTGGCGGGGCTCGTGTATCTCGCGGGGCTGATCGTCAACCTCTATGAGCAAGAAATGACGGCGGAGGAAGCCGCGTCAACGATCGAGGCGGACACGACGTGGGCGCGCCTCATGTCGTCGGGGCCGGCCGTCCGGCCGCCGGCGTCGGTCCTCGCGCTTCTCGAAGAGCTCGGCGAGGAGATCGCCGCCGCACCGCTCATCATCGGCTAACTGGAGCAGCGGACGGCACTGTCGCGCCCGAGCCGGCAGGGAGCCGGTCAAGCACCTCCCGCTTCAGCGATTCAGGCGAAACCGTCGGCGCCGCGTCCCACCGCTTGTCGAGCCGCGCGGGGAGGAGGCGATCCACTTCCTCGACGAGCTGCACGTCCCGCACCCCACGGATCGAGGCGCCGCGCGAGAAGAAGTTGTAGAACTCGCAGGCCGGGTTCGCCTCGACGATCCGCTCGAGTTCCCTCAAGTAACTGTAGAGGTTCTGGTGCGTCGGGATGGGCGCGCCGTAGCGGTCCGCAACATAGACGATTTTCGCCCCAGCGGCCGAGGCGCGGTGGAGCATCTCGAGCGAGGTGAAACGGTTGACGTGGTGAAGCCACTGGCGGTTGCGCGCGAGGTTCGCTGAATAGACTTTCCAGTCGGGGAAGCCGCAGTCCTGGCCGACGAAGAAAAGCCGACTCACCCGGTACTGCACGGCGAGGTCGAGGGCGACACAGGCGGCGGACCCGCCGCTCGCGGTGAGGCCCTTGTCGCCGATGAGCTCCTCGACGGCCGAGACGATCGAGTGACCGCTCTGGACCGCGACGACGGTGCGGCCGGGGAAGCGCTCGACCACCTCGCGTGCGGACGTCGGGAAGAAAACGAGCGCGCCGGGGACGTCGGCATCGAAAACAAAATGCTCCGCGCTCGCGGGCTGCGGATCAATGCTCACAATGAAGTCCGGAACGATCCCGTTGCGGCGCAGCGCCTCGTACACGGTGTCCACGGTGATGATCCACGCGCGGTGTTGGAACTGGGCAAGGTGCGGCAGCGCCTCGTCGAGCGACGGCCCGGCGCTCACGAGAAACGCGGGATGGCCATCGAGAGCCGGTAACACGTGGGCGACGCCGGGGCTTGCGAGCACGGCGTCGAGATTCCCCAAAAAGTTTTGCGTCGAGAGGCTGCGGTGCACGGTGGCGGCGGAACGTTCCAGCTGGATGACCTCGAGCGCGTTAACGATCCCCTCGTAGCCGGCGGGCACGACGGAGAGCAGCGGCGTGTGAATAAGGACGCGCTGGCGTTCCGGCGGCGCCGCGTCAAACACGCCGGTGAGCACGTCGTGAAAGGCGGCCGCGGCCTCGTGCTCCGAGGCGGCCGTGACAAGCCACACGTTCGGGCGCGACACGAGCCCACGCAAGTCGCGGCGTTGGAATGCGGCCGAAAAGACGGGCCGGTTGAGCTCGAGCACGACGAGTTGGCCCTCATCGCCGACGAGCGCGGCGAGCGCCTCCACGTGGTACCCGAGACCGAAGCCGTATAGCAGAACGTAATCGCCGCGCTTGACGCCTGAGCGTTCGGCGAACCGGCGCCCTTCTCGTCGAGGATCGTACCGGCTGTGGAGGAGCACACCGTTATACGCGATGGTGGGATCGCCCGTGCGCGCCGTGTCGAGCTCGATCTCCGGCGGAAGCCTTTGGAAAAGAAGCGGCGCGAGCTCGCGAGCCTTCGGGCCGAGGGCGGCAAGGTTGGCGTCGAAATGCGAACGGCCCGAGCTCACGTTGCGGCTCCTTGCGGGGGCTCGAAGCGGAGGTCGTAGCACACGAGCCGGTGATTCCACCCGTCGAGGCACCAGAGGGTGCCGCGCGGGCCGGGCGCACAGGCGGTGAGGTGCTCGATCCCGGTGATCTCGACGAGGACATGGGCGCCGTCGGCGTCGAGCAGACACGCGGCATTGCCCGCGTCGGGCACGGCGAGAAAGAGGCCGTCGCCGAGAGCGGTCACGTTGGTCAGCACCACGCCCACGTCGGACAAGGCGATCAACGGCTCGACGCACCCCGCGTCGAGCGTGCAGCTCAGCACGGCGCACAGCCCCGGATCGGCGACGAGCACTCGCCCATCGCCGCACGCGGCAAGGCCCTGGGGATATTCGAGCGTGCCGAGGGTGTAGCCCTGCTCGCGAAAGAGCGTCTCGTGCGGGAGGAACCGGTTCGAGAGCGCGCTCCAGCGCTGGAAGACGTACCCTTCCTTGAACCCGTGTCCCTCGTAGTAGGCGCGGTCGTAGCCGCCGCGGCCGCAGGTCTGCGCGGGCGTGCCGTCATCCAAAAGTATCTGCAACCGATGGTTCGAGCGATCGGCCACGACGAGGCGGCCGTCGGCGAGCAGGGCGATGCCCCACGGCTCGTTGAACTCGCCGGGCGCAGCGCCGTACGTGCCCACCGAAGCAAGAACGTTGCCCGAGGCGTCGAGGCGCTGCACGCGATGGTTCCAGCGGTCGGTGACCCAGAAGCCGCCGCAGCCGTCGGCGACGGCGTGGGTGGGATAGCGGAACGCACCGGAGTCCGAGCCTTCGGCGCCGATGCGCCGCACGAGCGTCCCGTTTTCATCAAGGACGACGACGGCGTGGCGGCACTCGTCCACGAGGAGCATGCGAGCCTCGTCGAGCGGGGCGACGCAACTCGGGCCAAGAAATGTGTCGTCGCCGCCCACGCTCCAGCGCGGGGTAAGCGTCGGGCGCGGCAGCGGCGATGCAGTGGCCGCCGGCCTTGCCGTGAGCGTCGTTGAGGCGTTCATTCCTGGGGCGCCTTGCCGGAATGCTCCTGCTGCTCGAGCCGCACGATATGCTCTTCCTGGATGATGAACTCCTCGGAGGCGTAGATGCTTTCGAGGCCGACGATGTTGCGCAGCATATCGCGAATCACGAAGCCGGGCGGCGGACAGCCCGGGACGTAGGTTCGCCCGTCGCGCCGGGCGCGCTGGCAGCGGCCGATACAGACCCATTTCTCGTCGCCGCCGTTGCGCTTGGCGAAGTCCTCGTTGTGGCCGAGCGAGAGGTTCACGCAGCCAAACGTATCGCGCAACAGGTCGAGGCTGCCGTCCTCGTCCATGCGCTTGAGCGCGACCATGAGGCCGCCGAGACAGTCGCTGCAGGCGTCGCGGCACATGATGTTGATGCCGTCGTAATGGCCGCCGGCAAGGGCGTCGGACGACGACTTGAACTTCGTGCGGACGTCCTCGATCCGCTCGCCGACGATCTCGATGCGGTCGGCCTCGATCTCGCCGAGACCTCGCTGTGCCGCCACGGCGATGTGCTTGATCTCGTGCGGATCGAATCCCATAATCAGCGTAGCGACCGCGTCCACCGTCGCCGGCCGGGCGCCCGCGAGGATGAGGTCCATCCGCTTCGGCTCGCCGCTCTGGGGTCCGAGCCCTTCGTGCCCCATGATGCCGTCCACGACGATAAGATGCACGGGCACGTGCCGATTAATGTCCACGATGCTCCCCTCGAGCCCGACGAGGTGCGACTTGCGTTTCGTCCGGGGCGAGATGACCCCCTTCATGTTCTTCAAGCTGACCGACACCGTCGTATGGACGTGCGTCTTGAGGACCGGTACGTTGATGATAACGTCGCTCGTGAGCACTTCGCGCGCGACCTGGATGTTACGGATGGAGTCCGGCTCGGCGATGTCAATGCGCTCGGTCTCGTCCTCGTTGAGGTCCACGAGGCGGGCGCCGCAGCGCTTCGCCATCACGTCGTAGCCGGTGACCTGGAACACGCGCGCCGTCGAGAGCCCGACGGTCGTGCCATCGGCGACGACGATGTCGCCCGCGCCCGCATCCCGCACAAGATGGACGAGCGCCTCGACGACGGCCGGGTTCGTCGTCGCGCCCGAGCGCCAGTCTTTGTCAATACACAGGTTCGGCTTGATGAGGACCTTCGCGCCCGGCGAGACGAAGCGCGCGATGCCGCCGACGAGGTCCACGGCGCGTTCGACGGCTTCGTGCACGTCACGCGTTGTCTTAACGATGGCGACCCTGTTCACGGTTGCTCCATACGGGCAAGAAACTTCAGATGGCGCGTATCTCGACCTGGTCCGAAACCAAGCGTATGCGCTCCCGAATCTGATTCTGGTAACCGAACGACGAGATGACGACGACCTCGGGCCGAATCGCGGCGATCGTCTCGGGCGGCTGAATGGTGAGGCCGTTGAGCGCCTTGCCGTGCTTGCGCGGGTCGCTGTCCACAATCCCCGCGACGTCGAAGTCGAGCTCGTGCCCGACGCTCACGGCAATCTCGCCGGTCTCGGCCGCGCCGTAGAAGACGACCCGGCGGAATCCCTCGTCGTAGATGCCCTGAAGCCGGCTGCGAATCTCGTCCTTGGCGTGGATATAGAGGCCAACGGTCTCGTTCAGATAGCGCCGGAAGAACTCGGCCAGCCGCGCCTCGCCCGCGTCGGTGAGGTGGTATGTCATGTCACGGTTGGTGCGGCCGCGCACGGCGACGTAGCCCGCGCCGACGAAGTCCTTGATGTAGTTGTTGACCATCGCGGGCACGATGCCGGCCAGCTTCGCCAGCCGCGCCTGCGTCGTGCGCGGCTCTTGGTGGATGCCGAAGAGGAGCACGAGCTCGCGCAGCGCCGCGCTCGGCCGAAAGAAGTGCAATCGTTTCTCAAGCTTCATCGTAGGTCACCCAAAACGTTTATTCCCGTGTCGCTTGCAGCAACTCGCCACGGGCGGCGAGGTTTGCCTTGACGTCGTGCAGAAGGCGGAGCCAGAAGTCAGCCGCCTCGCCGACGTCGTCCATCACAGTCATGAATTGCTTCACGGCGCTGATCCGGCCCTGCTCGTCGAGCGTGCCGACAAGCGCAGGGCTCGAGACGCGGCGGTCCTGCATGACGGTCATCGCGCGGGTGAGCGCGTCGGCCAGCAGCTCGAGCGCCTCGCGATGCGACTCGAGGGAGGCGGCCTCCCGCGCGTACTTTGTCTGAAGTCGGCCGAGGCGCGCCGGATCGCGCGGGCGTTTGCCGATCTCGTCGAGAATGCGCCCGAGCGTCTTGCGGCACGAGGCGGCGTCGCGCGCGACGCTCCGGAGCTCGCGCCGCATCGCGTCCACCTCACCGAGCGCGTGCTCGGCGTCGGCCGGCGGGGCGTTCGAGGCGGCGGCATCGAGGATGCCGTCCACGTCCACGCGCCTCGTGCACGTGCGCACAATGAGGTCTTTGAGCGTCATGAGCCGCGTGCCGCCGATGCGCGCGCCGCCCTCGGTGGCGTCAATGCACCCGTCGGGCAGGCGATCTGCGCGGGTATGAATAAGTTCCTCAAAATGGCGGAGAAAGACGACCATCGAGGCGTGGCTGTTCACGGGGCGGCCGAAGATGTCGGGTACGGGGATGACGTTGGCCTTGCCGGGACCGCGATTCTCGACGCGGGCCATGGCCGCGCCCTTGGCGTGTGAGACGTCGCCGGTGTAGGCGAGGTCCTGGCCGATAAGTGCCACCGGACGGCAGCCCATCTCGATCGCGAGCGAAAACGCCGTGTGCGCGACCGAAAGCCCCTTTTCGACGCCGCCGTGCGAGCCGAGCGCACGCGCGAACCAGCGCGAGGCGGCCTTGTTGGTGATCTCGGCAAAGAAGCGCCGGCCCTTGAACGCGTCGAGGATCGGCGGATAGACCTCGGCATCCACGACGAGGCGGAGCGTCGAGGTATCGAGTCCCTCGAAGTAGCGCATGTTGTGCGAGGTGAAGTCGGTGCTCACGACGAGGTCGGGCCGGACGCCGTGCTGGAGCAGCACGCGGAGCGCGGTGTCCACGGCGATGATGACGGCGCGGCCCTTGGCGTGGACGAGGTCGCGTACGTTCTTGCCGAGCGACGGCCCGGCCGAGATAACGATCGCGGGCACGCCGTCGAAGGCACCGAAGAGCGCCTCGACGCCCGGCAGCGCCATGGCCGCAGAGGCGTTGCGCGCCATGTTGGCGGCGAAGTGGCGCCAGCTTTTTTCGCGCGAGGTGTTGTTGACCGTCGCGTAGAGGACCAGGTCCTGGAGTTTCTGGACGATGGCCGCGTAGTACGCCGGGTCGAGCGCGATGGACGGCGGATGCTTGAAGGCCTTGAGGCCGTTGCGCACGAGCGAGCACTCCTCGGCCTTGAGCATGTTGAAGACGTCGAACGGGTCGAGCCCCACGGCGAAGAGGACGTTGTGCGGGCCGAGGTGCCCCGAAAAGTCGGTGTGCTCGAGGCAGCAGCGGAAACGCTCGAGGCTCGGCTCGACGACGAGCATGAAGTCGCGGTGATGCTCGCGCCCGAGATACTCGAGGACGTGGTAGCCGAGGCCGAGGCCGAGGACGACGGCGTTCTCGGTGGTGGCCGGCTCGTACTTGGCGGCGAGGCGGCGGGCCTCCTCGATCGGATCGTACGCGCTGTGGAGCAACACGGGCTCTTTGCCGGGGACGGTAACGGCGAGGGTCGGCGCGCCCTGCCTGGAGGGCCGGACCTCGAGCGCCTGGCCGACGACGCAGGCGCACACCCGCGCGGCCAGCTCGGGCTGGCGCTGCCGCAGCACCTCGATGTTGCGTTCGAAGACAGTCATGCCGACGCGCTCCGTGAGGATATCGGGCCGGCTCAGGCCACCATGCCGATGAGGTGCTCGAAAATGGTTTCTTCCTGCCGGACCCGGTTGATGAGCTCGTACTCGAGGAGGTCGCTGAGCGAGACGAGGTCGCCTCGTTCCATCGCCCGTTTCGTTTCCTGGAGCGTGGCGAGGAGTTTTTCGTTGATCGTCTGCAGCGAGGCCCCTTCGATCTCGATCTGGCTGGGGTCGTAACCGAGGCACGCCTGGGCCACCTGGAGGAGCTGGATCACCTGCCGCCAGTGCGTCAGGCAATCGGAGAAGAGGGAAAAGGCCTCCTGGCGAGAGCCGCTTTGGAGGGCTGCGGCGACCTGTTCAAGCTTGTCTTTCAGGTCCGGCAGGGTGCTGCGCGCCTGCTCGAGCACGCCGGTAAGGAGATCCGAGGCATTCTGGACCGTGAAGTCAATGACGTCGTCCGGGCCAAGTTCCCAGGCTTGCTGGGCCGCTTCCTGTTCTGGACTGAGTTGCTCGCCGTTCACAAGGGTGCCGGTAATGACCTGGTTCTTCTCGGCGGCGGCGTCCTGGACCGCATTGATAAGCTCGCCTAACGTGCGGACGCCGCACGAGGAGAGGTCAACCTCGATTCCACCGATCGTGACCTGCATGATGACTCCTTTCCTGGGTACCCGATCCCTGTGGGAGAAGGGAATACAGATTCTGTGCCAAGAGGGGCGGAAGCGTTTATTCAGAGAATGACTATTTAGCGTGGGCGCTGGAAATCACCACAGGCTGTGCGGCACTACAACAGGGAGTGGGAAAATCCTGCCGATCCGGGTCGGCTATGCCAGGAGGTCGAGCTCCGGCGCCTGGGAAGGATCAAAGGAAGGAGGTGCCAGATTCAGGGAAACCGGCTTCGGTGTTGGGGTATCTGTCGGACGCGGGGCGATCAGGCTGAGATCAATGAGAAGCTTGGGGCCGGGGACCTCTTCCCGGGCTGTCGTGTCCCGGCCGGGGGCGGCACGGCGCGGGCCGACGCCGCTCACGGGCGCCGTGGTGGCGCGCCCATGGATGATGCCGACGGGCATGTAGGCGTGCGGTTCTGAAACCCCTGAGACGTGCATCACAAAAAACCCGCGCTAGGTCACGATGCTCACGGTGTTCTCGCAAGGGGCGCCGGGGCTAAGCCGATCGCGTTGGAGGCGGCCCCGGAGCGTGGCCTCGCCGCCGTGCTTTGCCATCGCCTCGAGCCAGGTCTGCTTGAGCTCCCTGAGCATCCGCATGACCTCGTCAATGTGTTCCCGTTTGTGCTGGACGTTGGCCTCGATGAGGCGCTGCGTCATGTAGCTATAAAGCCGGTAGAGGCCGAAGGCGATCTCGCCGCGGGACATGTCGAGCGCGTTCCGGAGCTCCCGGATCATGTTTTGCGCCCGGACGAGGGCATCACACATTTGCGCTCGGCGCTTCTCGCCGAAGAGGTCGCGCGCCCTCGCGCAAGCGGCAATGGCGCCCTCGTAGAGGAGGATGACGCGTTCCATCGGCGAGGCGTTGAGGATCTTGTTCCGAAGGTACGCTTTCGCCGGCTCGTGACTGTCGCCCATACGTTTTCTCCGTTGGTGTCGGGTCTCCCCCACCCCGCTTACAGCAAGGACTGGGCGCTGCTGTTATTGCTGGTGTAGCCCTGCAGCAACAGGCTGAGCGCGCCGGTGCTCTGGGCCTGGAGTTGCTGCACCTGCTGAAAAAGACGTTCGTACTGCTCGGTGAGGCGCTGCTCCTTGAGCTCGAGCTGGTCCTCGACGCGGCCGATCTTGAGGTCGAGGGCATCCACGCGGTCCTCGAGGAACTCGTTGCGCTCGACGATGTAGCCCGAATAGCGCTTCGTGTAGTCCTCGAGGTAATCGTCAAGAAGATTGGCGAAGCCGCCGTCGTCGTAGAGCCCGTCGCTGTCCGAGTCGTAGGCGAAGAGCTGGAAGACGTCGTCCGCGTCGTCATCGAGGGCGCCCTCGAGCTCGGACGAATCGAATGCCAGGGTCTTGGCGGTCGTGTCGTGATCGAGCGCGATGCCCACCTGCGAGAGGTGCGTGAGCGTGCCCGTGTTCTCGACCGCCGAGTAGATGTAGGTGCGCAGCCGACGCTGGATCCCCTTGAGCCGGATGTCGCCCTCGAGCGGCGAGTCGTCGTCGGTGAGCTTCGTGTTGATGAGCTCGGCGGTCTCGTTGTACCGGTCCACAAACGACTGAACAGCGCTCACCGCCGTGGCGGTGTCCCGGGCGACGGTGACCGTGGCGGTCCCGCTGCCGCGGAGGGTGAACTCGGTGCCGTTAATCGTGAACGTGTTCGAATCGCGCGTGAGCGCCTGCCCGTTGAGCGTAAACGAGGCGTCTGTGCCGCTGTGGGTGCCGGTGCTGATGTTGAGCTCGCTGAAGAAGTTCGCCGTGTCGTTCGAGAGCACGACGTCCTCGCCCGCCTCGGACGAGACGAGCGTGACCTTGTCGCTAACGCTGTCGTAGAAGGCGAGTACGCCGGCGGCCGAGGCGTTGATGTCGTTGATGAGCTCGCTCAGGCTGTCCTCGGACACGTCCACGGCGAAGGTGATGTCGTTGATCGTGAAGTAACCGTCCTGGAGCGTGCCGACGAGGGGCGTCTCGTCGAGGTCGCGGTTCCAGTCCGCGGCGACCCCGGCGGTGAGCGTCGGGTCGGGGTTGCCGCTGCCGGCGGTAAGCTTCATCGCGTCGAGGAAGCCGGTCGTGTCGTCCTCGACGTTGACGAAGTAGTTCGGGCCGACCGTGTTTTGGGTGATCGTGACCGTGTCGCCGCTCAGGGTGGCGGTCACCCCGGCGCCGGAACCGTTGATCTTGCCGAGGATCGTCATGATCGTGTCGGCGGCGGTTACCGTGATCTCCTTGCTGTTGACGTAGAAGGCGCCGGAGACGATCGCCTTGTCGGCGTCGAGGTTCAGGCTGCCGCTGTCGATCCGGGCGTTGAAGTCGGCGTCGCCCCCCTCGGTGTTGATCTCCTCGCCGCCGACGAGCGTCGTGGAGGTGCCCGCGGCGAGGCCGAGCGCGCCGGACGATTGGGCGGTGGCGGCGGTCGCCAGGGTGATGTTCGAGAAGGTGTAGGTGGTTTCCGAGGCGTCCGTGCCGGCGGTGGCGGTCACCACGTCGTCATCGGAAGTCGTCGCCGTCTTAGAAAGAAAGCTCGTCGAGAGCTTGAGGGTGTCGAGGGTCGTCTGGAGCGAGAGGAGGCTCGTGCGGATCTCTGTCCAGAGGTCAATCTGGTCCTGGTAGCTCTGCTTGCGGTCCTCGAGGGCGTTGAGCGGCCCGGTCTCGAGGGTCATGAGCTGGGCCACGAGCGACTGGATGTCGAACGTGGTTGTGACCGACGTAAACATGAGTTGCCTTGTCTCCCGCTTGCAGCGAGGCGCCCGCGCACGCCGCCGCGCGTCCCAGTATGAATATCGGCCAAAGGGGCCGACACACTTAGCGAAAACAGACAGCGGCGGACGGGGTCACCGATGCTCCCGGCCACGAGGGCCGGGAGCACCGGTTATGGCAAACTCAGCGTTACGCCGCCGAGTGCTCAGCTCACCCGAACAGGCTCAGAAGCGCAGCCGGCGCCATGTTGGCCTGGGTGAGCATCGCCATCGCCGTCTGCTGGATGATCTGGTACTTGGTCAGATCCACCTGCTCCCGGGCGATGTCGGCGTCGGCGATCGTGCTCAGGCTGGCCTCGAGGTTGGCGAGCTCGGTGTCGGTCATGTCCTTCTCGAACTCGAGCCGGTAGATCCACGCGGCGATCTGCTGCTCCTCGCGCACGAACCGGTTGAGGGCCGAGGTCACGTTGCTGATCGTCGTGTTGATCTTTGCCGTCACCGTGCTGCTGCTCGGGCTGCCCGTGACGTCAATGTCCGAGGCCTCGATGCTCAAGGTGGCCGCGCTCGGTACGGTGCTGCCCGTGAGCGAGACGTTCGACAGGTTGCCGAGCGTGAAGCCGCTGTAGAGCATCGCCGAGACGCCGCTCTGGAGCACGCTGACGATCTCGGCCCGCAGCGAGTTGAGCTGGAGCTGGATGGCCACGCGCTCGGCGCTCGTCACGCCGCCCGCCTTGGCCTGGGAGGCCAAGTCGTTCATCTCGAGCAGCATGTCCACGATGCCCGCGAGCTGGCTGTCGTTGGTCTGGAGCCAGTCGACGCCGCGCTCGATGTTCTCGTTGAAGCGGTACTTGGTGGCGATGGTGCGCTCAAATACCCGCTTCACGCCGTAGCGAGCCGGGTCGTCCGAGGCGCGGTTGACGACCGAGCCGGTTGAGAGCCGCTCCGCTGCCTTGAGTATCTTGTCGTTGACCTGCGACAGGTGCAGGTAGGCGCGAAGGGCGGCGACGTTGGTGTTGATGCGTCCGAGGTCACTCATAGTGTCGTCCTCCCTGGTCCGTTGGCCGGGCGTCCGTGCCCGGGCCATGTCTTCAGGCACGCTGTGGGGCCTGATCTGTTGCGGCGATCACTGTGAGAAGAGGTCCCGTCTTCCTTCGTCGCGTTCGCCCTGCGGCCGTGTCCTGCCGCGTTCTCACACTCCTTTCCCGCCGTGGCGGTCCACTCCTCGTTTCTTCATGGGTACTCACGGGCTGTATCGGTTGGCTGACCCCAAGCTTTAGGCGGATTTGCGCGGGACGCCGGCGCCCGGGCCGGCCTCGATCTGCAGCAGGCCGCGGAGGTCGTTGAGGTGGGCGGTCTCGCTCTCGGCGGCCCGGATGTTCTGCGCGCGGATGACGTCGTAGATTTCCCGGCGGTGGACCGGCACGCAGCGCGGCGCCTGGACGCCGATCTTGACGTGGTCGCCGCGCACGTCGGTGACGACGACCTCGATGTTGCCGATCATGATGCTCTGGTTGATCTTGCGGTCGAGCACTAGCATGGGGGGCCGCTCCCGTCCCCGGCGCTCGCCGGCGCGGGCTGGGCGAGCCGATGCACGGCCGAGTAGGCGCTGTGGCGGAGCACCACCTGTTTGCCCAGGCGGTCGCGCGGATTGACGACGAGCGGCCCGAGCAGGTTGGCGGTGATCTCTTTCGGGCCGGCCGCGACGATGAGCATGACGTACAGCGCCGCCTCGTCGAGGGCGGCGAGGCCGATCGCCTCGAGGTCGCTGCGGGAGACCTCGGGCTGGTAGCACGGCACGACGTTCGCGGGATCGGTCAGGATGAAGGCGACCTCCGGCCTGTCGAGCGACTGCAGCCACCACACGGGCCTGTTCTCGCGCCGGTCCACGATCGCGTAGCGGGTGCACTCCTCGAACCCGATGAGCCCCTCGGGAAAGACAAGGATGTCGTCGTCCGGAACGTCGAGCGGCCCGAACCGTGTCGTGTCAACCTTCATGGTGTTTCTCGCTCTTGAGTGCGCGCCGGTCCCCGGCCGCTCAGAGGAAATCCGCGAGGGAGAGTTGCAGGATGCGCGCTGTGCTCGCCAACGCGGCTTGGTACACGGTGTCGGCGGTGTTGAACTCGACGATCGCCTCGGCGAGGTCGGTGTCCTCGAGCTCCGAGCGCTGCCCCTCATAGGTCAGGACCTGCGTCTCGAGGTCCGCGTCCATGGCTTCAAGACGATTGACGCGGCTGCCGACGCGTGCGTTGATCGCCACGACCCGTGAGATCGCTTCACGCAGCTCCCCTTCCTCGGTCGCCATCGCGTCGAAGTCCCCGTCTTCGAAGGCCTCGCGGAGCCGGACGAGGACCTTGAAGACGTCGCCCTCAAAGCCCTGGCCGATCGGCTGAAGGACCTCGTTGCCGCGGGTGTTCATACGCATGGTCTCGACTTCACTGACCCGATAGCTCCAGACCCCGGTGAGGCCCTGGGGGTTGGGGGAAACGCCGGTGATGAGCTCGCCGTCACCGTCGTACTGGGCCGTAAACGGCGCCGTGAGCGTCCGGGTGCCGCCGAGGATGTATTTCTCCTTGAACGAGCGGTTGGCCGTCATGACGAGCTCCTCGAGCAGCGACTCGATCGTGGCGGCGGCGAGCTCGCGCTCGGCGCTCGTGGCGGCGCTGTTCGAAAAACGTTCCGAAACGTCCAGGGCCTCGGCGAGCAGATCCTCGATCTCGGTCAGGACCGTGCTCGTCATCTCGTTCCAGGCGATCCCGTTGCTGATGGCGAGGCGGTACTGCTCAATCTCGGCCACCTTGCTGGTGAACCGGACGATCTGTGTGGCCGCCGTCGGGTTTTCCGACGGGAGCTGGTAGTTACGTCCCGTGGTGATCTGCTCCTGCACGTGCTGGAGCCTCTCAAGGCTGCGCATGAGAGAGGCAACCGCCGTATCGCTCAGCATCGAGTGTGTGACCCGCATGGGCCGATCTCCATCTCTTAGGTGATGCTCACGAGGGTCTCGAGCATCTCATCAATCGTCGAGATGTAGCGCGCCGCCGCGGTGTAGGCGTGCTCGACGCTGATGAGGTTCGTGAGCTCCTCGTCGAGGTTCACGCCGGAGTAGGCCAGGCGCTGCTGTTTGAACGCCTCGACAACGTTCTCCTGGTTGGCGCAGAGGCCAGACTCGCGAGCGCTCTCGGCGCCGAGCGTTGCGATCGTGACCTCGTGGTAGTCGTCGAAGGAACGGGCTTCCGTATCGGCGCCGATCTCGAAGGTCTGGTTGCGCAGGTTACCGATGGCGAGGGCGATCGCGTTGTCGCCCGGCGCCGTCGAGCTCGCTGTGGCGAGGAAGTCGGCATTGTTCTGGAGCAGGGACGAGACATTAATCGTCTCACTGTCCTCGCCGGTGAAGAAGGTGTTGAGTTCCGTGGCGAGGAGGAAGCCGCTCGTGTCGCGCGTGCCGTTGGAGCCGACGAACGAGAACCTTGTGTCCGACGGCGCACCGGAACCAACCTGGATCATAAGCCGGTTGCTGACGACGTAGGCCTGGAGAAACCCGGTGGCGAGGAAGTCGGCGTTGATTTCGGCGGCGACGGTGTTGAGCGTGGACGTGCCGGGGGTAATCGAGATCCACTGCTGAAGGAGCAGATTCCCGGCCGTGGTGTACGCGCCAAGGTAGAAGCCTCCGGAAGTGATTTCGTCCTCAAACGGGAGGCCGGCCCCCGAGTCGAGCGGGGCGTCGGCATCGGTGACGGCGATACCGCTGGTGGCGACCTCGTACAGTTCGAGGCCATTGCCGCCGCTGTGGAGCCGATTGACTTCCTTGATGATCTGGGTGGCGAGGGCATCCACGCGGCTGATGTAGGCCGGCACGTTCACGTCGCGCGAGTCCATGAGCCCCTTGAGCTCACCGCCGCTGGGGGTGACGGTATCGCCGGTGTCGGCCCACTGCACGGCGTACATGCCGCTCGTGCCGGCGGTAGTCTCGAGCGTGCGAATCGTCGTGCCGGAGACCAACAGGCTGCCGTTGATGAAGACCGCGAGTTCGCCGTCGCCGAAGTCGCGCGTGGTCACGGCCGCGAGCTCGCTGAGCCGATCCACGAGCAGGTCCCGGCGGTCGCGGAGGTCGTTCGCCGTGTGCGGCTCGTCCTCGGCGGCGATGATCTGCACGTTGAGCTCCTGAAGCTGGGCGGCCAGGGTGTTGATCTCCTCGACCGTCGTCCCGACGGCGGTGTTGAGGTCGAGGCGGAGGCCGTCGAGCCTCTCGCGCATGTAGCGGAAGGTGCTCGCAAGCGAGAGGCCGCTGCTGATGACCGACTCGCGTACCG
>Ga0180431_10003598_pt1 | contig 19873 bp, 22 predicted proteins | sample SS_ome_11_FD_132459 | JGI IMG/M metagenome (GOLD analysis project Ga0180431, IMG submission 132459) | Hypersaline lake sediment archaeal communities from the Salton Sea, California, USA - SS_1_MS_1 metaG | ecosystem: Environmental > Aquatic > Non-marine Saline and Alkaline > Hypersaline >... | reverse complement strand
CCGATTGGTTGTGGTAGGGTGTGAGGTGCCCGGACTTCTCGGACGGGAGGGGAAGCGGGTCGTTGGTTTGGAGAACGATGTCCTGGAGGGTTTCGCCCGTGAACTGGGCCTGGATCTGTATGTCCAATTTGTTCCGCGCGAGTCGATTGAGCCTGCCCTGCTCCGCGGCGAGGCGGACATCGCGGCCGGTGGGCTGGTCAAAGGAGACAGTGCGCAGGAGTTGTGCACCACCCCCGTTCATCTGCCCACAGCGAAATTCAGAATAGTCATGAGAAAGGGAGCAAAACCTCTTGCGGAATTTGGGGGATCGCGGGGATACCTGTCGGACATCGTCGAGGCCGTCCGTCACAAACAGCCCCTCGATGTCACCCTGGATCTGGCGCGATTCATGACCGTGTCCAGGCAGGATCTGACGGGATACGAGGTCGAGCGTCTTCCGGAAGAGTCTGCGTACACGTTTCTCGTCAATCCGAACCGGGCGGATTTGGTCTCGAAACTCGGGGCTTTTCTAGGAAAGATGCAGGAGAAGGGCGAGTTGGAGGCATTCATCCGGAGGCACATGTCATGAGCGTGCATCGGTCGGCCTTGGCGGTCTATGCGGTCGTTCTTGTGGTCGCGTTCTGTGGCATCCTTCTTGCCCTGTTCGCGTATCACGGGCCCGATGAGTCATCGGGGAGGGACTACATTAACAGGGGTGTCGGCGACACCGGAGCCGTGAACCTCGTTTCGGCGATCTACTTAAACTACCGTCTGTACGACACCTTGTTCGAAATCTTGGTCTTCTCGGTGGCGGTGCTGGGAGTGCGCTTCTATCTCACCGACCAGCGCGCAAGTGACGTGGTGGAAAGCGTCCCGGAGTCCCACGTCGTCCGCAGATCGGCGGACCTGCTTTTCCCGCTGATTCTGATTTTCGCCGTCTATTTGGTCGTCTTCGGCCACTTGTCGCCGGGAGGGGGCTTCAGCGGTGGGGCCGTTGCGGGTAGCGGCTTGCTGCTTTGTTCCGTCGCGTTGGGAGCGGGGGTCGTTGCCCGACGATTCCACGAGCGCGTTCTCGAGCGTCTTGAATGGACGGCGCTTCTCGCGATCCTCCTGCTTGCCCTGCTTCCACTTCTCGCCGGTCGTCCTGCCTTGTACGACCTGCTTCCGCGCGGGACTCCCGGCAGGGTGGCCAGTGGGGGCTCTATTCTTCTCTACAATCTGCTCATCGGGTTTAAGGTCTTCGTGGGCACGTGGGTGATCATTCACTTCTTCATCCGACACCGGGGGGAAATCTGATGGGGGCCATAAACGGGGTTACCGTGTCGATCGTGTTGTTCGGCATAGGGCTTCTCGGGCTGATCTTTCGAAGAGACCTTGTGATCAAACTCCTGGCCCTGGGCCTGGTGAACAGCAGCACGATTCTCTGCCTGGTCTCCCTGAACGTTCGCCGGGGCGGAGCGGTTCCGATTCTGCGGGGACCGGACATCCGGCACGTCGTCGATCCTCTCCCCCAGGCGCTCGTGTTGTCGGCGATCGTGATCAACTTTGCCATCCTCGCGCTGGCGCTCGTCTTTGTCATGCTGCTCGTCGAACGGTACCACACAACGGATTCCCGCCGCATCGAACACGAGATTGATTCTGAGGGATCGTCGTGATCCTAGTCCTTTTGCCTTTGTCCCACTTTGTGTTTTCCTCCTTGTGCCTTGCTTGGCATCGCGGGGCCCGTGCCTTGACCCAGGTCTCCTGGGGCGTCGATGCCGCGTTGATCGGTGCGCTCTGGTGGGGAGTCCGCCACGGCAAGACCATCTCGGTCGGCCTGGGTGGTTGGGGCCGATCCCTGGGAATCGAGCTGTCCGCCGACTGGGTGGGATTGGTCTTCGCTCTTCTGGCGCTCTTGGTCGGAGGAGCGGTCTCGGTCTATCTATCCCGCGTCACGCTGCGGTCATACTTCTACGTGCTGTTGCACCTGCTTTTGGGATGCGTGTTCTCCATCCTGTTCGCTCAAGACTTGTTCAATATCTATGTCACCCTTGAGTTGCTGACCTTGGTCAGCTTCCTGTTGGTGGGGTACGAAAGGACGTCGATCCAGATCTGGGTCAGTCTGAAGTATCTGATGCTGACCGCCTTGGGAATGGGAATCTATCTTCTCGGGCTGGCTGTTCTCTACTACCACGCGGGTACAGTCAACCTGAGCGAGCTCGGTGTGCGTTTAGGAACTGGTGCGCAGCAGCCGTGGGTTATCGTTTCCTCCTCTCTTTTGGTGACGGGTGTGGCGGTCAAAGCAGGGATTTTCGTGTTCTCCTTGTGGTTGCCCGCCGCACACGCTGTCGCCATGCCGGCCGTCGGGGCTCTCCTCTCCGGCCTGGTAATCAAGATGGGAGTTGTTGTCTTGATGCGATTGGCGGCTGTGTTTCCCGTTTCCGTACCCTTGCTTGTTCTGGGCACCATGACCGGCCTTCTGGGAATCGCCTACGCGGTCAGCACCTACGATTTAAGGAAATTGCTCGCGTTTCACACACTGTCTCAGATTGGCTATCTTGCCGTAGGACTGGGAATCGGAACCCGCGTGGAACTGACTGGTGCGGTTGAGTACGCAGTCGGGCATGGTCTGTTCAAGGCGCTGCTCTTTTTGGCTGCAGGCACGGTGATCGCGTCGACGGGTCAGAACGACATCCGGAGTATTCTCCTGTGGCGATCGCGGATTCCCGTCAACGCGCGCCTTGCGCTTCTCGTGGCTGTCTTGGCCAACTTGGGGTTGCCTCCATTTGCCGGTTTTTTCGGCAAGGCCGTTTTGTTGTCCGGGGCAGAGTCGGTGTTGATCGAAACGATCCTGATTGCTATTTCGATCGGCACTGTCGTCTCCTTTTTGAAGCTGCTTCCCTTATTCTGGTGGGGGCGGGGGCCGTCGACGAGTCGGTCGCAGAGCGTCTCCTTTCTTCTCCTATCTGTGCCGATCGTCCTGTTCTCGCCTCTCATGCAATGGTTGCTACCAGAGTGGTGCTGGTCTCTTTCTTTTCGGACCTTTCCTGCGGTGGAGAGCGTGTTGATTGTCGTCTTCGGCTGCCTCGTCTATCGATTCCTGCCGTGGAGACGAATCCGGATGCCGGATTGGGTTTTTCATCTGGAAGAGGCGACGGTGATCATCATCAGCGGGTTCCTCCTGGTATGCGGATTGTCGTTGCTGCCCTAGCCATGCTACGCCGTGCGCAGCGGCCATCGCCGTTGACGGACCGCCTCACGGCTGAAGGGTCCGATGTGTGCTTGTTTGAAAGCGGAGGAGCAGACATCATGGGTGGAGAGGCGAGTGATGGGCGTTTCAGAAATCCTGTCGGTTTTCGTGCTGCTTGACCGCGGGGCGCTGGCTGCCCCTTCTGAGCAGCTGTGGACACCTGACGCGGTGAAGCCTCACCGAGGAATGCAGAAATGATCCTTTCCCTTCTTCCTGTCGCTCATTTCATGTTCGGAGTTGTGAGCCTCGCTTGGGAGCGTGGGACACGTGGGGTGATGCTTCTTTCTTTGCTCCTCGACGCCACGCTGGTCGGTGTGCTCTTCGGGCAGCTTGCGGGCGGACAGACGGTCTCAGTTGTCCTCGGTGGCTGGGAAAAAGGGGTGGGGATTGTACTTGCTGATGACCGGTATAGTCTTGTCTTCGCCCTTCTTGCTCTTCTGCTGGGCGGTGCGGTGGTTGCCTATCTGTGGCGTAAACGGCTCCGTCCATACTTTTACATGCTGTTACACCTCCTCTTCGGTTCCGTATTTGCGCTTCTGTTTGCGCGCGATCTGTTCAACATCTATGTCATCATGGAGCTTCTTACCCTCACGAGTTTCCTTCTTGTTGGTTACGAAAAAAGGGCCGATCAGATCTGGGCGAGCCTGAAATACCTTATCCTTGCCTCGTTGGGGATGGGAGTCTATCTGCTGGGTGTGGCGATTGTCTACTACCACACCGGTACGCTCAATCTCGATCTACTATCGACGGTGATTTCCAGCAGTGGGGATGCGCCACAATGGGTCTTGTTGGCTTCTTCTCTCCTTGTCACAGGGGTGGCGGTGAAAGCGGGAATTTTCATGTTTTCACTCTGGCTGCCGGCAGCACACGCGACTGCCTCCCCGGCAATCTCGGCCCTGCTGTCTGGTTTGGTCATCAAAATGGGGGTTGTTGTTCTGCTAAGGCTAGCGTTGGTCTTTCCCCTCGCACTCTCACTCGAGGTTCTCAGTGCGATTACTGGCCTGTTAGGGGTCATCTATGCCATCTACACCTACGATCTAAAGAAGATGCTCGCTTTTCACACCCTGTCACAGATCGGTTACCTGGTGCTTGGAATCGGGATCGGCTCTGAGATAGAGATCGCGGGAAGTATCGAGTATGCCGTTGGTCACGGGTTGTTCAAGGGGCTCCTCTTTCTTGCTGCGGGCGCAGCGGTGCAGGCGACCGGGAGACAGGATATCCCGGGCCTTATTGCCAGGCGGTCGAGAATTCCGTTGGCGACGCGAGTCGGGCTCCTAGTCGGGACCATGGGGATCATGGGTATACCGCCACTCGCGGGGTTCTGCGGGAAGACCCTGCTCAGCAATGGAGCGGACTCGGTCGCGATTCAGATGATCCTGTTTCTCCTGTCAATTGGAACCGTGATTTCTTTTGCCAAGTTGATCCCTCTCTTTCGTCCGGGACACGGGTTCTCATCCCCTTGGCCGGAGAAAGTGGCCTACCTCATCCTCGGGGTTCCTATTCTTCTGTTCCTTCCCTTTTCTCGACTCTTTCTTTCGGCAAGCCAGTGGCGCCAGAGCTTCGGTGTACTTCCGCTTGTCGAGAGTCTGCTCGTGGTCGGTGCCGGGCTTCTCATCCACCGATTCCTTCGCAAGCATCCCGTGTGTCTGCCAAAGAAGATCTTTCATCTCGAAGAAGCAATCCTCATCATTCTCGTCGGTTTCTTTCTTGTTTTTGTGCTCGTCTGGCTCGGATAGGACGTTGACCTTGCTGCGAATTGAAACTAAAATGAATGAAAGTTCACATGGAGGGGGCACGAAGCATGGGTAAGGAAGAAGTGCTGGAAAGCACGCTGAAACAGATTCGGAAGGCCTACGGTGACGGGGCGATCATGTGGCTCGGGGACGAGGCGCACGTGATGCAAGTGGAGACCGTTTCCACCGGCTCACTCGCCCTCGATATCGCCCTCGGCGTCGGTGGGATTCCGCGCGGCAGGATCGTCGAGATCTTCGGGTCGGAGTCAAGCGGAAAGACAACGCTTGCCCTGCACATGATCGCTGAGGTGCAGAAACGGGATGGGACCGCGGCTTTCGTCGACGCGGAGCATGCGCTTGACCCAACCTACACCCGTGCTTTGGGCGTCGATCTTGATCACATCCTGCTCTCCCAGCCGAACTCGGGGGAACAGGCACTCGAGATCACCGAGCAACTAACACGGAGCGGGGCGATTGACATCATCGTGATTGATTCCGTTGCTGCCCTTGTCCCCATGGCGGAGATCGAAGGACAGATGGGGGACTCTCAAGTGGGTCTGCAGGCGCGGTTGATGAGCCAGGCGATGCGCAAGCTGTCCGGCGCGATCTCGCAATCAAAAACGATCGTCGTTTTTACAAACCAACTTCGCTCGGTAATCAGCGGAACGCGTTTCGGTCCTTCGACCACGACGTCGGGCGGTCGGGCGCTGAAGTTCTACGCCTCCGTGCGGTTGAATTTATGGAATTCCGGGAAGATTGAGGAGGGCTCCGACCAAGTAGGGACGCGGGTTACCGCACGCGTAGTGAAGAACAAAGTCGCTCCGCCGTTTAAAGAAGTGAGTTTTGATGTGATCTATGGAAAAGGAATCGTCCGCTCGCGTGACCTGCTGAACACCGGCGAGGAGCTCGGGGTGATTTCACGCAGTGGTTCGTGGTATTCGTTCGGGGATACGCGCCTCGGGCAGGGGCTGGGTAACAGTGCTCGCACCCTGGAAGAGGATTCGCGTCTAGCGAGTGAGATCGAACAGGCCATTCGTGAGAAAGCCGGATTGACTCCTGCTCCAACACCGGTAGAGGAGGCTGCAAACGCCGGCTGATCCCTGGCAGAGCCTGATCCGACTCCTCCGTTATCGACCGCGCAGCCTCGCCGAGGCAAGAGAAAGACTGCGAGCTCTGGGGTTCAGCGACGACGCCGTCGAGAAGACGCTGCAAAAAGCCGATGCGGCGGGGCTGCTCGATGACAGTCTGTTTGCCCGACTGTGGGTGGAGGACCGGCTTCTTTACCACCCCCTCTCTCGTCGTGCAGTGCAGCGGGAACTGGCGGAAAAAGGTATCGCCGCGGAAACGATAGGGCAGGTGCTCGATGCTCTGTATCCCGTAGCAAAAGAGAAGCAGCTCGCCCTGCAATTGGCACAAGCCCGCTATGAACGTACTTCCGGGCTAACCCAGCTGCAGCGGACGCGCCGGACGATAGGCCATCTCACTCGCCGAGGATTTCCCGTTGCGATGGCCAAGGGAATCGTTCGCATGCTAGAAAACCAGGCAAGCAAGGAGGACGGATGAGCGCGACACGCGTTGGCATAGGGATTGACTTTCACCGGCTGCAGGAAGGTCGCGAGCTCATCCTTGGCGGGGTGAGGGTCCCGTACGACAAAGGCCTTGCCGGTCATTCAGACGCCGATGTGCTCACGCACGCTCTCTGCGACGCTCTTCTCGGCGCGGCGGCGCTCGGAGACATTGGGACTCACTTTCCGGATGACGATGACGCCTATCGTGGAATCTGCAGTCTCACACTGCTCGAGCGAATCGTCAACCTCCTTGCCCAAGTCGGTTTTCAGCCTCACAACGTCGATGCGGTGATCATAGCCGAGGAGCCGAAGCTTACTGCGCATTTTCCCGCGATGAGGGCACAACTTGCTTCCATTCTACACGTATCGGCGGACCACATCGGGCTCAAGGCAACAACGAGCGAAGGCATGGGTGCGCTCGGACGCAGCGAGGGAATCGGCGCGATGTGCGTCTGTCTCATCGAAACAGCTTGAGGATGTCCTGATAGGTAACGAGAATCATCACACCGATGAGGACAAGAAAGCCGATGGCGTGTATCATTCCCTCCCTCTGTGGAGGAATCGGTTTTCTTCGCACAAGCTCGTACAGGGCAAAGGCAGCGCGGCTCCCATCGAGTGCCGGAAAAGGGATGAGGTTGATGAAGCCCAGACTCAGGCTGAGATATGAGAAAAGCTGCAGGAAAACGTTCACCCCCTGCCTTGCCCAGTCTCCCAGCATGCGAGCAATCCCTATCGGCCCGGCGATCGTTTCACTCGGAGCAATTTGGCCGGCGATCATGCCACGGATCCACTGGGCGATCAACCGCACATAGTCTGCGAACTGCCCCGCGCCGAGGGTGATTCCGCGGGCAAACCCTGCCCGATGGTAGTGGAGACCTGTATCGTCGAACGTCACCCCGGCCAAAGTCCGGTCGAGATCGAGGCTGGCCGTGGGAAGAGACAACTGCATCCGCTCATCGTCTCGCAGGATATCGAGTGTGATGGTGTCGGTCGGCAGCAGGTCGTTGATGCAAACCACGAGACCGATTCCCGCCCGCACTGGGGTTCCCGCAACCGCTTCGATGACATCCCCTGTCCGGAGGCCACCGTCTGCGAAGGCCGAATCGGGCTCGACGGCCGCAAGCGTGGTCGTGAAGGTCACTCCACTCGGATAGATGCCGATCAGATACCGATTCTCCGTCGGCTCGAATTGTGGACTGAGTTCGATCTGCTGCCGCCGAGCGTCTCGCTCGATCAGCAGAGTGATGGAGCCACCCTGTGATCGTTGAACCACGCGATCCAGATCCTCGGCAGAATAGACGCTCTCTCCATCGGCTGCCAACAAGCGGTCGCCGGGGAGAAGCACGCCCTCCGCAGGCATTCCCGCCATCGTGTCGCCGACCTGCACGAACGGAACCCCGAACGCCCACATGGCGATAGTCAAAACCAGGAGCGTCGTGAGTAGGTTCGCCGCCGGCCCGGCCAAGCTGATCAGGATGCGAACAGCGGGAGGTTTGTTATACAGGATCCGATCGAACGGAATATCCGTTGAGGTCTCCTCCCGGTCCTCTCCGGCGAGACGCACGTAGCCACCGACTGGAATCACCCGCAGCGAGTAGCGCGTTTCCCGTCCTTGACGACTGACCAATCTCGGCCCGAAGCCGATCGCAAATTCTTTGACCGTCACGCCCGCCAGCTTCGCGGCGAAGAAATGACCGCCTTCGTGTGTCAAGACCAGCACGAGGAACGTGCCGAGGAAGATCAGAAGTGTGGTCAGCGCCGTCACTCGAGTGTCTCCGACTGCATGATAAGGACTCTTTCCGTCTGTTTCGTAATGCGAACCGCATCCGAGAGTCTGACGCCGACGACCCACACAATCCGGCTCTGATCACACAGGAGCGGTAGCGTGGAGCGGTCGTAGAACGGGACGCGATCGTCTATCAGGAAATCGTTCAGCCGCTTTTCCTGCCCCATCCCGAGGGGGCGAAATCGATCGCCTTCACGGCGGCTTCGCACATGAAGGGGGAAATGAATCCGATCGGCGTCCGCAAGCTCCGCTTTCCTTCCTTCCCTGGGCAGGTCCCGGGAGCCGTTGCCTGGGTGAATCGACAGCTCGAGTGCGATCCCAAGGTGGGGAAGCTCTGTTCGTCCCAACTCAAGCGGGACATCGTAGGGAGCGATTGTTGTCGTGTCGTGCGTTGTCAGAAGCAGTTCATTCCCTTGAATCCGGGCAGCAAGTGCCGGCAGGTGGGTCTCTCCGTGGGCATTGGGTGAGGCAACAAGATGGCGGATGCCGTCAATATGGATCTTCTCAATCCCCTGCAAGTTTCCACGAGCCCGAGCAATCCCTCGTCGCATCAAGAGCCCCTGCAGCTCTCTTGGCAAGCGGGCAAGCCGGTCTCGGCGAAACATCACACTCCCTGTCTCCTCACGGAAAATGACGTCCTGCCAAGGCCGATCGAGCAGTACATCGAGGGCCTGGTCCTCTTCCAACAGGAGATCGGCTGTCCGCTGAAGTGTCTCCAAAAGCCGCGGGTTCAGCTGCTGCAAAAGCGGAATGATCCGATGGCGGATCCGATTTCGGGTGTAGATTGTATCCTGATTGGTCCGATCCTCGCGCCACGCCAGCCCTTCAGTTCGGGCAAAGGTGAGGACCTCCTCGCGCGTGGTCTCAATCAACGGTCGGATGTAGGGAGGGCTCACCGGGCGGATTCCAGCAAGGCCAGTAAGTCCGGCCCCCCGAATCAGGTTGAACAACAGCGTCTCCACGCGGTCGTTGAGGGTGTGGCCAACGGCGATCCGGGTGGCGGAGAGCTTTCTTGCCGTTTCCTCGAGGAACCGGCGTCGCACCAAACGACCTGTCTCTTCCAATCCCCGTTTCTTCTCTTGGCGTACCTGGCAGACGTTAATCCGTTCGCGGATGACCGGGAGGTCTTTTCCCTCTGCCAGTGAAACGACAAATTGGGCGTCCTGCCTGGAATCCTCTCCGCGCAGCCCGTGATCGAGGTGTGCGATGGCAAGCTTCAGGGAGAATTCCCCGACGAGCCGACACAGGAGATCGAGGAGCACCACCGAATCCACACCACCGGATACGGCAACGAGGATTGTGTCGCCGCGGCTCAGCATTCCGTAGTGAGCAATCGTCGTTTTCACCTTCTCAAACAGCATAAACAGATTGTGGCGCTATGCTCTGGGGAAATCAACGCTTGGCAGCTTTGGCTGCGTGGCGCTATGCTCTAAAGTATGAAGGCGTGGGTGGTTTCTATCTTGGTTGTTGGCATTTCTACTGCTGCTATGGGGTATCCGCGACACACCTTTCTCGACCTTCCGATTGCAGTCCCCTTGGGGACTGCCGGCCACACGTACTTCCAAGTTATGCTCACAGACGAAAAGTCGGGATTCACAATCGCGCGATCGATCGGGCGAGGCATTGACGTCCTAGCAACGACCACCCTGCAAAACCCTTTCTCCTTGGGTATTCACGTCCTCCTATTGCAGGATTTCGGCCCATTGAGCATAGCTGTCGACGGTGGAAGCGATGGGATCCAATTGTCGGGCGGTCTTCTCCTTGGCCCTGTACGGATCGATTGGGGGCGAACGATCAGCCGAGAGGGTAGGCCCTGGGGCATCCTGAGCGCTTCCCCGACGCAACACTTCACTCTTGTCATCGGTGTTGAACGAATCGGAGGGACGTTTCTCTTTCTCGGCGGAGCTCGTCTTCATCCATTCACGGGGACGTGGGGAGTCTCTCTTCTATTCCGCGAAGGGCGATTATCCGTAGCAGTAGGAGGGTTCTTTTGATCCGTTTCCTGGTTGTGAGCATGTGTGTGCTCCTGACTTTTGTGGGAGCGGTATTGGCGTCCTCACTGACCATCCTCTACACAAATGATCTCCACGTTCGGCTAGGCCGTTTGGAGAGTGTGACAAGGTTGGTCGAGCAAGAGCGCAGCAAAGACGGTCCTGTCCTTTTGCTTGACGCCGGGGATACGTGGCAAGACTTTCGCACCCCCCTTGTCGCGGTGTGGGGGGCTGAAGAAATGGTGGACTGGATGAATCAGGTCCGCTACGACGCGATGGCCCTCGGCAATCACGACCTTTATTGGGGGGCGGATCAGCTTGCAGCGCTCTGCGAACGGGCAACCTTTCCCGTGCTTTGTGCGAACCTCCTCCCGTGTGCCGGGATCACACCGCCGTTTACGCGCTATACGACCGTTTCGATCGGCGAGCTGGATGTCTTGGTCGTTGGGATGATCACCTCTGATTATCTGCCTTATCCGGATTTCCCTTGGCTGCGCTACGTGCCTCCCACCACCGCATTACAGAACGTTCTAGACGCGGTCTCTGAGCGGGCCGACCTTATTGTCGCCGTTGGGCATCTGCCTGTGGAAGAAGCGGCTCGGATCGTTCAGACCGTCCCCGAAGTCGACGTTTTTCTCACCGGCCATTCCCACGAGATGACTGTGGAACCAGTACAGGCAGGCAAGACCCTGATTGTCCAGGCCGGTGAATTCGGGCAATTCCTGGGAAGGCTCCGGCTTGAGCTTGACGGCGAAACAGGCGACATCCTGTCGGCAACGAACGAGCTGTTACCGACAGAGAAATCCCCGGCCAGACTTGGCCGGGGCATGTTGAGACTTGTGGAAGTCCTGGTATTGAGTGGTATCCTTTTTCTGGTTTGCCTCCTCTAGAACCGGTAGGACAGCGTGAGGCCGTCATCGGTTAGCCCCAGAGAAAAGCCCCGTGCCTTGGCCACATCATAAGCGTCGTAGGCGCTAAACAGTGCCCAGCCCAGGTGAGCCAGACCCCAAACGGGGTAACCATAGTAGCCTAAGGGGAGGAACACTGCAGCATAATAGCCAGCGACGTTTATGGCAACGTCGACTCCAAAGTGAAGGATTGCTTTGTTCACCTCATCGTTCAAGAGTTGCCCCAGTCCGGGGATGAGCAACGAGGCGAGTCCCGGGATCCATGTCTCAGTTGGCTGAGCGCTTGCACCTGCTGCCATGCCCGCCAGCAAACCTCCTACGACTACCAGCACCACCAGCGTTTTCTTCATGTCGATGTACCTCCTTTCTTTACGTCAGCCTAGAATATAAACAGAAAGCCAAGAGAGACCCACGGACCAAGCGCGATATCGATCGATGCTCCTGCATCGAAGTAGATGAGATCGCCGAGCCGGAACAACCACCCGATTCCGATCTCCGGGAGGATGAGCCACCTCGTTCCAAGTTCCAGGTAGAAACTGGATCCAGGTCGCGTGGCGTCGGCAGTGGTGGCGATCAGATCTTCGAGGGCGAGAGTCGGATTCTCCGCGGCAATCTCCAGCGCCGTTTCCTCAATCCACCAGGGAGGAGGGGCGAAGTACATTCGCCATACGACGCCCACGCCGAGGAGATTTGCGCCGAGAGAGGCCGTGGGGTAACCGAATCCATTCCGCGTAGATACACCCAGTTGAAATCCTGTGTCCAGCCCGAAGGTGAACGCCCAACGTCCTTGCCCGTATGCCTCTCTCACTCCTTCAGCGAGAGTCTCCAAAGCGCCTGCCGGGGCGGGAGCAACGGTTGTAGGTTGAGATGGCGCAGCAGCGGGAGCAGTAGGGGGCGGCGCTGCCGGCAGCTCGAACCGGATCTCCTGAATACTTGTCAACTTGACCGACTGAACGTCGCCTCCGGAAGTCCGCAGCCCGATCACCTCGGGAATACCGCCGATTGTGCCGACGAGGATATTCCCGTCGAAGGTCTCCACCGTGACTTCTTCGCCTTCTTCGGCGGGGAAGCGGATCGCTTTCAGGTTCGTCCGCTGCACGGTAAAAATGTCGCCGGTTGCCGATGTGACACTGATGACCCCCGGAATGCCAAACTCAATTCCTCCCTGCAATACCGATCCACCGACCGTAACGATGGTCTCTGCGCTTCCGAGAGCAACGGCAGCGAGTAGTATTGCCACGGTCGCAGCCCCGACGTACCAAGCTCTTTGCATCGTGGATAACCTCCTTGAAGCTTCCTTTAGCCCCCGCTCATCTCTGCCAGGATTGCGTCGGGGATGTCGAAGTTGGCGTAGACCTCCTGGACGTCCTCGTTGTCGTCCAGCGCGTTGATCAGCCTCAGGACTTTCTCTGCTGCGTGGCCTTCGACCTTCACTGTGTTCTTGGGAATCATCGTCACCTCGGCACGGGTCGGTGTGATCCCCCTTCCGCGGACCGCATCGCTCAAGGTAGGAAGGTCGCTCGGAGCACAATAGATTTCTATCAGGTCTTCCTGCTCGTCGAATTCCTGTGCCCCAACTTCAATCAGCGACATCAGCAAGTCGTCCTTAGGCATGTCCGAAGGAATTTCTTCGATCGTGATCACGCCACGGCGTTCGAACAGCCATGCAACGCTCCCCGCTGCAGCCAGGCTGCCTCCGTGTTTGCTGAAGATGTGCCGAATGGCGGCGGCGGCGCGGTTGCGGTTGTCGGTGATTGCACGAACCATCACCGCCACCCCGTCGGAGGCATACCCCTCGTAGGTTGCCTCTTCGTAGGAGACACCTTCAATTTCGCCGGTGGCGCGCTTGATCGCCCGCTCAATGTTCTCCTTGGGCAGGTTTGCCGCCCGCGCCCGCTCCAACGCCTGTGCCAGACCGGCGTTGTTTTCTGGATTGGGATCCCCACTGCGTGCTTGGAGCGTGATCTCTTTGATCAGCTTGGCAAAGATGTTGGACCGCTTCTTATCCTGCCTTTCTTTGCGGTACTTGACATTCTGCCATTTTGAGTGACCGGACATCTCTTCTCCCCCATCTACCTAGCAGTATCCGCATCATAGCACTTTGCCGACGCTGCATGCAAGAAACTGTCTGGCCCATAGAGGGCCAAACTACTAGGGAGCGGCGAGGGAGCGGCGACGGAGAAATCCCGGAAAGTCTGGTATCATCTAAGTGCTCGAGAGAGTCACTCATTCCATCTGGACACCGAAGGCAAGGAACATGATTAAGGGACTGATCTTCGACTTTGACGGGCTCATCCTGGACACGGAGACTCCGTCTTTCCAGGCTTGGCAGGAGGTCTTTGAACGCCGCGGGTGTGAGCTTACGCTCGAAACGTGGGCGGACTGCATCGGCCGTTCGCAGGACGCGTTTGACCCGTGTGACTACCTGGAAGCCTGTCTTGGCCATTCAATCGATCGTGCGCGCGTCTTTGCTGAAGAGCAGAAGAGGGAGGCGGAACTGATTCGAAAACAACCGGTGCTCCCCGGTGTGCTGGGCACGATCGCAGCTGCAAAACAACACGGCCTCAAACTCGGCGTGGCCTCCAGTTCGGATCGAGAGTGGGTGATCGGGCATCTTGCCCGCGTTGGACTGATTGAGGAGTTCGATGCCATTCGCTGTGCGGACGACGTGGAGCATGCCAAGCCGGCGCCTGACCTGTACCTTGCTGTGCTTGAGACATTGAGACTTCAACCACGTCAGGCGATTGCGTTTGAGGACTCTCCCAACGGGGTTCTGGCAGCAAAACGCGCCGGAGTCTTTTGCGTCGCGGTAACGAATCGTCTGACGCAACACTTGTCTTTCGACCACGAAGCAGATCTTACTGTGACGTCGTTGCAGCAGATTGTGCTGGCGAAGCTTTTTGAAACCGTGGGTGAAAAGGGAACATGAGTCTCTGTGCACGAGGAGGTCAAGATGAGTAGCGGCATTGGCAGGCAGTTCATGGAGAAGACGCAATACCGGCACATGGGACCGTCGGATCAACAGAAAGGCCTACCTCAACCACCGTTGGAGTTCGCACCACCGCAGGGCACGCGGGAGGCCGTCGACCTCCCGGCGCCGGCGACGATACAACTTGGGAAGATGTCCTTGAGACAGGCGGTCGAGACCCGCAAAAGCCTGCGGCAGTACACGGATGTCCCACTGTCATTGCAGGAGCTGTCGTATCTTCTGTGGTGTACGCAGGGGGTCAAGGAAATCGCACCCGGCAAAGCGACGTTTCGCACCGTCCCCTCTGCCGGGGCCCGCCACCCCTTCGAGACGGTACTTCTCGTTAATCGGGTTCAAGGACTGGATCCGGGGCTCTATCGGTTTGTCGCCAGCGAACATCGTGTGGTGAATCTGAATGCAGAGTCAGGGATTGCAGATCGGATTACCGAGGCCGCCTACAAGCAAGCATTCGTTCTGAGGAGTGCGGCTACGTTTATCTGGATTGCCGACGCGGTTCGCATCACGTGGCGCTACGGGCAGCGTGGGTACCGGTACATGCACTTGGATGCCGGGCACGTCTGCCAGAACCTGTACCTTGCGGCAGAGTCGATTGGTGCGGGCTGTTGCGCCATTGGCGCATTCACAGACGAAGCGATGAATGAACTCCTTGGACTCGATGGCGTCAATCAGTTTGTCATCTACATGGGAGTGGTGGGAAAACGCGAATCGACGGCATAATCGGGGGCATTCGACGGTGCCCACCTGAAGGTAACACGACCGGGGCACACGGCCGTCACGTTGGACTTCATGGGGATTGTTTGAGTGGAATTGCTCCTTATGCTGTTGACAGAGTGATCGTGCCCAATCTGACTATGAGGAGAACGATACGATGAATGAGCTTCTGTTTGCCCCTGAAACTCAACGCAATGCAGGCCGCCTTCTGGGAGAACTCCTGGCCGACTATGAAGGTGATCTTGCCAACAGACCTGTTTTCCCAACAGTGAATCGAGAAGCCATGAGAGCGATACGTGATGAACCCCTGCCCGAAGAGGGAAGGCCTCTTGAGGACCTGTTTCAAGAATTCCGTGAGGTTATCGTGCCCAATTCCACCCAGGTGGCGCATCCGCGTTTTCTCCCCTACGTTCAGCCCTCCCCCAATGGCATCTCGGCATTTGCAGAAGCCCTGGCAAGTGCGCTCAATCAGAACTGCAATCTTTGGACGCTGTCACCCGCTGCAAACGCCATCGAGCAGCGAGTCACCTCCTGGTTTCACGAATTGTTCTCTTTTCCCGAAGGAAGCGGAGGAGTCATCACAAGCGGGGGGTCAATGGCCAATCTGACGGCGCTTGCGGTTGCCCGTGATACGTATCTCGGAAAGGCCGCGAGAAAGGAAGGGCTGCAGGGTAGGACATCACCGCTGGTGCTCTATGTTTCAGAAGAGGTGCACAACAGCGTCGACAAGGCCGCCGTCATTCTTGGATTGGGTCTTGATCATGTCCGGCACATCCCCTGTGACATGCAGTTCCGGATGCGCATGGACCTGCTCAAGAAGGCAGTTTTGAGGGACCGCAACGAGGGCGCAAGCCCGTTCTGTGTTGTTGGCTCAGCCGGGACCGTCACCACCGGCGCGATTGATCCGCTCGACGAATTGGCGGATTTTTGCGGAGAGGAAAACCTGTGGCTGCACATTGACGGTGCCTACGGCGCGCTGGCCATTCTCAGCGAACGACTGCGCGATCGGCTTCTGCCGGCAGGTCGTGCGGATTCGCTTTCGCTCGATCCGCACAAATTCCTCTTCACGCCTCTCGAGGCCGGGTGTGTCCTTGTGCGAGATGCACAAGCCATGCGCGCAACCTACAGCTTCGTCCCAAGCTATCTTTCTATAGTGCCTGATGCCGACTTTCTGGACTATGCGGAATATGGCCCCCAACTTTCGCGGAGTTTCAAGGCCCTGAAGGTGTGGTGGTCACTGCGTGCCTACGGGCGAAAGGCGTATGCGATGGCGATTGACCGACTCTTCGATCTGGCAGCATACATGGGAGAACGGATTCAGGCCGAGCCGGAGCTGGAGCTGATGGCGCCCGTGGGATTCAATGCGGTGTGTGTCCGATGTAGGCACCTCGATGAGTCGCAGAATGAGAACGTGCTTGCGCGCCTCGTGTCCGAAGGCACAGCGTTCCTCGGCCGGGCCCAGGTGAAAGGACGGTTCTGTCTCCGCGCCTGTTTCATGAATCTACGGACAACGCGTGAGGATGTGGGTCTCATCGTTGACGAAATCATCCGCCTTGGGCGGGAGGAAGCCCGATAGCAGCTTCCAATTTGCGGGCTTGGTGGATAAACAATGGCGGCTAACCGGTCAAGGATCTTATGAGCCTAGAGGTCTGGGCGACGTATGTTGGTGCCGCAATGATCATCCTGGTAATCCCAGGCCCGACGATCATGCTCGTCATCAGTCAGGCCCTCGTGCATGGCCGCAGAGCCGTGATACCTCTTGTCGCCGGTGTTTCACTCGGTGATTTCACGGCGATGACCCTTTCGCTCGTGGGCCTCGGCGCAATCTTGTCAGCATCGGCAACGGTTTTCTCGGTGCTCAAGTGGATCGGCGCCGCTTATCTTATCTACCTCGGCATCCGGCGGTGGCTATCAAATCCAGAGAGCCATCGGACCCGGATTCCAGGCACAGGCGCTTCCAACCGCTCGCTCTTCCGGAGCGCATTCATCGTGACCGCGTTGAACCCCAAGAGCATCGCGTTCTTCGTCGCATTTCTGCCGCAGTTTATCAATCCGAGACATCAAGCATTTCCCCAGATGGTGATTCTCGGAGCAACGTTTCTTTTCCTCGCGGCTGTGAACGCAACCCTATATGCGGTATTTGCGGGTCGACTCCGTGATAAGATGCAGAATGCAACGGTCCGTCGTTGGATCGATCGCTGTGGGGGGACCGCACTGATCGGTGCCGGCGTGCTGCTGGCGGCCGCGCACCGATCGTCTTAATTGGACGAGCGGCGAAAGTCCTACGTGTTGCGCGTGGTGATTGTCTCAGCCCCGGTCAAACGCCCAGCCTGCTCAAGAAAAGCGTCTTCGAGATTTTGGGACTGCCTACAAGGAATGGCTCTATCCCAGGATTGAAGCGATGAAAACGCCGGCGAACGTTAACGCCACACCGATGAAAGAGCGCGCCGACGGGCGCTCTCGCAGAAGAAGCACGCTGAACAGAAACGCGAACAGGGTCATCGATCCGTGGACGGGTGCCAGAAGACTGGCCGGCGCCAGTGCAAGCCCGGAGAGCCACAGACGCCACGCGAGGAAGAAGCTTACAAAGGCGGTGAAAAGTGCAATCCCGAGGCCGCGCCAAGAGAAGCGAAGCGGGTGCCTCGTGCTCCGATAGGCAACGGCGACAATGCCCCAGCAAACAGCTGCGGTAGCGACGAGGATCAGCTGGTAGGTGAGCGGTGTCATCCCGTGCGTCAAGCAGTACTTGGTGGGGATCGTATCCGAAATTCCCCAGATGATCCCTGCTGCGAGAGAGAGAGCGGTGCCCCAGAGAGAGCGGTTGGCCTGTGGCGAACTCCCTCGGCGATCGACCAGGAAGACGGCCCCGGAAACAACGAGAATCGCCGCGACAAAGACGACCCATTGCGGCCGCTCCCCGAGGATGAGCACTGCCGCAACCACGCCCCAGAAGGGAGAAGTCAGAGACAGGGTCGTCACCTTGTGAGCGGGGTTTCTTGTAAGCGCCAGCCGAAACAGCAGGGCGGCAATGAACGAGTCGAGAAAACCGCCCAGTATCGCGATAACGACAAGATGTGCTCCAGGGCTTTCGAAACCGGCCGTCACCAGCCCGTACGGCACGACGAAAAGCAGACCCAGAAGCGGGCGAACGGTCGAATAGGTGACAAGGCCCATCCACTGAAGGCCCAGCTTGCCCAGGACCATGGCCAGCGCCCAGCAGACAGAAGCCGCCAGGGCAAGAAGGATGGCAAACGTATTCATGGCAGGCTCATCTTTCTATCCAGTCCCCCTTTTTCGCCGACAAGCAGACAGGCCCGACCCGGTGGGAGAAATTAACCCCATCTTGTGAACGAAGCAATGCAGCCGATGACCTCAGAACAGCCCATCGCGAATCCGCTCTGCTTGAGGTAGGAAACGATAACGACAGATCTCTGACGTGGCATCAGAATCGACGTCCTGCTTTCCGAGAATCAAACGCATGTTGCTGGAACGCAGGGCGAACTTCATCGATACTCACGAATTCGAGTGACGGAGACCCCCTTTTCTGTCCACTCCTTCCCGTTTTCCGCCTGCCTGTCCTTCGGACGCAGACAGGTTCCGGCCAGGTAGGGAGGAATTATGGGTTGCGTCCCCGGAGTTCTCACGTCGCAGAGAAGCTGCACTGCTGCAGAGCAAAGGCTGCTTTGGAAGCGCTCTTTTGTAGCGTCAGGCTTGTCCCGGGCGGATTTTCCCGCCGCGAGGTCGCCTCAAATCCTCAGGCGTTCAGTCTGTTGGCAACACGATTGACGGTAAGAGCGATGGTGGAATAATCGCGGCCAACAACCGTTGTCAAGTCTCGTCTCTCATTGCCCACACCGAATGGTTCTCCTCGCCTTCATAGATAGAGGCCAAGAATGAAGACCCGACCACGCAGAAATAGGTGTTCTGTCCCCCGATTTCCTCAGAGCCTCGTCCATCCGCAGCGTCAGTATTGTACGCATGACGTATACACCAGCATCATTTCTACGTCTTGTCAAGCTCGTCCGCGCCGAACCTTGCTCGTTGTGGATGTCAAGAATGAAAACCAGATCACGCGGTCCCACGCCAGGCTCAGACCATTGCTAGCAAGCCAATGCCCGAACTGGCGCCGCTGACGTGCAGCACCTTTTCGCAATCGTCTATTGCTGGACGATCGTGCAATCCCTGCACAAGGACCTCGTCTTTGGGAGGCCTTTTCCGGTAGAATGGCGGGAAACTTGGTGAGGAGGAATGAATGGACGAGATTGTCTTTCTGATTGAGGAATCCCCTGAAGGAGGCTATGAAGCACGCGGCTTGGGGCACGACATCTTCACGGAAGCGGACACTCTACAAGAGCTCAGAGAAGCGCTGAGAGACGCGGTAGTGTGCCACTTTGATGAGGGTGACCGACCTCGGCTTGTTCGCCTTCATATGGTGAAGGACGAGGTCATCGCTGTATGAAGCTGCCAAGGGACCTAAATGGTGAGGAACTGGCACATTATCTCAAAACGGTTGGCTACCAAGTTACTCGTCAAACCGGCAGTCATTTAAGGCTTACCACAGAACGCAAGGGCGAACATTACGTGACAATCCCGAAACACAAGCCATTACGAGTTGGTACTCTGAGTGGCATCTTGAGGTGGACAAGCAGGAACTTCTCGACACGATACTCTCCGATTAGAAGAAGTTGTTCTTCCAGCTTTGGTCTGTCGGGGGTGGCTCTTCACTTTCGGTGCTCAGTCTGTGAGCAACACGCTTAGCGGAAAGAGAGATGGCAGCATGGTCCTGCCCAAGAAATTGTTGTCAAGTCTCGTTTCTCATCGCCCGTGCTTATTCATTCTTCGTGTGGATGCCAAGAATGAAGTTCCAACCCAGATGACACACACGCTCGTCGGCAAGTACTCAACTTGAGGCACCGCGCTCACAAAGATCCTTCAACTTGGCAAATTCCTTCTGCGACTGATCCATGATCTTCTTCTTG
>Ga0180431_10003595_pt1 | contig 19899 bp, 21 predicted proteins | sample SS_ome_11_FD_132459 | JGI IMG/M metagenome (GOLD analysis project Ga0180431, IMG submission 132459) | Hypersaline lake sediment archaeal communities from the Salton Sea, California, USA - SS_1_MS_1 metaG | ecosystem: Environmental > Aquatic > Non-marine Saline and Alkaline > Hypersaline >... | reverse complement strand
GGTGCAAGAACACGGACGCGTGCCCACGGGGTCGGCGGCTATCACCTCGGGGGGTGATCTGAAGGCGGACTACGTGATTCACGCGGTGGGACCTGTGTACGACAGCATGTCGTCGTCGAAAGCAGCGCACCTGCTGGCATCGGCCGTGATCTCGGCCCTAGAGATGGCTGAAGAGCACAACCTGGGGTCGATCGCACTTCCCGCCCTCAGCACCGGTATCTACGGCTATCCCATGGAGGAAGCGGCCCGGGTGATGCTCGGCGCCGCCATCGATTACGCCAAGTCCGGCACGCAGCTCCAACGGATCGTCTTCTGCCTATACGGGCAATCGGCCCACGACACGTTCGCCGCGGCGCTTGCGGCCCAGACGGACTGACCGGATCTCCGGTCGCCTGTCCTGCTCAGGTTCACCCCCTCTCAGCTTGATATCGAACAACGAGGAGCAATCCATGCGCATTCTGATCACCGGTGGTGCTGGATTCATCGGCTCACATCTCTGCGACCGGCTGCTCGAAGCGGGCCACGACGTCATCGCAATGGACAATCTGATGACGGGCAAGGTGGACAACATCGCGCACCTGGCAGGCAATGAACGATTCCACTTCATCAAACAAGACGTCACGAACTACATCTTCGTCGAGGGCAATCTCGACGTCGTGCTCCACCTGGCAAGCCTTCCGAGCCCGGTCGACTACCTGAACTACCCCATCCAGACGCTGAAAGTGGGGGCTTTGGGCACCCATAAGACCCTGGGGCTGGCCATGGCGAAGCATGCACGTTACATGCTCGCGTCGACCTCGGAGGTATACGGCGACCCGTTGGAACACCCCCAGAGGGAGGACTACTGGGGAAACGTGAACCCAATCGGGCCTCGGGGTGTCTACGACGAGAGCAAACGCTTTGCAGAGGCTCTTGTCATGGCCTATCATCGGTACCACGGTGTCGACACACGGATCGCCCGCATCTTCAACACGTATGGCCCACGGATGCGGATGGATGACGGGCGGGTGGTGCCGAATTTCGTCTGCCAGGCTCTGAGGGGCGACCCGCTCACCGTCTACGACGAGGGGAAGCATACCAGATCCTTCTGCTACATCAGTGATCAGGTGGAAGGGCTCGTTCGACTCCTCTTCTCGGACGAGACGGAGCCGGTCAACATCGGCAATCCCGACGAGATGACGATCCTCAAGTTCGCCCATCAAGTCCTGGAGGTAACGGGGAGCGACTCGGAGATCACATTTGTTGAGCCACGTGACGCTCGCACGGCTGACGATCCCAAGGTCCGCTGCCCGGACATCACGAAGGCGATGCAGGTGCTGGGGTGGTCTCCCACGGTGAGTCTCATGGAAGGTCTAAGGGAGACCGCGGTCTACTTCCGGGAGCAAATGTGAGGTTCGTCGCAGCCCATCGTCCCCTGGCCTGGAACGGCCCCCTGGTCACCACCGCCGGCCTAGCGTTGGCCTTGCTGACCAGCCTAGCGGTGATTCAGCTGTCCCCGGCGGAGGGCATTGCCTTTGTCGGCCTGTTGGGCGTGGTGATTGGGGCACTCATAGAACCGTTCGTGGGTTTGGCTGCTGGGCTCTTCGTCGGTCCCCTGAAAGCTTATCTAAGTGCCGAAGTGCCCCAAGTCCCACCCCAGGTGGGACACCTATTCATCGCGCTGGCTCTGGGGTCGTGGCTTCTGAAGGGCCTGAGCAGGCGTGACGTCCGCATTCCAAGCCCCTTCGGATCCCAGTCGAGCCCTTTGTTCCTTCCCCTACTGGCCTTCCTCGGAGGTTCGCTCCTCTCCTTGTGGAATGCCATCGGGCTCCTTTCCTATGGCATCCCCGAACTCGTCAAGTGGGGGGAGATCGTCCTGCTCTTCGTTTTCGTTCAGGAACACCTCGCAGCAAGGGGGGTCAGTAACCACGGCTCGATGCGGCGGATAGCCGGTCCAGCAGGGCGCCGGCTGCGAGGCCTCCTGGTGGTGGTGTGGGCCGGAGGCCTTGTGCAGGCCCTGATAGGCATCTGGCAGTTCGGCCTCCGCCGTGATGGACCGGATCACTTCAGAATCCTGAGGGGGAACTTCTTCCGCGCCTATGGTACGTTTGAACAGCCGAACCCGTACGGGGGATACATCGGCCTGACCACCGCACTGGCGCTGGGCACGGTCGTTGCATTGCTCTGGGATCGCTTCATCGCTGGGAAACCGGATGCACCGGCGGACCACAGATTGCTCCAGACCGCGGCACCTGGACCGGCGGTGGCTTGGGACAGCACGCGGTCGTCCGAGTGGCCGCTCTTCGGCTTTGGCGTCGCGGCGACCATGGCGATGCTGCCTGCTTTGGTCGTTACTTGGAGCCGAGGTGCGTGGATGGGATTCGGGGCGGCAACCCTGGCCATGGCGGCCGCGCTGCCGCGAAGAACCCTCTGGAGCGCGATATTGGTGGCCGCCCTGGCCGTCGCCGGCGTGGGGCTTTACGTCTCCGGGCGCCTCCCGGCGTCGTTCACCCATAGGCTAACCTCTTTCGTGCAGGACATACGACTGGAGGATGTCCGAGGTGTGCCCATCAACGACGCCAACTACGCCGTCGTCGAGCGGCTGGCGCACTGGCAGGCAGCCTTTTCTATGGTCCGGCATCGCTTATGGACCGGTGTGGGACTGGGTTGCTACGAAGCAGCGTATCCCACCTTCGCCTTGATCAACTGGCCCATAGCATTGGGTCACGCGCACAATATCTACCTGAATCTATGGGCGGAAACGGGGCTGCTCGGGCTGACCGCGTACCTGATCCTCTGGGGCGCTGTTTTCTGGCAGACCTGGCTGGTCACCCGTCGAGCTCGGGGCCTCGCTCGCGGCATCGGCGTAGGACTCCTTGGGGTATGGACTCACGTCACGGTGCATCACCTCCTGGACAACCTTTTTGTGAACAATGTCCATCTCCACCTGGGCGTGTTGCTCGGGCTGGGAGCCTTTGTAATACAGCAGACGAACAGGATGACATCCATTCATGATCGCTAGAGTCAGACCGTTTGCGCAGGAACATCAGAAGGAAGCCGTACGGTTCCTGAAATTTGCCGCAGTGGGTACACTCGGCGCAGTTATCGACTTCGGAACGCTCAATCTGCTGGTCCAACTGGCAGGATTCCCGAAGGTGCTGGCCAACAGCTGTTCCTTCACTGCCGCTGTGATCAGTAACTTCATCTGGAACCGGGTCTGGGTCTACCCAGAGACGCGCAAGGACCCCTTGACTCGCCAGTTCATCCAGTTCTTCTTCGTCAACGTGGCCGGCCTGGTGATTAACACGATGATCTTCTATGGAGGCGACCAGTGGCTCCTTGGAGAGTCAGGGGCCCTCGCGGGCCCCGTTGGCCGCCTCGCGTTGACCGTGGGCATGTCCCATTTCGACTTCGCGTATAACAGCGCGAAGCTCCTGGCCACGGCGGTGGTGCTCTTCTGGAATTTCTTTGTCAACCGCCTATGGACCTTCAGCCACGTAGAGTGAACCAACCACTCTCACACTCCCCCGCCGTCCGAATTGCCCGGGATCTTGACAGCACATTAGGGGAGGGGACTTGAGGATCGGGATTGACTATACCTCGGCGCTGCGACAGGCCGCCGGCATCGGCCGGTACACACGAGAGCTGGTCCGGGCGGTGCTCGCCCTGAAGAACGGACACCGATTCGCCCTCTTCGCCGCCGCTGGCGGCCTGCCTGAGGAGCGATGGAGAGAACAAGGAGAGGGCCTTCGACTCCTGGGCGGACAGGCCCTCGACATTTGCACCGTACCGGTGACCGACGACTGGTTGGCGCGAATCTGGCACAGGCTCCGCGTGCCGATTCCGGTGGAGCTCGCTATCGGCCCCATAGACGTCTTCTACTCCCCAGACTTCACCCTGCCACCGACGCGACGTAGCACCGGGAACTTGCTGACGGTCCACGATCTTTCCTTCATCCACCACCCCGAGGCCTTCGTGCCCCGTTTGCGCCAGTACCTGGAGCGCGTCGTCCCCCGGTCCATCGAACGCGCCGACCGGGTGCTGGCGGATTCAGAGCACACGCGATCGGACCTAATGGCCCTCTTCAACGTCCCAGGTGCCAAAGTGAGGGTGATCACCCCGGGTGTGGACTCGCGTTTCCACCCGCCAGAAAAAGACCAGCCAGTCGAAACCAGGCGTCATCCGATAGCCCGAAAGGCCAACCGGCTGCCGGCGTCCGTACGCGGGCGATACGACATAGCCGATGTTCCCTACGCTTTAAGCGTCGGCACGCTTCAGCCGCGGAAGAATTACGTCCGGCTGATACGCGCCTTCGCCAGGATGCGGGAGAGGGTGAAGGATGACATACAGTTGTTGATCGGGGGCGGTCACGGGTGGCTCTTCGAGCCGATCCTCGAGGAGGCCAGCAAGCACGAGTGGGTGAATCTGCTCGGCTTTGTGGAGGAAGAAGACCTGCCCGCGCTATACCGTGCGGCAGCCTTGTTCGCGTTTCCCTCGCTCTATGAGGGCTTCGGACTTCCAGTTCTGGAGGCTATGGCGTCAGGCGTCCCCGTCGTCTGCTCAGACTCGTCGTCGCTGCCTGAGGTCGCCGGGGATGGTGCGCTTCTGATTGATCCACTCGACGTGGATGGATTAGGGTCAGCGATGGCCAGGATCTGGGAGGACGACGGACTGCGCGCAGCGATGATCAACCGCGGCCTGGCGCAGGCGGCAGGCTTCAGCTGGCACACGTCGGCGCGGCAGCTTCTGGAGACGATTGACTCCTTGGAGGTGCGGTAATGGCTCGCGCGAATCGAGCACCTCGAGCACCCTACCGAACGGAGAACCGACAAGGCTCCTCTATCTGCAGCCTCCAGTTTGTCGCCGCACTCCTGATGGTCGTGGGATTCTTCGGGCCCTGGATCGCCCACAAGACAGCCGCTTTGACGGTGACAGGCTACGAGCTCTCCGAGTTCGCAAAGTTCTTCCCACAGGTTCAGGGCGGGGCCGTGCCTGTGAGGAGAGGTCTCTTCGTGATGCCCCTGCTGGCCGGCACCGTCTCGCTGGCTCTCGTGGTGAACTGTTCCCGAGCAACTCCTGTATGGCGGCTCGCGGCAACGGGCTTGCTGACGGTGGTCGCCACGAGCGTGGTCCCTCCCTTCCAGGCTATCTCAGCGCCTCCCTATCGGCCCCAGTTGGCCATTGTGGCGGCAGGTGTCATCCTGACCGTCGCATCGCTGCTGACGCCTCGTCTGTCTGAGCGAACGCGGGGAGCACTCCTCGCCACACTGGCCCTGGCTGGGAGCGCGCCAGCTCTCTGGCAGAGTGTGCTGCTTCATCCCCTGGCATCCAACCTCTATGGGGTGACCACCCGGCCCGGATGGGGTGTGTTGACCTGCGTGGCGGGGGCCGCGATGCTGCTCTTCGTTGGCGCACGACGAGCGGTCCAGCACTGAAGCGAGGGCCGAAAGCAGTCCACTGCACCACAGGCAGTTGCGGTGGCAGGCTCGACGGCGTGACTGGCTACGTATCCCGGCTCCCCGGCAGACCCCGCTGGTTCTGGTCGCTCGGCGCATCCTCGATTCGGCCCCGTACCGCCCTGACGGCCCAGGCGGCCACGCCAATGATGACGAGGACGGTCTCGGCAGCGACCGCCGTCCACTTCACGGTGGAGAGGGAGCTGGTCAAGAGAGCTACGCCCCGCAGATCGCGGGGGTAGACGAGGAGCATCGTCACAATGCCTGCATTCTCGAGAAGGTCAGCCACCATCGCACCTACGGGTACGAAGAGAGCTCGATGAAGAACACCCTCACTGGTGAATGCGCGGGGGAAGACGCGGGTGAGGGTCAGAACGAACGCCGCCGCCGAGAGGAGCGGGAAGACCGTGTCCAGGGTCGGTGCAATGGTCGCGTAGTAACGCCGTCCCAGCTCCCCGTAGGCGGCGATCATTTCGTACGCTTTCTCCGGGCGATAGACGATGAGGAAATCAAGGGCCCGGACCCCTCCGGAGATCGCTTCAATGCGTGCGTAAGCCGGGCCCAGGACGAAAAGATTGTAGAGTAAGAGTACGCCCCAGAGAATCAGGATATTCCGCCAGGTCGCCAAACGGAAAAGTATCTTGAGCACAGGCTGCGGTACGCCACCCTCTAGGTCTTGTCGGTCCCTTTGCGTCGGTCCTTCCACGCTTGCGCCTCCTTCTCGATCGTCTTGATGAACGCGTCCTTGCCAGCCATGTAGCCCTCAATGTCATGCCGGAACGTGCGGGCGAGCTCCTCTTTCAGCCGGCCGTAGGCCTGCGCCCGACCGGGATGGGCTCGAAGATAGTCCCGGAAGGCTAGATGGCGATGGATCGCCGGGTGCGCCCGCGCGAAGATGTGGACGTGGTGGCTCCGCTCCGTCTCGGTGCCTTTAATGAAGAAACGCCGGCCCGGAATGCCGAAGGCCCCTTTGGGTATGTAGCCCCTAGCTGCCATCTCCTTGTTGTGTCGATCCACCTGCTCGAGATCCCGCGCTACGACGAGAACGTCGATGATAGGTTTCGCCTTGATGCCGGGGATCGCCGTGCTGCCCACGTGGTGAATCGCCTGGACGTTCGAGCCGAAGACCTCCAACAGCTCTTGCGCCTCCTCTCGGAAGCGCTCCGGCCACAGCGGATCATGCGGAACGACCTCAATTCTCCTCTTCATCGCTGGCTTTTTGGGATCGGTATCCTACGTGCCGAAGGCCGGCGCGTCGCACCCCGAGGATGGAGACGCGTAATCACAACGCCTCCGTTGCTGGAAGCTCAATCTGGAAGGTCGTCCCCTCCCCGGGCGTGCTCCTGACCTCAATGCGCCCACCGTGGGCCTCCACGAGCTGTCTGGCGATGGCCAGCCCCAGCCCGGTCCCGTCGCCATCCGTTCGCGACCGCGACCTGTCGCCGCGCCAGAACCGGTCGAAGACGTACGGCTGATCCTCGGTCGAAATCCCCTCCCCCGTGTCGCTGACCGAGATGCGCACGCCGTCGGGTGACAGTCCCGTCGCCAGGCTAATGGCGCCGCCGGGTGGTGTGTGTCGAATGGCGTTGGCCGTCAGATTGCTCAGAATCTGCTCCAGTCGATTGATGTCCCCGACAAGCAATGGAATGTCCTCGGCAAGCCTCAGCTCTAGCTCCAGGCCGGCTGCCTCGGCCTGGCCGCTGAAGCTGGTCCGCACATCAGCCAACAGCTCGTTGACGTCGGCCGACTCTCTGCGCATGAGCAGCTCTCCCGCCTCCGCCAGCGAGAGCGTGCGGAGATCCTCTATGAGGCGAGCCATCAACCTGGTCTCCTCCAACGTCGCGAGGACGTGCTCATCGGTCGCCTCGTAGACCTCATCCAGGATGCCCTCCAAGTTGCCCTGGATGAGGTGGAGGGGATTCCGTAGCTCGTGGGCCACATCGGCGGTCAGGTTCCGCCAGCGCTGCTCCGCCCGCTCCAACTCCTCTGCCATGCGGTTGAAGGACGCGGCCAGGTTGGAAAACCGGTCTGGGCCGTGTTTCGGAACGGTCACCCGTGCCGACAGATCTCCGCCCGCCACGGCGTCTGCAGCGGCCATCACGTCAGCGAGGGGCGCGGCCACACCGTGGAAGGCACGTCGAGACAGCACGGCGATCACGAAAGCCAGCATGAAAAACGAACCGAGCCCCGCCAGCCAGGCGGCAACTGTCACCCTGCCGTCCGGCCCGAGGATCGATCCGTCAGCCAGACCAGAGAAGAGCCTGGACAGAGCGGCAATGCCGCCCACCGCCACCAAGGCAAGCAAGCCAAAAGTCACCACAAGGCGCAGGAACACGCCTCGGCGGCGTACAGGACGGGAGTGGTGCCAGCGGCCCGGGCACGTCGGAGACCGACCGTGGAAGCGCCCACGGTCTCCCCGGCTCATCGGGCTTCCAGACATCTTGTCGTCCGCCTCGGAGCTCATGCTGTCAATCCTCCATCTTGAACACGACATCTGGTGTAAAAAGGTGGTGGAGATCAGGTCCGGGTCGTGGACGAGCCCGGTGCGCGCTCCACCCGGAAGCGACTGGGAGCCTAGTCGTCGCAGCCACAGGCTTAGAGTTCATCAGTGAACCGGTAGCCCACGCCATAAACGGTGACGATGTAGCGAGGCTCCGATGGATCAGGCTCGATCTTCTGACGCAGGTTCTTGATGTGCGCATCGATGCTCCGATCATAGCCATCGTAGGCCACACCGTGGAGCCGATCGAGAAGCTGCTCCCTGGTGAAGGCTTGACCGGGACTCTGAGCCAGCGCCTCCAGGAGATCAAACTCGGTACGCGTCAGGTGACAGGGCTCCCCCTCGACAGTGACCCGGTGACCCGGTATATCGATCTCCAAGTCCCCAGCCCGGATAACCCCGGGGCGGTGGACACCGCCGCGGACGCGGCGGAGCACAGCCCGCACCCGAGCGACCAGCTCACGAGGGGGAAAAAGGCTTGGTGATGTAGTCGTCGGCGCCAAGCTCCAATCCGATGAGCCTATCAGCTTCGCCAACCCGCGCGGTGAGCATGATGATCGGCACATCGGACTGCCGCCGAAGAGCCCGGCAGACATCGAGTCCGTCTATACCTGGCAGGTTGAGATCGAGTACGATCAGATCGGGCCGCTCACGGCGTGCCAGATCCAGCGACATCTGCCCATCGGCTGCCCCAACGACCTGAAAGCCCGCCTTCTCGAGATAGTCACGGGCCTGCTTGACGATCTTCGGTTGGTCGTCCACGACGAGAATCAGTCCTTGCATGGCTCTCCCGTCGATGTTGTATCATAGAGGAGGCGGGTGCGCAAGCCTATCACGCTCGACGGATGCGCTAACGACTTGTCGCGGAGATCGTCGATGGTTGGAGGCCCTTGGCGCCAGTGTACTGACCTCTTGTGACTGGCATACGAGGCAGACATACGCTCGGTGCATCGCACCGGTCGGGGCGACAACTCGTTCGTGCACCCACGCTCGACGCCGCACCGAAGCCCTTCTCACCGGGAAGGATAACAGGGTGCTGATGGCAGGATAGGAACGCTCCGCGCCCGACTGGATCTAACAGTCGCCAGCGCTCCCGTCCGTCTACTCCATCTTACTAAAGCAATCGATGCGACCGTGGCCGCCTGATGCTCGAAAGAGCGATTCTGGGGGCCTCAGCCGGCCCTCAACAGCGAGGCTCCCACCGGGCCTGAGGAGACGATGAAGCTCGTTCCACATCTCCCGCAAATCCCCGACGACGTGGCCCAAGCCAAAAACGAAGACGAGGTCAAAGCTCTGGCCCGCGAAGTCCGTGTGGGCGGCATTGCGCAGCAGCACGTCGACGTTGGTCGTACCGGCAGCTTCCACCTTGCTCTTCACATAGTCCACCGCCGTTGGGCTCACGTCTATGCTGACCACATGACCATCCTCGCCTAGCATCTCAGCTGCGGGAAGTGTGAAGAACCCCGGTCCGCATCCCACCTCGAGCACCCGCTGGCCTTCTTCAATACCCGCCGCCTTCAACGGCTCATAGGGATCTCTGAACAAACCATAGAGCGTCTCGTGCACAAAAGCGATGCCTTTGAAACGGATCTCGTCTCTCATTGTTTCTGTACCTCCACTAACACGAAGTGCCTGCAGGCTCCGTAGGAGGAGCGCTCGTCCCGCTGCCTCTCCTACAGAACCGTGTTGTTCCGTGTCCGTCTTCTCGGCCCATCCGTAGCACCTGACCGGACGCGCCGCCCGGCTACGGCTCCGGGTCCATCGCCTCCTGCTCCTCGAAGGGCTCCCGCCACGAAGACCAGCCCCACGAACCGTGCCGCGCGTATCGGTGTCGGCGCCATACGGATCCAGGCTGGGGCCACGGTCCACCAGCGAATCGGTGCATCATAGGCGCGCCCATCAGACCCCACACGAAGAGCCGCAGCAGCTTGGCGATCACCGCGGTGAAGAGGAATCCGAGTAGCACGGGGACTAGGAGCGCAACGGGCTGACCCGAGCCAAGGGCCCGCCACCCGGGAGGTGCCAGAGTCGGTACAGGTACGTCGGCTCTCTCGCCAGCGGCCTCGGCCGCGGTGAAGCCCTGGGACCAGCCGAGGCGATGGACCGCGAATCCTCCGACGATCAACAGACCGAGTAGCAAGACGCCAACGACGCTCATCCACACGAGGCGATTCGATTGCTCGGACATAGGATGTTCCCTCCTTGAGTTAGTGTGATAGCCCGCCGCGGCTCTAGCGGACCCACAGGTGGGCCCAGAGGCCAGTCAGCAGGACGAGCGTCAGGATGCAGAAGAGTATGATGACCAGATCCACCTTGCTCACGTTCACCCCCCCGCCTCGAAACACGCCATGGCTCCACCTCCTTGCCAGACAACCTTGACTTGACTGACAGGAGTATGCCACAGACTTATGAAGGAAATATGAAGAGGTGGGGCAGGTCTTGTGAATTGGGGAAGGACTGCCCCTTGGCGCCAGGAATAGACGCAGGGCCTTCCCCCATGTTCATGGGGGGCTCGGTTGCGAGACCATCAACCGTCGATGAGCAGCCTCGTGGGATATGACAGATGACCCGAAATCAGTCAGGAGATCAGGCCGTCCGGGTCTCCAACGATCTCCAATCCCGCGTGCTCCCCGACGCCTTCGAAGACCACGGCAGAACTTCCGGATCGCCGAGCGGTGAGCCTGACCCTCACGCGCGCATCCAGGGACTCGGGCACACGACCGAGCATATCTCGCCCTGTGGGCCCACGCAGGACACCTCCAGACGCGCCATGGGCCGATATCGATAGGCGGTACGTCCCATCGCCGACGACCAGGCTGACCGCGTCCTCGTCTATGACGAGTTCCTCAATGCGCGCCCCGGTGTAGGTAGCGAAGCGGTAGAGACGACCTCCGTGCCAGAGACCGATCAAGAAACCCCGGAAGGACGTCCAGAACCACGGTATCGTGGCAATGGAGGCCGTGAGGCTAGTGCCTTCCCGGCCAAAGTGGTTTGTCTGGGTCCAGACCCACGCCTCGGGGAAAGAGTGCCCCCAATCCTTCTCGATGTACCCTCGGCCTCCGTCAAAATCGATGCGTTCTCCGTCAAGGACGAGGGAGCCCTGAATGGCGTGGTCAAGACTGAGAACCCCGTGATAGGTCTGCATAAGGGGCATCCAGGCGAACCACCCCATCACCCCGGGAGAGGTCCATCTGACCGGCCAGGGTGTGACATCCGTGAAACGCACCTGACCGGTCAGAGAGCGATCCTCCGAATCGACACCCAAGACTACGCCCTCGAGAGTGAAGCGGCTATCGCCGATGGAGACGTCGAACTCGCGCTCCGCGGCGCGGAACGTATCCGTCGCATAGGCGTGATACGTGGCCTCGCCGGAACCGCCATCAAGGATCTGGATGAAGGCATGTCCCTTCTCCAGATCGGCCGCCTTGAAGATGCCAGGGATAACCGCGATCCGATGCTGCTGGGTCGCGTCGACCAGCTTAAAGTACCAGCCCTCGAAATAGGGCGGACCCTGGTGATTACCCTGGTACCAGGCCGGGTGGAGAGTCCGGCGGAGGAAACGGAGCACGTGGGAACTGAGACCTAGTGCTCGACCCTCAGGGCCCTGATGAAGTCGCGAGCGTCCGGGATCGCCAGCAGTTTCTCCTTGAAGTACTTGTTGACCAGGCTCTCCACTTTTTCCCGCGAATCCGCGATGAACTCTCCCCGCTCTTCACCCAGCTCTATCCAACCGGTCACGTCATCGCGCAGCCGGAGGAGAGCGGAGACGATCTCCGATTCCATGGGCCCCTCAGTGGTGTCGACGACATTTCGGATCAGCTCGTCGGTCTGGCGCGCCAGGGTCCTACGATCGATCGTCGAATCGGCGCTGCCTGCATCATCGATGGTATCCATGAGGGACCAGACCTGATAGAGGAGAGCGGCCGGCTCGTCGAAGAGCTCTCTGATAAGCGCTGCCGCCCCATGTTGCCCCGTGAGGCGAAAGATATTGTAGAGGCGCTTGGCCGCCTTACCGTAGTTCGCTGGATCGTGGGTATACTTCTCGACCTCGCCCGTGATCTGACCTACGTAGTCGTCCAGCGCCCGAGGGGAAACCTGGCGACTCAACTTGGTGAACAGCGGGACCGACTCCGCTTCCAGGTAGACCTCCTGGAAATAGGGATCCAAGAAACCGTCGAGGGGCACGATCTCGCCGTCAGGGGACTCCCAAGTGACGTCCAACATGTTGCTGGCGTTCACCACTCGGCCGCGTTCGGGCTCCGCAATCACCCAGTCCATCTTGCACCATCCGGGATCAAGGGCACCGTATGACCAGGCGACCTCCCAGAGATCGCCGGACTCGCGGAAGACGCGCATCGTGCCCTCCTGGACCTCCTCAGCGCTCCAGGATATGGGGGACCCGGCAGGGAGGTGCTCCCCATCCTTCACCACGTCCGTCTTCCACGTTCCGAACTTGACTTCGATGAGATGGTAGTCTGGCCCCTGGAACGTGTTCAAGGCCTTGTCCCGCATCAGATCCGCCAGGATCTGGCACGCCTCCTCACGAGTCTCGGCGTGGATGTTGACACGCTCGAAGTAGTCAGCATCACCCGGATAGCGCTGGATTACCCCCTGAGCCGCACTGCCCGCCAGGCTGATGGCCGTCTCCACGTTGGGCAGATCGGGCAGTTGGACGACGTCGGCGATGCGCCGATAGCGTTCCAATGAGGCTTTGTCAAAATCAAGGAGCGTAATCTCGTGGCCAAAGATACCCACCTCTTCGTCCACATCCCAATCCATCGAGCCCGAGGCAGCCATGGCCGTCAGCCACTGACTTACGTCAGACTCGTCCACCTCGATCCCCAGGGTCTGAGCAGTTTCGATGATCCGCACCACCTCATCCTTGCCTCGAACGTTCTCTTCGGCCATTGGGTCCCCCTTTCTATTTCTATTCGGTTTGCACCGATTATGGCCCTGACCCGAGATTCTGTCAACGGAAGGGCTACCAAGCCAAGAATACGCGCGAGGATCGGAGACGACCTCCTGAAGAAGTCCAGGGACTGAACCGAGTCAATCACGGCGCTGAAAATCTACAGGGATCGAGAGTAAGAGATGTACCGCGGACCGGGGTAGACGACGTCGGATCGACATTCTGGTTTCTTCGGTGGCTACCAGGACCCCGGTTGGTCAAGGGTCATTACGTGTACCTGGACGTTGTCATCGTTCAGGGTCATGCGCGCGACGGTCGGGACCTCCCTCAAGGTTGGACAGACCGCCCCTGGGTTGACGAGGAGTGTGTCGCCGACGCATTCGGTGAAGGCACGGTGTGTGTGCCCAAAGACGATGATATCGGCACACGGATGAAGGGCCCTCAGCCTTTGAGCGACACGGGCATTGAAACGGGCCTTTTCGCTGGCATCCAACAAACGCAGAATGACGTCCCGCCCCTTGAACCAGAGGCTGCTCAGTCCGCGGAGAGACCCGTGCGTGACGATCACGGACCGACCGGCCAGACACAGCTCCAGCGACGCGGGGAGTGATGCGCCGCCGGTGGACAGGTCGAGCACGTGGACGTTGCCCCGCACCGCAAATACCGGGGCCAGCTCGCGTAGAAGATCCAGCGCCGCAGGCTTGTCCACATCGCCCGCGTGGAGGATAAGGTCGACGCCGTCGAGAGCGTCAAGGACGGTCCGCGGCAGCTCTTTCATCCGGTACGGGACATGGGTGTCCGAAAGAAGCCCCACTTCGAGAGTCGATCGGGCCGCGAAGTCCATCAGATGAAACGCTCGAATACGCGGTTGCCCAGGAGCCTGCCGCGCGCGGTGAGCCGTGCCACGACGCCGTCCCAGGTGACCAGGTCAAGACCACGGAGCTCATCCAGCTCGCCGCCGAAGACGTCGACCAGCGAGCGACCGAAGCGTTGTTCAAAACGCCGAGCACGCACACCCTCTGCCAAACGCAACCCGAGCATCATCGTCTCGCCCATCTCTAGCTGAGGGTCGATGACCTCTACCTCCTCGACGCTGGGAAGACCGACCGTCTTCGACATGGAGGCGACGTAGTCCTGTGGATGTCTTGGGTTCGCCCATCTCTGCCCACCGATTGACGCCGTCCCAGAGTTCACGATGCGGGGCGGTAAGCCAGGCGGCATCCAGGAGTGCGCCGCCGCACCCAGCCCCAACCACGGTCGATTTCGCCAATAGGTCAGATTATGGTGACAGACCCGGCCCGTGATCCTCTCGCACAAGACGGAGCCCAATGCCTTGGCGGTGCCTTCCGGCCACCAGCGAGCATCTCCCTCCAGGGGCGAGATCCCGGTCCGGGCCCAGTTGGAGATCTCGTAGTGGAAGTACCCAGCGTCGGCGAGCATCTCCTCCGCCAACTCGATCATGTCGGCTGCCAAATCGTCCTCCACAGGCACCGCGTCGCCGCGTCGTATCCTCTCGGCGAGGGGTGTCCCCTTCTCGATCACCAAGCCATAGAGCGAGAGATGCTCCGAGTCGAGCCCCATCACACGTCCCAAGGTCACCTCCCAGTCACTCAAAGACTGAGCAGGGACGCCAAACAGGAGATCGAGAGACAGATTATCGAACCCGGCCTTTCGAGACCAATCGACCGCCAGCACCGCATCACGCCAACTGTGAACGCGGCCCAATCTCTCCAGCTCGCCGTCATCGGCGGATTGGATCCCAAGGCTTAGGCGATTGATGCCCAGTTGCCGAAGTCCGCACAGGTAGTCTGGACTGACGGTGCCGGGATTTGCCTCAAAACTGACCTCCACACCCTGGGATAGATCGAAGGCGGTATGCAGAGCATCCACGAGATCGTCCACAACTTGGAGGGGCAGAAGGGAGGGGGTACCACCACCGAAATAGATCGTTGGGACAGTTGCTGGTCGCCACCGCTCGCCCGCCGCCCGGATTTCCCTCGCCAGGGCGTCTGCGTAGGCAGGGATGAACGCCTCCAGGCCTGCGAACGTATCGAAGTCGCAGTATGCACATCGCGCTCGGCAGAACGGTACGTGCAGATAGAGTGCAATGGCCGGGCGCCTCAGGTCAATCGGCGGCGCTGAGGCATAAGAAAGCCGCATCAAGAGACCAGGTCCGGCGTGAGATGGGAGACCCGGTTGAGGTAGCGGATCTCAAGCCGCCCCTCGACGAGGGCGAGGCGAGAGATGGCCGTGTTACTGTGATGGTACCAGCACCACCGACTTGGCAGTTGGTCCTGTATCGCCTTCAGGAGCGAATCAATGAACCTGGCGTGAGACACGATCGCCAGATTTTCGTCTACGTCAGCCCGCTCCCAGACGCGAAAGGCTACCCTGAGCGCTCGCTCCATGCGGCTCGAGCGCGTCTCCCGTCCCCGATGCCACCATCCTTCGTCCGTCACGCCATCGGGGAGCACATATTCGGGAAAGGCAGTCAGAATCTCCTGTTTCGTGCTCCCGGAGCGGATCTCGTCGGTCAAGACCTGCTCGTGGACGTCGACCCAGACTTCCGGCTGGAGGTTCAAGGCCCTAGCGAGGGGCCGGGCGGTCTGCAGAGCCCGCCACATGGGGCTGCAAACGAGCCGGTCGATTCTCGATTCGGCGAATCGGACGGCCTCCTCGCCCGCGGCGAAGAAGCGGGCCAGCAGGTCGGCTTGGCGACAGCCGAGTTCCGTCAGGTGCGGATCAAACACAATATCGTCGCGACTGTCCAGCACCTGGTTTGTGGACTGCCCGTGGCGGATCAAGTAGACTTCCAAGGAGGCCTCCTCGGTGACTCGGCTAGCGGGCCAGCAGCCCCATGGCCTGAGCCACGAGAGCCGTTCGATCCAGGCGGGAGACCCACCCATTGCGAGCGATGCGCAGAGTACTTGAGGCTCGGTAGAATCTGGCCCGTCGGACGAGGCCTTCGCCGTCCCAGTCGTCCGGCAGCGCACGGAAGTAGGCATCACACAGTTTCTCTACGAAAGGCTGGGCCTCCAGCACGCTGCCGCCGTGTTGGTTGATACTGTGGGTCACCTCCGCCATTAGACGGCCCAGGTCAGAAGCCGGATCTCCCGGGTACAGCCGCTCCCAGTCCAACACAACGATCCCCTCCGCTCCTGGAAAGACGGCGTTGGTCGTGGTCGCATCGCCGTGGGTAAGCGTGGGAGCGAAAGCCTCCATATCGGAATCTCTGGCCCAGCGGTCGATCAGACGGAGGACCCCGTCACGGGCCAGCGGATCGTCTTGCAGCACCCCCCATTTCGCGAGCTGATGGACGACGTCTCGAGCGTAGGCCAACGAGGACGCGAAATCGGGTCCTTCAGCCTCGGGCCGGAGGCCCCGCACGTGGAGTTCGACGAGAAACTGGGCCACCGACCGTAGGGCGTCGCTCAGCCTTCCTGGCTGGCTGTGGCGCACAGCGATGATGTTCTCAAGGGTGAGTCCAGGTAGATGCTCCAGGAAGAGAACACCGCGCGAGAGGCCAAGCGGTTTTACGGCGCGGGCCTTGCCATCCCCGAGACCGAGAGCCTGCACCTGATGGATGCGGTCGTGCTCGCGCTGAGCATAGGTGTCGGCCTCTGAACCCGCCTTGACCGCGTAGAACTTTGCCACGAAGGACCACTTGGTCGAGGTTTCGCGGTAGACGTAAGCCGCCTGGGACAGCCTAGCTGCCCGCCAGGAAACCGGCTGGCCCGGGCCAGCCCAGAGCTTCTCCACCCCGTACTCAACCACAGGGTCGCCGGGTTCGAGGCTCAGCCAATTGCCCCGCTGAATCTCGGGCACGTCGGCCGGCGGTTCCACGGGGGCTAGCCGCTCGTCAGCCTGATCCATCAACACTCTCCGCGGCGCCTGCAACCGATCAGCGTCCACCGAGCCTCGTTCACACAGCCTCCACCGTTTCGAGCGTTTCTCGGGTGTTCGGAAGCCTGGAGGTGGAGACATAGGCGACCACAAACAGCCCCGCCGCCAGGCCGAAGAGACAAGTGAACCCCAAGAGGTCGATAACGAGTCCTCCGAGACCCGAGATGAGGACCACGATACCCATCAGCGTATTCGATAGGCCGAGATAGAGTGGACGCTCACCGGCCGGCACGAGCTCGAGTAGAAAATTGCTGCCGGAAAGAACCTTGGCCGGCAATACGGCGCCGTCGAGCAGGAAGAGAGGCAACACCAGATAAGGCAGCCACGGTCCCTGGGGCTGGGCCACGTTCACGAGCACCACCAGGCCGATGGCGAAGACGGCCGCCAGACCCCCACCGGCACTCATCAGCCGCATGACGACTTGATTCCCTCGGCGGTCACTCAACCGCCCCCAGAGGAGGTTGAGGAGCAGCTGAGCAGCGACGCGCGCAGCCACGTAGATACCGACCATGCCGTCCGGTGCACCAAGCACGCGCTTGGCGTACACGGCGTAGAAGGGCAGCGCAATCTCTGCCAAGCCCAGGGCCAGGCGGGCCACCATGTAGCGCCGGTAGACATCGTCCCGCCGGAGAACCCGAAGTGCGCGTCCCAGCTGCTCACCGAGGGATCCGGGCTCGATCCCGCGTTCTCCCGCGGGCTCGCGAATGGCGGCGAAAGCGCCAACGGCCGGGGCGATGGTGAGACCGTAGAGGAGGAAGAGAACAGCGTGGCCCCGGGGGAAGGGCAAGCTGGGCTGGTTCAAGACCCTAGTCACCACCCAGCTGGCACCGAGACCCAGCAGCCCGCCGACAAACTGCCGCCACGCAAAGAGCGAGCCGCGGCGCGTTGCCGGGATGGTTTTCGCCACCACATCAAAGAAGGTCAGCCCCGCCATACCGCCCACAACCCAAGCCGTCGTGTACAGCACGAAGAAGCTGAGGAGCAAGACTGCCGGTGCATCCACGAACCAGAGCATCCCCGCCAACACGAGCCAGATCAAGACCCTGATCGCGCCGGCGAGGGAGTAGCTTCCCATTTTTCGCTCCATGCGCTGGATTCGCGGGGAGACAAAGACCTGGGGAAGGAGCCAGGCTGCCGTTCCCAGGGGTGTTACCAAGCCGACGAGCAAGTTGGACGCCGTCAACTGACTGATGAACCAGGTCAGGACCAAAGGGGGATCGATCAGGCGGGAGGCGGAATTGAAGAGCGCCCCATTGAAGACGTTGAGCACAAAACTGCGCCGCACCTCAGACTGAGGCAACGCTGCTTCCATAGACTAGCGTCCTCCTCGCCGGACAGCGGTGACATCAGCCAGGATGGAGAGCGCTATCTCCTTAGGCGTCTCGGCGCCGATATCGATGCCAATGGGCGTGCGGATCTGCTCAAGGAAACCTTCGGGCACCCCCAGCGCCCGAGCCCTGCCAAAGGTAGCCTCAGTTCTGCGTTTTCCGCCGAGCAGACCCACGTAGGGAACCTCACGCTCGGCCAGGATCGCCAGGGCCTCCTCGTCCGGGGAATGGTGCGGTGTGACCAGGATAACATAGACGTGCTCGCCCAAGGGATAAGACTGGAGCTCCGCATCCAAGGACCCACCGATGAGAACATCCGCATCTGGAAAGTGCTCAGGCGATACCATCGATGGACGTTCGTCTAGGATGGCAATGCGGAAGCCCAGCCACGCCCCTATGGATGCCACGGCCTGGCCGATGTAGCCCGCGCCGACGATCAGCAGCGTCGGCTCAGGCAGCAGGATGTCGACGAAGCAGCTGATGTCGCCGGCACACACGTCCTCCCCCTCCTCTGCCGACCGAGAGATGAGCCGCGACCGGCCCTCGATGAGTGCCTCCCGGGCCTGACCGACGACCCAGGCCTCGGACGGCCCTCCCCCGACAGTGCCCTCAGTCCTCCCGTCCGCGTAGATCAGCATTTTGGCCCCAGGCGCCCGCGGCGACGAGGGGCCCGCGTCCACGATAGTGGCCAACGCCACTGCTTCACCATCCCGCATTGCCCTGACCGCAGCCTCGTAGATTGCCTCATTGGAATCGCTCATGGTGCCTCTCTAGCTCCTCGATAGTGTATGCCGCCACTGCCGATGGCTTGATTCTACCCTGGAGAGTCAATTTGGCAATGGCCTCTCCGCCGTTCATCGTGCCCTTGCACTGGACTGGTCGGGTCCGGGAACTCGTGCTGCTCACCCCGCCGCGCACCGCGAACCTACCACTAGCATCGCATTGACAAAAGCTCTTCCATCACGTAAGATAGCGTCAACAGGACGTACAGAGGGCAGATACGAGGCTTGATTAGGTGCCTTCAGTACGTACCTGTGGACGTGCAGGAGACACACGTAGAAAGCACGTGGGGACAGCCGGAGACGATGGCAGGGCAGGGTGCCAGAGGCATCTGCCGCTGTTGTGCGTCTGTCGCCAGGTGAGTTTTCTTACAGTTAGAAGTGCTATAAGGAGGTTTCTGTGCCACACCGCGATACGTGGGCCACATGCGAGAAGTGCGAAAAGCAGTACGTCTTCACCGTTGAGGAGCAACGACGGCTCGAAAAGATGGGGTTGGAAGTTGAGCCCTCTCTCTGTCCGGAGTGCCGAGAGGGTCAGCCAGTGGAGTCGGTGGAATCGGTGGAGTCGGTGGAGTCGGTAGAGTCGGTAGAGTCGGTAGAGTCATTGGAGGAAGGCGAGCAGGCCGGAGTGGTTAAATGGTATGAGCCGAGAAAGCGGTACGGTTTCATCACCATGCGGAACGGCGAGGACATCTTCTTCCACAAGAACGCCATTGCTGAAGGGAACGAGAGAGACTTCGATGAAGGCGTGAAAGTGACGTTCTCCGTGACTGAGTCGGATAAGGGCCCGGAGGCAAGTGAGGTCAAGCTAGCCCGGTAGAGAAGACCCGATACGCGTCCTGCGTCTAGCCATCTCCAGCGAAGTGCGTTGAGTTCGGAGGGATCCTCCGGTGACTCAGCGCTCTTCTGGTTTTTTGATGTCGCCTGCAGGCAGGCCAACGGAAGGGGGAAAGGACTATGAGTTTCTGGATGATCGTCGGACGTCTCGCCCTTGCCTTTGTCCTGGGCGGCGTCATCGGCTGGGAGCGGGAGTACGAGGAAAAGC
>Ga0180431_10003592_pt1 | contig 19919 bp, 17 predicted proteins | sample SS_ome_11_FD_132459 | JGI IMG/M metagenome (GOLD analysis project Ga0180431, IMG submission 132459) | Hypersaline lake sediment archaeal communities from the Salton Sea, California, USA - SS_1_MS_1 metaG | ecosystem: Environmental > Aquatic > Non-marine Saline and Alkaline > Hypersaline >... | reverse complement strand
TTGCCGTCGGGGCGGATCCAGGGGAGGAATTGTTGCTCGCGCCCCTCGGCCTGGCGCTCCATGAGTTTGTGGGCGAGCATGATGGGCAGGGGCATGAGCTCGTCGGTCTCGCGGCAGGCGTAGCCGAACATGAGGCCCTGGTCGCCGGCGCCCTGCTCGTGCTCCTTCGTCTCGTTGACCCCCATGGCGATATCGGGGGATTGCTTGTCGATGCTCGTGATGACGGCGCAGGTTTCGTAGTCAAACCCCATTGTGGGGTCGGTGTAGCCGATTTCCTTGATCGTGTTGCGTACGACGTCGGGGATGTGGACGTAGCAGCTCGTGGTGATCTCGCCGGCGACGAAGGCGAGGCCGGTGGTCACGAGCGTCTCGCACGCGACGCGGCCCATGGGGTCCTCGGCCATGATGCCATCGAGAATGGCGTCGGAGATCTGGTCGGCCACTTTGTCGGGGTGGCCCATCGAGACGGACTCGGATGTGAAAAGGTAATCGCTTGCGCCCATAATCGTGTAGTGCCTCCCTAGCTGTTTTGAGTGTGCGTCGTTGGCTGTTGTGGCGGCCCGCTGCCGGGCCGTTCGCTGAAGAATTGCTCGGCTTCCTTGTAGGCGTCGAGGTCGCCGATATCGTACCACGTTCCGGGCAAGGCGACGCCGTAGAGCTCGCTTCGCTTGTAAAGCCAGGCGACGTAATGGCCCGGGGCGTCGGGGTTGTTGCCGTTGTCGAGGTATTCCGCGACACGCTGCACGTCCTCGGCGGTGTAGAGGTAAAGGCAGATGGCGAAGAGATTCGACTTGGGGTCGGGCGGCTTTTCGTGGAAGGAGGTGATGCGGCCGCGTTCGTCGAGGACGGTTTCGTTGTACCGGGTGATGGCTTGGAGGTCGTCGAGTTTGTAGAGGCCTACCGACGAGCCGTGCTCGTGGAAGAACCGAACGAACTCGGCCAGATCGAAGGTAAAGGCGTTGTCGCCGCCGACGATGAGCAATGGTTCGTTGATGCCGTACTTTTCGATGACGAAATGCATGTCGCCGATGGCGCCAAGCTTGTCGTCATCGCTGGTGGTGCCGTCGTTGACGACGGTAATCGGCTTGGCGTTTTGGAGGTCGGCGGCCCAGCGCTCGAAGTCGGCGGCGAATTTTTCGTTGGTCACGACGTAGATGTGGTCGAGCTCGGCGATGGTGTTGAGCTGATCGAGGAGGCGATTGATGATGGGCCTGCCGACGAGCGGCAGCAAGGGTTTCGCGGTCTTCTCGGTGAGCGGATAGAGTCTCGTGCCGTAGCCTGCGGCGAGAATGAGTGCTTTCATCGTCTCGGACGTTCCTCGGTTCCTATTGCATTTCCCGCGTGCGCCATCGCGTGCTTCGACGCCGTTCAGGACGAGCCCAGCTCGTGCTCGTACAACTCGGGCACGATGCGCCGCAGCCGCTCGGCGGCCATCTCGGCGATTTTCTCCGCCTGGTGGGAGTTGAGTGCTTCGCGGGCGAGGTCCACGGCGTCCGCATACCCGATGCTGCGGATCACTTTCTTGATTTTGGGAACGGCGATCGGGCTCGTGCTCAGCTCGTCAATGCCCATGCCGACGAGGAGCATGGCGATCGCGGGCCAGGCGGCCATCTCGCCGCACATGCCGACCCAGATGTTGTGCTCGTGCCCGGCGTCAATGGTCATTTTGATGAGCCGGAGCACGCCGGGGTGACACGGCTTGTAGAGATGGGCGATCCGGTCGTTGGTGCGCTCGACGGCCAAGGTGTACTGAATGAGATCGTTGGTGCCGATACTGAAGAAGTCCACCTCGCGGGCGATGATGTCGGCGGTCATGGCCGCGGACGGCACTTCGATCATCGCGCCGATCTCGAAGCGCTCGTTGAACGGGACGCCTTCGCGGAGGAGTTCTTCCTTTGTCTCGTCAAGGATCGCGTTGGCGCTCACGACCTCGTCCACGCTTGAGATCATCGGGTACATGAGCTTCATGTTGCCGTGGACGCTTGCGCGCAGGATCGCCCGGAGCTGGGTTTTAAAAATATCCACGCGTTCGAGACAAAAGCGGATGGCGCGCCAGCCAAGGAACGGGTTGAGCTCGAACGGGATGTCGAGGTGCGAGACGAACTTGTCGCCGCCAAGGTCGAAGGTGCGAATAATCACGGGGTCGGGCGCAAGGCCTTTAACGATGGTTTTGTACGCTTCGTATTGTTCCTCCTCGCTCGGGAGCTCGTCGCGGCTCATGTAGAGGAACTCGGTTCGGTAGAGGCCGATGCCCTCGGCGCCGTTGGTGCGCACGTTCTCGAGCTCCTCGGGCAACTCGATATTGGCGGAGAGGACGACACGGTGGCCGTCGGTGGTGATGGCCACCTCCTCACGAATCTCGGCGAGCTCGTCCTTGAAGACCTTGATACGGAAGATCTCGCGGTTGTAGTGCTCGATCGTCTCCTCGGTGGGATTGACGAGCACGATGCCGCGATTGCCGTCCACGATGAGCGAGTCGCCGCTGCGGACCTTGAGGCTCAGGTCGTGCAGGCCCACGACGGCTGGGATGCCGAGCGAGGCGGCCACGATGGCGGTGTGGGAGGTGCGGCCGCCGAGGTCGGTGGCAAACGCGAGCACTCTGCCGCGCTCCATCATGGCGGCGTCGGACGGGGCGATGTCGTGGGCGACGATGACGGAGGCGAACGGGAGCTCCTCGATGCCGCGCGGGCGGCGCTCGGCGAGGTTCGTGAGGATCCGGTCACGGACGTCGCGGATATCGGTCCGGCGCTCGCGGAAGAGCTCGTCGTCAATGTCGCTCAACAGCTCGATGTAGCGTTCGATGCTTTCGGTGAAAACCACTTCGACGTTCTGGAGCCTGGCGGCGAGGCGTTCCTTGACTTCGGCGGCGAGGTGGGTGTCGTTGATGATGTGGATCTGGAAGTCGAAGATTTTGGCTTGTTCCTCGCCGATCTCGCGCGCGACGCGCTCGCGGATGGAGACGACTTGCTTGCGGCTGGCGTCAAGCGCTTCGCGGAAACGGGCGTACTCGGCCTCGACCTGCTCGGCGGTGATTGTGCGCTGGGGCACGGCGGTGGTGTCCGGCCGAAAGAGATAGCCGGTGCCGATGGCCACCCCGGGCGAGACGCCAATGCCGTAGTATGTTTCTTCTTCCGGCATGCTATTCCTCGCCAAATTTTCCCTCGATGAGCTCGACGATGGCCGCGATCGCCGGCTCGGCGTCGGGGCCCGAGGCGGTGAAATGGAGCACGGCGTCCTGGCTCGCCGCCAGCGTGATAATCCCCATGATGCTCTTGGCGTTCACCTCGTCGTTGCCTTTGCGCACGGTGATGTCGGCCCGATATTTGGACGCCAGCTTCGCCAGCAGCGAGGCCGGCCGCGCGTGCAGCCCGAGTGTGTTGACAACACAAATGTCGCGGGCAATTTTCCTGTTTTTTGTTGTGCCGGGTTTGCCCATGAGATCGAATCGCTCCGCGTCGAGGCTGGCGGTTACCGCTTGGTCATCAGGGCCATGAGCTTTTCGTTGAGTTGCTTTGCCGGATTGTAGCCCGTGGCCTTGAGCCGGTGGTTGAGGGCCGCGGTCTCGACCATGAGCACGATGTCCCGCCCAACGCGGACGGGCACCAAGACGTGCGGGACCGGCGTGCCGAGGATCGAGATGGTCTCTTCCTCGATGCCGAGCCGTTCGTATTCTTTCTCGGGGTCCCAGCGCTCGAGCGTCACCACCATGTCTATGGGCGCCTCCTCCTTGAAGCAGACGGCGCCGAAGAGCGCCTGGACGTTGATGATGCCGAGGCCGCGGATCTCCATGTGGTGGCGCGTGAGCTCGGCGCCGGTGCCGACGAGGTAGCGGCCCTCGCGGAGCCGGATGCGCACGATGTCGTCGGTGATGAGCCGATGGCCCTTCTCGATGAGGCCGAGCGAGGTTTCGCTTTTGCCGACGCCGCCCTTGCCGCGGATGAGCACGCCGACGCCGAAGACCTCCATCATGTTGCCCGGGATGGAGACGGTGGGCGCAAATTCCTCGTCGAGGAAGAGGGTCAGCCGGTTCACGAGGTTCATCGTGATCATCGGGGAGCGGAAGAGCGGGACGTTGTAGCTTTCCGCTTCCTCGACGAGCTCGACCGGCGGCCGGTAGTTGCGCGCCACGATGAGACACGGGATGTTGTGCTCCATGAGCCGGCGGATGCGCTGGCGGCGAAGCTCGCTGGTGAGCGAGCGGAGGTAATAGATTTCGACTTTGCCGATGACCTGGATGCGCCGGGAGGCAAAGTAGTCGAAGAAACCCGTGATCGCCAGGCCGGGCCGATCAATTTCGGCGACCTTGACGCGACGGTTCATGCCGCGCTTGCCGGCTTGGAGCGTCAGGCGGAGCTCTTCGCGCACCCGCTCGTAGAGATATCCCACACGCAATCCGCGCATTTGAACACCGTGCCTCCTTCAGAATCTTGGAGGGTAGCATCGAGAAGGCCGCGATTCACGCAAAAAATCGCCCTTTCTCAGTTCAAATGCACGCTCGTGGGTGGTGGCCGCCTACGGACATTCAGAGGAACGTTTCCGGGACGATGGGCTTTCGCCTCAACCATTGGAACTACATCATCGTGCAGCCAAGATTTGCTGGTAGGCTTGGAGCACTGCCCCGTAGCGATAATAGGTTTCGAGGATCAGGCAGCACATCGCAGTAGAGTACACGGGAACGTTCTTGCCCTTGATGTAGCCTTTCCCAACGCCGGCCTGCTTCGGCGATCCCCAATGCCCATCGGCTTCCTGACGATTGACAAGCATTGTGCTGCAGAGCGGGTTCCAGTAGAGCCAATAGAGGTTTTCCCTCGGATCCGGTGCGCTGTAGTACATCGCCTGGGTAATGTAGTACCACCCATAGAGCGGCATGCCGACGGCGCCCCCCTTCGTCTCTGCCCAGTCGCAGTCATAGGCCTTCATGATATCTAGGCCCCACTTGGCCTCCCGGCAGCCGTCCTCCCCGAGGAACTGAAGGCAGAGGGTTCCTATTCCCGTCGTGCAATAGTTCGCCGCCTCGTTCCGGCTCGGCTTCGTGCCCCAGTAGCCGCAACCGACTTTGGAGTCAAAGCGGCTCTTGATATCCTTTGCCGCGAGGTCCCGCGCATCACGAAGCATATTGTCTTTCAGCTGGATGCCGGAGCACCAAGCAGCACTGAGCGCCTGGATCTGCCAGCCGGAGACGCACGTGTCACCGCCCGGCCAGTGGGTTCCGTCGCTCTTCACCTTGGCGTACCCGTAGTACCAGCCGCCTTGCTCCGTTTGGCCTTCGCAAATCAGCTGAACGGCCTTTTCCACAACGGGCCGCAGCGTTTCGACTCTGGTGAGGCCGTAAGCCTCAGCCATCGCAAGCGTGGCAATGCCGTGCTGATAGGTCCACCGATGCCCCTGCGAGAAGTACCCCTTTTCATCCTGCTGACCGACGAACCATACGATCGCCTTCCGCACCGTCGCCCCAAATTCCTCTGACCAATGATCCTCGCCGTGCCCCAGGAAACACAGCAGCGCAAGCCCCGTCATGGCGGCTCCATACGGTTTTTCGCCCCATGAGCCGTCTTCGTTCTGGTGGTCCTTCAGCCAGCGGAGCGCTTGCAGGACTGCCCGCTCGGTTTCCGGGGTCCCACCGCCGAGCTTCAAGGCGGTGATGCGATCGTAGCGCGCTGCGAAAATCGATTTGCGGATCCAGGCGCGCCGGGCCAGTTCGGTCTTTTGGTCGAGCTCCAGACCGTCGAAAATCGACTGGGTGAGTGAGCTCGACGCCGAGGCAAACAGTGACACACAAACGGCGAGAGCAAGAGCCGTCTTCATTGTTCCGGCCTCCTTCCTGTTCCAGCGGAAGAAGCAAGCCAGCCGACGTCAAAATGGTGGATGAAGTTATTCGGCGGGCGGTTCTTTCCCCGGTTCAAGTAGCTCGACGTCCGGTCCGTCTTCCCCGACTTCAGGCAGACGCCAATATGTCGGCAGATAGCGATAATAGACCTCCAGCATCAGGCAGCACATCGCCGTCGAATAAACGAGCTGGTTCTTGCCCTGGAACCGCGCGCGCTCGAGCCGGCCGGCTTCGCTCATGGGGTAATCCCAGGAGCCGTAGTCGGTCTGCTGCTCCACCAGCATGTGGCTGAAGAGCGGATTCCAGTGCTTCCAGTATTCGTTATCCTTGGGCGTCTCACCGGAAAGAAACATGGCCTGCGTTACGTAGTACCAAGTGCGGAGCGGTCCAGGCACGGGGAATGCGGGCTTCTCCCAGTCAGCGAGCAGCGGCGGTCCTGCGCCCCCCACCGGGAGCTCTGAGCGGTCACCGTCCGCATTCTTCCAATCGCAGGTGTAGGTCTTCATGATCTCCAGGCCGCCCTTGACCTCCGGCGAGTCCCTCTCTCCAAGGAACATCAGACTGAGGGTGCCGATCGCCGTCGTGCAGTCGTTCAGCTCTTTCGGGCGGGGCGGGATGACGCTCTTGTCGCCGAATCCGGTTTCGGGACGAAATCGGCTCTTCATGTCTTTCGCGGCAAGTGTACGGGCGTCGCGCAGCATCTCGTTGCGGAAACGGATGCCGGCATACCAGGCTGCGGTAAGGGCCTGTATCTGCCAACCGGAGACGCAGGTGTCGCCGCCCTCGAGGCGGTTTCCATCCCCGTCCGCTTTCGCGTAGTTCTCGTACCAGCCGCCCTCGTCCGTCTGGCCGTCGCAAATGCGGCGGACGGCTATCGCAACGACAGGGCGCAGATCCTCAAGCTTCGTCATCCCGTACGCCTCGGCCATTGCGTAGGTGGCGATGGCGTGCTGGGTGGCCGAACCAGGGCCCCAGGCAAAGGCCCCATCCTTGTCCTGCTGCTTGACGAGCCAGGTGATCGCGTTGCGAACGGTCGCCCCGAACTCGTGGGAGAGGTGATCTTCGCCGTACCCGAGGCAGCACAGCAAGGCCAAGCTTGTCATCGCGGGCTGCAGCGGTTCCTCACCCCACGAGCCGTCCGCGTTCTGATGGGCCTTGAGCCAGCGGATCGCCTCTAAAACCGCCCATGTCGATCTTTCTCCAGCAGCGACGTTGCAAGGGACACTAAGAACGAGCAAAAGCAGGAAACATAGAGCGGAGAACAGAATCTTCGTTTTCATCGCGGCCTCCTCCGCCGGCAGAAGCAATCAGCAATAACGATACACTGAAGCGGCGTGAAATGGAAGAGGAAGCCTGCGCAGGAGCCGGGTTCTCGGTGCGCGTTCGAGGCGGCTACTTCTCTGGGAGTTTTTCTTCCGGCTCGGATTCTTCGAACTCGAATTCGCCTTCGTCGTCCACGATGGGCTCGGTGATGACGGGCGCGTGCTCGAGCTCGTGCTTGTGCTTGCGCTGGACTTTTTCGCGGAAACGACGGAGCTGCCGCTCGACTTTCTCGACGGCACTGTCAATCGAGGCGCGGGCGCCGGGGAGCTTCGCCTCGCCGAAGAAGCGATGGTGATCCGCCCTGAGGATGAGCTCGGTGAGATAGGCCCCACGGACGTGGCCCAGTACGGCGCGGACTTTGATGATGTTCGGCGAGTACTTTTTGAGGCGATTGATTCTGTCGGTGGCGTACTCGCGAAGGTCGTCTTCGAGCTCGACGTTACGACCGGTCATGGTGATCTGCATTGGTGTGAATCCCCTTCCGCGTGCGGCGCCCTTATTCTGGATCCCGATAACGTGTTTTTACCAGAGGCGTCCGGCGACGTCAACGGTTTTTGCGCGAAGAGCCCACAAAAGGGAAGCGTCAGTGGCGCCTCCGGTGCCGTTGACCCTGTGCTTGGGAGTGTGCTAGCGTGGCCGCGCCAATGACAATTCAGCACGGCCGGGGGTAGCATGGCAGATAACCGTATCGAGAAAATGGCGCGGGTGATCGTCGAGTATTCTCTGGGCATCAAGAAGGACGACCTCTTCGTGATCCGGGGGATTGACGAGACGGCGCCGCTCATGCGCGAGGTCTATCGGCAGGCGTTGCTCCGGGGCGCGCACGTGACGCTGCACGTGGGGATCGCGGGCACAAGGGAACTCTTCCTGACGCACGCGAAAGGGCACCAGCTCACGCACGTGTCGCCGTTCGCCAAGCACCAGATGGAACACATGACGGCGTACCTCGGGCTCTTCAACCAGCACAACCCGAAGTCGCTCAGCGGGATTGACCCGAAGCTGCAAGTGACCGCGCAACAGGCCCGCCGCCCACTCATCAAGATTTTCGACCGGCGCGAGAAGGCGGGCGAGCTGCGGTGGTGCGGCACGCTTTTCCCGACGAGCGCCCACGCGCAAGAGGCGGAGATGTCGCTCGCGGAGTACGAGGACTTCGTGTACGGGGCATGCTTCGCCGACAAACGCGATCCGGTCGGCGAGTGGCGAAAAATCTCGCGCGAGCAGGCGAAGCTCGTCAGGAAACTCGCGAAGATCAAGAAAGTCCGCGTCGTGACGAAGGATACTGACCTCACGCTCGACGTGGCGGGCCGGACGTGGGTCAACTGCGACGGCCGACATAACTTCCCCGACGGCGAGGTGTTTACGGGGCCGGTCGAGAACAGCGCCGAGGGACACATCCGCTATACGTTCCCCGCGTGCTACGGCGGACGCGAGGTCGAGGATATCCGGCTCGAGTTCCGCAAGGGCAAGGTCGTCAAGGCCACCGCGGCAAAGAATGAGACGTATCTCCACCGGATGATCGAGATGGACCCCGGCGCGAAACGCATCGGCGAGTTCGCGATCGGCACGAACTACGGGATCAAGCGCTTCACCAAAGAAATCCTGTTCGACGAGAAGATCGGCGGGACGTGTCACCTGGCGCTCGGGCGCTCGATCCCCGAGTCGGGCGGGAAGAACAAGTCGGTGCTGCACTGGGACATGATCTGCGACCTCCGGAAAGGGAGCGTCATCTACGGCGACGGGAAAGTGATCTACAAGAACGGGAAGTTTATGATCTGATGAAGCCTCGAGACCCGAAAAAGAAAATCGTTTCCCGCAAAAAACTCGGCGGCATCGTGAAGAGGCTCCAGGCGAAGGGCAAGAAGGTGGCCTTCACGAACGGGTGCTTCGACCTGCTGCACGTGGGGCATACGCACTACCTGCGCGAGGCGCGGCAGCTCGGCGATGCGCTCGTGGTCGGGGTGAACTCGGACGCGAGCGTGAAGATGATCAAAGGGCCGTCGCGGCCGTTTCAGCCCGAGGCCGACCGGGCGGAGATCGTCGCCTCGATCGAGTGCGTGGACTACGTGACGATCTTCGAGGAGGAGACGCCGCACGAGCTCATCACGGCCGTCGTGCCGGACGTGCTGGTCAAGGGGGGCGATTGGCCGCCGGACGAGATCGTCGGCGGCGACGTCGTCGAGGCGCACGGCGGCACGGTAACCACCATCCCAATGATCGAAGGCCGCTCGACAACGGACATCCTCAACCGCATCCTCGCCGAGGGGCAAATCGAGGCGGACTGAGGCGGTTTCGTCCTGGAATACGCTTTTCTGGAATGCTTCTGTCGCCCCTTCGGGGCTCAATGGATTTGTTTTTCTCGTCGAGAGAACCTGGGGCTCACGCCCCAGGCTACCGGCTGCCGGGCCTCCGGCCCTGGCGATGCGACGATTCGCGCGGGGCTTGTTTTGCGGTGACCGGCTAGGCATCCCAAGCGGCCTAAGGTAATTCCAGCCAAATGGGTCTTGCGACCGGCTTCAGCCGGTGGTCATCAGGACAAGTACAAAACACCAGCGCGCTTCAGCGTGCTTCTGGACAGTCGGCTTGACCCAGGACAAAGATTGCGCCTGAAGGCTACCGTCGAAAAGCCGGCTGAAGCCGGCTCGAGGGATCAGAGCAGCCCCCCAAACCACCGGCTGAAGCCGGTGGCAAAAGCTTTATTTAGCGTAGGCCTCGGAGAACAGAATGCCGGCTAGAGCCGGCAGAGTGGCGCTCTTCAACGATGCGGGTCTCTGGCTTCCTCCACCGAGTCTGCTGAAGCTCTTGCTAAGCGCTCGATGATGCGGAGGTTGGCGGCGGGGAAGGTGTGGCGCGCGAAGTCGGCGGGGCGAGCCCAGCGGAGGCGCTGGGCGTAGAGGGGCTTCGGGCGACCACGGGTGATGCGGCACCAGTGGACGTGAAGGATGACGCGGTAGTGATTGTAGGTGTGGGCGACTTCGCAGAGTTTTTCCCCGACTTCGACTTCGATGCCAAGCTCTTCGCGCAGCTCGCGGCGGAGGCAGGCGGCAATTGACTCGCGGGGCTTGCGCTTGCCGCCGGGGAATTCCCACAAGCCGGCAAGGAGCGCGCCGTCGGGGCGCTGCTGAATAAAATAACGGCCGCGCTCGCGGATGACGGCGACGCCGATGTCGTGCTTGATCGTGCCGGGACGTTTTCTTTTGGCTGGGAGTTTTTCCTGAAGGTTTTTTGCGTACGCGGTGCAGAGTTTTTTGGCCGGGCAACGTGTGCAAGCGGGATTTCGCGGTGTGCAGACGAGCGAGCCAAGCTCCATAAGCGCCTGGTTGAAGTCGCGGGCGTGGCCGTCGGGAATGAGCGCTTCAGCGAGGCCCCACAGTCTTTTCGAGGTGTTGCTTTTCGAGGAATTTTGACGAATGGCGAAGAGGCGGCAGAGGACGCGGGTGACATTGCCGTCGAGGACGGGGAGGCTGAGGTTGTAGGCGATGCTGAGGATCGCGCCGGCGGTGTACCGGCCGATGCCCGGAAGTTTTTGGAGCGTCTGGAGGTCACGCGGCACACGGCCGCCGTGCTTCTCGACGATGAGGCGAGCGGTTTTGTGGAGATTGCGCGCGCGGCTGTAGTAGCCAAGACCTTCCCACTGCTTGAGCACATCGTTGAGCGGCGCGGCGGCAAGCGCCTTGATCGAGGGAAACCGTCGCATCCAGCGTTGGTAGAAGTCCACGACGCGCTCGACCTGCGTCTGCTGGAGCATGACTTCGGCGACCAGCACACGGTAAGGGGTGTGGCGGCGTCGCCAGGGGAGGTCACGCTTCGTGGCGCGGAAGTGGCGCAGCAAGCGGCGCTGAAAGGCGGCTTTTTCGAGTGGGTCGGGTTGTCCGTGGCGATGTTTCATCCGGTCGTCCATCCAGGTCTAAGAGCCGGAGCATGCTACGGGCTGCGGGCGAGTATGTCAAAGCGTGGCGTTTGACATTCACCGGACGAGACGTATAATGCGCGCAACTTCCGCGGGGAGGAGGATCGGATCGCATGAAGGCCGCGCTTATCGTCGTTGCGTCGGTTCTGGTCCTTGCCGTCGCCGGCGTGGCGGTGTTGCACCTCGTCGGTGCGTCGCGCCTCGACGACGCCAAGGAACCGCTCGTGGTGCTCGCCGCCTGGGAGATCAAGCCCGCTCTCGAGCAGATCGCCGAGCGCTATGAGGCGGCAACGGGGCGGCGCGTGGATCTGCGGTTCGGCACGTCGCGGACGTTGCTGGCGCAGCTCAAGCTCAGCGAGGAAGGCGATCTTTTCATCTGCGCGTCGGAGCGCGAGCAAGCCAGGGCCGTCGAGGAAGGACTGGTTTCGTGGTGGTCGAAGCGGCCCCTCGCCTACCTCGTTCCGGCCATGCTCGTCCAACACGGCTCGCCGATCGAGTACCTGAGCGACGTTGTGTCGGAGTACGCGACACTCGTCATCCCGGATCCGGAACTCGAGCCGATGGGGCGGTTCGCCGTCGAGATTATCGAGGCCGTTCCCGAGATGGGCGATTTTGCCGGGGAAGCGCGCGAGCTCGTTTGTGCGATGCCACCGAGCACGCCCGAGGCGGTGGAGCTGGTCTCGCTCGGCCGGGCGGACGTGGTTATTGCCTGGGGAATCATGCAACAGTGGGAGCCGGATTTCCTCGACGTGGTGAACCTCGATCCCGAGGAAATCACGCGCGTAGGCCTCGTCACCATCGGCAAGACGCAGTTTTGTCACAACGACGAGGCGGCGAGCGACTTTTACCGGTTCCTCTTCGAGGAAGAAGCACAGGGAATATTGGCCAAGTGGCGCTATATCACAACGGAGGCCGAAGCGGTGCGGGCTGCGCCGGAAGCGGTGATCGGCGGCGAGCCCGAGGTCCCGGACCGGTGGCGCCACGGCAGGCAAAACAATTTGGGGGAAGTTGACGAATGAGCGAACCGTTTCGACACCCTCTTGCCCGACGGTCCCGGAAGGACTTGTTTCGGGTGATGGCGACGGTGGCGATCGCCATTGTGATCGTGTACATCGCGCTGCTCGTGGCGACGAACACCTTGCTGCTCGGCACGGAATCGTTCAGCGAGCTCGTCGCTACGGAGCGAACGCTTGGGGCGATCCTGCTCAGCCTGGCAATGGCGCTCGGCGCGTCGGTTATTGCGATACTCATCGGCGTGCCCGCGGCGTACGCGCTCTCGCGGCTGCGGGTTCCTGCCCGCGTGGTGTTCGACACGCTCGTGGACGTGCCGATCGCGCTCTCGCCGATCGCGCTCGGTATCCTCATCATCGCCATGTTCAGCACAGGCCCGGGGCGGTTTATCGAGGAGAACGTGGCGGCATTCACCTACGCGGTGCCGGGTATTCTGCTCGCGCAGCTCACGGTCGTGTGTGCGCTCACGATCCGGCTGCTCAAGACGGCGTTCGACGACGTGCCGCCCCGGCTCGAGGTGATTGCGCGCACGCTGGGGAGCACGCGCTGGCGGGCGTTCCGTCGGGTGACGCTGCCGCTGGCGCGTCGGGCGGTGTTTACCGCGTTTGTGATTTCGTTCGCGAGGGCGTTCGGCGAGTTCGGGGCGACGGTGACGGTCGCGGGTGCGGCACCGGGCCCGCGTGAGACGCTCCCCGTGGGAATCTTTTTGCGGTTCTCGTCGCTGGAAGTGAGCAAGGCGGCCGGGCTGATCGCGCTGACGATTCTCCTGGCGTTTGTGTTTATCCTCGTGCTGCGCGTGGTGACGTCGCCGGACCTGCGCCGCGAGATTTCCTAGAGGAGCACGACATGATCGAGTTGCAAAATCTCAGCGTCCGGTTCGGGCTCTTTCACCTGCACGAGGTCATGACGAGTATCGAATCGGGCGAGTATTTCGTCGTGACGGGGCCTTCCGGCAGCGGCAAAACGGTGCTCATCGAGACGCTGATCGGGCTCAATACGCACTACCGCGGCCGGGTGCTGCTCGACGGGGTGACCATGCGCGGTGTGCCGGTCGAAGCGCGCTCGATCGCCTACGTGCCGCAGGACTACGGGATCTTCCCGCACTTGAGCGTGGGTGGAAACTTGCTGTACGGCGTACGCGAGCGCGGCCTCAGACGGGAGGACGTGGCCGAGCGCCTCGACGAGCTTCTTGACCTTCTGGACCTCCGGGCGATTGTGACGCGCACGAAGGTCACGGGCCTGAGCGCGGGCGAACAGCAAAAGGTGGCGATCGGGCGGGCGCTGCTTTCGAATCCGGCGGTGCTCGCCCTTGACGAGCCGCTCGCATTTCTCGACGGGGCGGTGCGCCGCGAGCTCATGCTCCAGCTAAAACGCATCAACACGGAGCTGGGGGTGACGATCGTGCACGCGACGCGGGACCTCGACGAGGCGTTGGCGCTCGGCAAGCGGGTCGCTGTCCTCGTGGCCGGCCGGATGCACCAGGTGGCCCGTCCCGAGGCGGGACGCCTCCACCCGGCGGACGCGACGGTGGCGCGCTGGATGGCCGGGCGCAACGTGTTCCCGGCGGTGGTCCAAAACGCCGACAACGACGCAGGCATGGCGACGGTGACGTGCGGCGAGGCCGAGCTCGTCGGGAGTTTTTCGGGAATCCGGTTGAGCTCGGAGATGGCCGTGCTCATCGGCTTCCGCCCGCAGGACGCGTTTCTTGTCGCCGGGGGAACGGCACCGACCAAGGGCACCAACACGCTCGACGCGACGGTCACGGCGCTCGTCCATCATGGAAGCACGGCGCTCGTGGTTCTCGACGTGCCGAAGATGCAGGCGACGGTGGAGGTGGCCATCCCACGCGCGAGCGCGCGAGAGGTCGGTCTGGCCGAAGGTGCGGCCACGCGGCTGGGGCTGCCGCGCGATCTCGCCTGGGTTCTGCCGAGGGACTAGGCCGCGATCAGAAGACCCTGAGAATGACGCTGAGGAAGAAGAGGAGGAAGACGATCCCGTTGACGACTGTTCCGACGTAGGCGGGAAGGTGTTTGTAGCCACGCCTGACCAGGCCCAAGATGCCGAGACCAAGGCCCGGGATCGACATGGCCGAGATCGCCACGCGGGAATAACGAAATAGGGCGGGAATGTTGTCCGGATCCTGCCCGGACTCAACGAATCTTACTGAGAAATAGAGAATGAGCACGGTGACGGCGATGTAGAACGATATCCGGCCGAGCGGGTTGGGCAGTCCCTCCTCGAGCATGACGGGCTTGACTTTCGGGTGCTCCATTTCCCGGGTCTTGTCGGCGGCAGCGGCCGGGGCCGGTTTTTCCTTGGCCGGGGCTTCCGCAAGTTGCGAGAGTTTTTGATAGGCGTCGCGCGCCGCGTTGCGAACATGGTCCTCGAGCTCGTTCTGGATGGCCCAGTGCAGCGCCGGAAGAGCGTGCTCCTTATCAATGCTGCTGAGCTCCTTGATCGCGTCGAGCCGCACCTCCGGGGAGAGGTCGCCGAGCTTCACGATAAGCGCATCCACCCGTGCTTTGGTCTCTTCCATGGTGCTTTCCTCCGGGCTTTCCGTTTGTCGTTGCGCCGGCGGCATTGAGCCACGCGCTGACAGTCCCACCACCAGTCATTCTAAGGCTCGCTCTCCGAGAGGGCAAGAAGAAATCGGCACCGAATTTCCCCCCCATGAAGACGCCCTTCCGGAATGGATCTTGAACCCACCGCGGCGGCATGCTACGCTGAGGTACGGGGACGCGCGAGACGCAAGCAGGGAGTATCGCCAATGAACGGGAAGCGTTGGATTGCACTGGCGGCCGGCGTGATCGTCCTGGCGGTCGCGGCGGCGCTGCTGGCTACGCTGCGGCCGAAAGGGACGACACGCGCTCCTGCAGTGGCCGGGACGTTTTACCCGGGATCGAAAGATAAACTGACGCAGATCATCCGGCAACACCTGGACGAGGCCAAGCCGGAACAATTGGAACGGGTCCGGGGCCTCGTCTCGCCGCACGCCGGCACCATCTACTCGGGGCCCATCGCGGCGTACGGCTTCAAGACGCTCGAAGGGCAACGCTACAAGACGGTGATCGTGATGGGGCCGCCGCATCACTACCCGGTGCGCGGGGCTTCGATCTTAAATGTGGCCGGATACGAGACGCCGCTCGGCACGGTGCCGCTCTCGCCGCTCGCGAAGACACTCCGGAAGAACGAGACGTTTACCGAGGTGCCGGCGGCACACGAGGAGGAGCACTCGATCGAGGTTCAGCTGCCGTTCCTGCAAACGGTGCTGGGCGAATTCGAGCTTGTGCCGATCCTCGTCGGCGACGCGGACTCGGAGAAGATCGCTGAGGTCCTGCTGGAACATCTCGACGACGAGACGCTCATCGTCGCGAGCTCCGACCTCAGCCACTACCTCCCCTACGAGCAGGCGAAGGCGCTTGACGCCTTCACCGTGCGGACAATCGCGGAGGTTGACGCGGATCTCGTCGAGCTGTGTGAGGCGTGTGGGAAGACACCGATTGCGGTGCTGCTCCGGATCGCGCGCGAGAAGGGATGGCACCCGCACGTGCTCGACTGCCGGAACAGCGGCGATACGGCGGGCCCGAAGACTCAGGTCGTCGGCTATTGCTCGGTCGCGTTCACCAAAGAGGCGGAACCGTTCGTCCCGCCGGTGCGCAGCCGCGAGCCGCTCGACGAGGCGGCTCAGCAAAAGCTCCTCGAGCTTGCGCGAGCGGCGCTCGAGGCGGCGGTCAAGGACGAGGCGGCGCCCGATCCCGACGTGGACGAGTTGCCCGAAGCGATCCGACGGTACGGCGGGGCGTTTGTGACGCTGACAAGGAACGGACGGCTCCGCGGCTGTATCGGCCACATCCTGCCGTATGCGCCGCTGTACCGGACGGTGATTGAGTGCGCGCGCTCAGCGGCGCTGCACGACCGCCGGTTCCTGCCCGTCGTGGAAAAGGAACTCGACGCGATCCACGTCGAGGTGAGCGTGCTGACGGTGCCGGAGCGGCTCAAGGCGTCGTCGCCCGAGGCGCTGCTGGAAAAGATTGTGCCGGGCAAGGACGGCGTCTACCTCGTCGTCGGGCCGCGTTCGTCCACGTACCTGCCGCAGGTCTGGGCGCAGTTGCCGGACAAGGACGCGTTCATGTCGGCACTGAGCGAGAAGGCCGGCCTGCGAGCGAACGCGTGGCAAAGCGCCGCGGCGCGCGTCTTCATCTACCACGCCCATGTCTTCGAGGAAGAGCGGGGCGAGCCGACAGAATGAGCAGCGGCATTTTCCGCACACGCCAGAATACGCTTGTCTTCGTTTCAATCACGGCGCTCGGCGTCTCGTCCATCATGACCCAGCTCACGGTGATGCGCGAGCTGTTGAGCACGTTTGCGGGCAACGAGCTCGTCGTCGGCGTTGTGCTGGCGAACTGGCTGCTGCTCACCGGCGTCGGCTCGGCGCTCGGCACGCTCTCGCAGCGGTTCCGGCGGCCGCTCGTGTGGCTCGTCGGGCTGCAGGTGTTCGTGGCGCTCATGCCGCTCGGGCACGTGCTGCTCGTCCGCGGGCTGCGCAACGTGGTGTTCATCCGCGGCGAGGCGATCGGGTTCGCGCAGATCGTCTCGTCCACGTTTCTACTGCTCCTCCCCTACTGTCTCGTGGCCGGGTTCGTGCTCACGTTCGCGGCGACGCTGCTCCGGCTCGACGATGAGCGCCGGGCGCCGGGCCGGATCTACGTACTCGATACGATCGGCGATATTTTGGGCGGCTGCCTTTTTGCGTTTGTGCTCGTGTACGTGCTCACGACGTTCACGAGCCTGTACGTGCCGTGCGCGCTGAACCTCGCGTGCGCGGTGGTCGTGGGGCTTGCGGCACGGCCACGGTGGCTTGTCGCGGTGCCCATTGCGGCGGCCGTGGGCGTCATCGTGCCGAGCATGCTCACGCGGCCCGATCCGGCGACGACGCAGTGGGTGCATAGCGGCGAGGAACTCGTCGAGCGGCAAGAATCGCGCTACGGAAGCGTCGTTGTGACGCGGGTGGCCGACCAGCTCCAGTTTTACGAGAACGGGACGCTGCTCTTCTACACGCACAACGACATGGCGAACGAACGGGCGGTGCACTTCGCGATGGTGCAGCATGCGGCACCGCGACAGGTGCTGCTTGTGAGCGGCGGCGTGGCGGGCACGACGACGGAAATTCTCAAATACCCGAGCGTGGAGCGGGTGGATTACGTCGAGCTCGATCCGCTGGTGATCCGGCTCGGCAAGAAGTATACGCGGAGCCTCGAGGACCCGCGCGTGCGCCCCATTGCAACCGACGGGCGGCTGTACGTGCGCCGGACGAGGGAAACGTACGACGTGGTGATCCTCGACCTGCCGACGCCCGACACGGCACAGATCAACCGCTTCTTCACACGCGAATTCTTTGGGGAACTCAAAGAACGCTGCACGCCGGGCGCGGTCGTCTGCGTGCCGATGAAGGGCGCGGCGAATTACCTCGGCGGCACGCTGGCAAAGCTCAACGCGAGCTTGTTCGCGACGCTGCGCGAGTTTTTTGAGGCCATCGCCATCGTGCCCGGCGAGACGCACCTGTTTCTTGCTTCGGAAAAGCCGTTGACGCTCGATCCCGACGAGATTGCGGGACGGCTTGCGGCTCGCGGCGTCGAGACGCGCTATGTGAACGAGTACTACTTTTCGGACCTGCTCAACCCGGAGCGGGTCGAGACGACGCGGCAAAGGATTCAAGAGGCGGCACACGCGGCGCCGATCAACCGGGACTTTGCGCCGGTCTGCTATTTCTACGCGATCCGGTACTGGTTATCGGAACACCGGGTGCGGCTCGGGGTGTTTGCCGGCATCATCGGCGCGGTGCTGGCGGTGTACGTGGCGCGGCTCAAGCCGGTGCCGCTGGCGATTTTTACGACGGGATTTGCGGCCGCGGCGCTGGAGGTCGTCGTGATTATTGCGTTCCAGGTGCTCTACGGGTACGCGTATCACCAGATCGGCGTGATCGTGACGATGTTCATGGTGGGCGCGGCGCTGGGAGCAACCGTCATGAACAGGCTTCGGCGTGCCGCGTCGCGGGCGACGATGATCGGGCTTGAACTCGCCGTCGTGGTGTTTTCGTGCGCGCTGCCGCTGTTCTTCATGCTCGCGCGGCGCGGCGCGAGCAGCGCTCTCTTTGCCCAGGTGGGCTTCCCGGTCGTCATGGTTCTTTTAGGGGGTCTCGTCGGGGCGGAGTTTCCCGTGGCGAGCCGGCTGTGGTTCCGGGGCGTCGCGCCAACGGCCGCCACGTTGTATAATTCGGATTTGGTCGGTGCGTGCGTCGGCGCGGCCGTGGTGGGCGCCGTGCTGCTGCCGATCCTCGGGTTGAACACGGTCTGCCTGCTCGTCGGCGGCGTGAATCTGGTGAGTGCTGCAGTACTGCTCGTGTGGAAACCCAGGTAATTGTCGGGAGAGACTCATGGCTCGACACACTTTTCATTGGTACCTGCACAAGGTGAACAGGATTTCGGGGTACCTCCTGTTCGTCGTTATTCCACTGCTCGTTATCTCGGGTCTCGCGATGACGGGCCGGTACGGCTTTGGCCGAGTGCTCTCGGCCGAGGACGCCTGGAAGGTCCATAACGCGATGCGCTGGCCGGTGATCGGGCTGTTCCTTATTCACGCGTCTCTGAGCTGGTATTTCTCGTTTCGCCGCTGGGGGTGGATCAAGTGAACGACGGCGAACACCTCGAGGGATCTGATCGAGCAGAGCCCGAGGCGGCACAGGGCCTCCTCGACGAGGCGCCAAAGCAGCCGCCGCGCAAGATCACGCGACGCGAGGCAATCAAGTACTGCGTGGCGGGCTTCGTCGGGCTGAGCGCGATCGGCTCGGCGGTGGGGTATTTCGTATCGGCGGGCAAGGGCGGTCGCCTCATCAGCACCTTCAAGGGAGACGCGCCGAAGACACTCTGGAAGTGGTCGCGCGAGGGGATGCACTACCTCAAGCTCGGGCGGAACGTCAACTGCAAGGTCTGCCCGAACAACTGCATCCTGGCGCCGGGCGACCGGAGCGCGTGCCGGGTGAAGGTCAACATGGACGGCACGCTCTACACGCTCGCCTACGGGAACCCGTGCTCGGTGAACGTGGATCCGATCGAGAAGAAGCCGCTCATGCATTTCCTGCCGGAGAGCGGCTCGTTTTCAATCGCGACGGCGGGCTGCAACCTGCGATGCCTCAACTGCCAGAACTGGGAGATCTCGCAGAGCACGCCCGAGGACACGGTCAACCTCGACCTGCCGCCGGAACGTGTCGTCGAGCTGGCGAAGCAGACCGGGTGCTCGTCCATCGCGTATACGTACTCGGAGCCGACGGCGTTCTACGAGTACATGTTCGACACGGCGACGCTGGCGCACGCGAACGGGCTGAAGAACGTCTGGGTCACGAACGGCTACATCAACCGTGCGCCGCTCGAGCAGCTCTGCACGGTGATTGACGCGGCGAACGTGGACCTTAAGAGCTACGACGAGAAGATCTACAACAGGCTCAACTCGGGGCACCTCAAGCCGGTCCTCAATACGCTCAGGACGCTGCGGGATAAGGGAGTGTGGTTCGAGGTGACGACGCTGCTCGTGCCCACGTACCTCGACTACATGGGAATGATCGAGCGGATGTGCCGGTGGCTCGTCAAGGAGCTCGGGCCGGACACGCCGCTCCATTTCTCGCGGTTCTCCCCGCGGCACAAGCTGAGCCACCTGCCGCCGACGCCGGTGGGCACGCTGCGCCGGGCACGCGAGGTGGGGCTCGAGGCGGGACTGCACTACGTGTACGTGGGCAACGTGGCGCTCGACGAGGTGCCGGGCTCGTCGAATACGTACTGCCCCGGGTGCGGGAAGCTG
>Ga0180431_10003590_pt1 | contig 19922 bp, 11 predicted proteins | sample SS_ome_11_FD_132459 | JGI IMG/M metagenome (GOLD analysis project Ga0180431, IMG submission 132459) | Hypersaline lake sediment archaeal communities from the Salton Sea, California, USA - SS_1_MS_1 metaG | ecosystem: Environmental > Aquatic > Non-marine Saline and Alkaline > Hypersaline >... | reverse complement strand
GATGCAGAATTTCGACTACAATTGTCCCAAATGCGGCAACACCCGGTGCGATACCGGCCAGATCAGAGCGGCAGGGGGATTCTGGAGCAAAATCTTCGACGTCCAGGGCCGAAAATTCACATCCGTAACATGCACAAACTGCCGCTATACGGAATTCTACCAGGCCGATTCGAGCAAATTAGGCAGTCTCTTCGACCTCTTCACGAATTGATGCCTTGCAGAAGCACGCATGCGTTGCTCATCCTGCCGACCATATTACAAATTCTTGAGTGGACTGGATGGGGCAGGCAAGTAGATTGACGTCTGACGTCCTAACCATGTGATAAGCCCGCCAAAACCAAAACAAGACTTCGTAGGGTGGGCCTTGGCCCACCGATTAGTGATGGTGGAGCGCCCCCCCCTACCGACTATCGTACAAGAGCGTCGTTTTGTGTGGCGGATAAATCCGCATATACAACCAGTTGCACACGTTGCCACCTATGATATTCGTCGTCTCTTGAGCCACCCGGCGGCCGTGCCGAGGCCGAGCATGCCCAGCAACGCGGCACCGGGAACCGGAACAGCCGAAACCGTGCCTTCGTGAACCGCCAACGCGCAGTAATTGGCAGTCACGACACCTGTGGTCTGGCCTCCGTTGGCAAAGCCGAAGCACCATCCATAAGTGATGCCCGGAGCGTACTCGTAGCCGGCGGCGTACTCCGTGCCTGACCAGTACATTTTGGCTCTAAGGTGGCTAAAGGGATCAAGGTCTGAGTCCGTGTTGAGCGGCTTGCCAGAATAACTAGGAACGGCTTCCAGTTGCAACGACTCATAGTAGAGATGTCCCATCTCGCTGGTCGTGATATCAAATCCAGAAGATTCGGCTATATTATCGACCGTCTTCGGCAACCGCCATCCGGCGGTCCAGTCGATGGTGGTCGTGTAGCCGGGATTGAGGGTGACGATCAGGCCACTGCCCAATTCGGAGGCCCAAATTCCCTGGTTCGCCCATGTGTTATCACCCCTGGTGTAATCCAGCCAGACGAGCTCCTGAGTGTCTTCGTAGATAAGGTTGTAATCGTTTCCTCCGTAGTTGGCCGTACCAATGTTAATAAGGTCCGCGCTGGCCGGTGAAACGCAGATCAAGATGCACAACACTAATCCAGAAGCAACTTGTTTCGTCATCGTCTTACATCCTGCTCGCTTTCCAATTCCACAGCCGGTGAGGGCTTTCCTATGCTGCGATAGACCGTCTTCGCCGGATGGGCAAGCGAGAAACCCTCTCTGCTGTTACAGTCTACCATCTAACTTCATACTATGCCGACATACTACCCCCCAGGCTCTGGCAGGTTTTCAGACGGTCACAGCGTTACTATCCAAAGTGTCAGCGTCGTAGACAAATTCTATACTCTCGGATAGCCGATGTCAACCATAAATTTCCTCTGGTGACATTTTTTTGTAATTTCCCGTGACATTTTGTTCTGGAAGCTTGTCACCGGTATTATTGCCACTGGCAGAGTTTGGCAGATTTCATATTCTGCCCTCTAATGAATGATCGTGGGGCGAGCACCACACCCTACCGACTGAATGAGCTTGCCCCTTAGGGGTGAAACGAATGAAGCCTGTCCTCGCCGTAAGGCGTCCCATAGGGAGAGCGAAGTCGAATGGGTGGATGGAGACAGTCTATATTGTCGTATAGGTCAGTGTGTCAAAGCACTCATAGTTGAAAAACACTTGAGAGCATCGTTCGAAGAAGATGCAAGACCATCCACTTCTCTCACTATCGTTCGCTCAGTGGCTGCCACCCGCCGAACTTGTGCGGCCGTGATTTGGAGGGAACGTCTCTTTACACCATGAAGGCGATGTCCCCCTTGGCGAATAAATCCGCGCGTGCAAAAAGTGCCTAAGGTACGTGTTGCACATCCTAGCGACTATAAATGAAAACCGCAATTCTGACAGTGATTAAAAGGGGGCAGGTCTTCCTCACGAACGAGGTAATCAGTGAATTTTTTTGGGGTAAAAGCGTAGAATCTATCACCGCAGCGGGGGCATTTTGTTTGAAACTGGATGTAGCCGGGAATGGCCATAACAAGGATGTAGGACACGGCAAAGAATGTCGTAAAAGAAGGGAAAATTTTATAGCAGAGAATACAGAGAGGTAGAAACAGTAGAAAAAGAACGCCCACGACGATTTCGGTCTTCCGCATTCTCCGCATCGCCTCTCTTTCGGACGGATTTGCGGTTTTTCGAGTCATTTTGTATACCCGAGCCAAACGAGTGATTATCTGACTTTGAATGAACTCCATTACGCTATTGATTCTATCGGCTATTTCCAACTCGAGGTGAATCTGATCTTTCGAGTCAATCCAGCATTTATCCGTTGTCAGTCGTCCTATGAGGATGGGCTACCCATTCGGCTTCGCTCTGGGCAGGCCCGTTTGCTTATGCTGATCTTGTTATTCTTCAGAAGTATCTTTGTTAAGATCCTTCACAGACGCCACGGGCTTCGCATGGGGCGGGTTAGGAGTCTGTTGGCGGTTTCGTCGTTTATGAATTCTTCCTTTTGCGGATCCCATTTGAGCTTGCCCCTAAGGGGCGAGCGGCCTAATCTTATTGCTATGTCGTCTAAGTGGCAGATTGTGTCGGAACGGACGGCTGTTTCGATGGGGCAGATTGTTTGGCGGCGGGTTTTGACACATTCTATGAAGTTGCGGCGGTGGTTGTTGCTTGTCGGCAGGTGGATTTCGTCGGGGCCGATTGTTGTTGTCAGCAGGGATTTTGGCTCGGCTGCGAGATAGCCGCGGCCGACGAGAATCCAGCCTTCTGTGCCGATGAACAATATACCGGGGCCTTTGCGGATTGCGAATTGCTTCCATTGTCTGTTGGCGATTCTTGTGCTGGAGTGAATCATTTTTACGCCATTGGCGTAGGTGTGCTCGACCTCCCATTCGATGGGCGTATCGGCGAGGCCGTCGGCGGGGATAACGCCTGTGCCCTCGATCTGGACCGGGCCGGTGTCGTCGGTGCCGTTGCCCCATTGGGCGATGTCCACGTGGTGGATTCCCCAGGCGCCGCCGAGGCCGCCTAACGAATAATCGTAGATATGCGTCCACATACCGGCCGTGCCCATCGCCCGCGAGGCGCATCGTTCGTACGTGTAGGGCGCCCACGGCGCGGGGCCGAGCCATGTGTCGTAATCGAATTCATCCTTGCTCGGCGTTGGCTGGTTCAGCTGATTTGGGCAGGTGATGCTTGGGTGCGAACTGACTACTATCGTGTGGAGCTTGCCGAGTCTGCCGTTGCGCGCCAGCTCACAGGCAAAGCGGAATTTCTCGTCGGATCGCTGCTGCGTGCCGAATTGAAAGGTGACGCCGTATCGCTTCACCGCCTCGCGGACGGCTTTGCCGTCTGTCACGCTCATCGCTAACGGTTTTTCGTAATATATGTCCTTGCCGTTGCGGGCGACTTCGATGCCGATAAGCGCGTGCCAGTGGTCGGGCGTAGCCACGGTGACAGCGTCGATGTCCTGCCGGGCGAGCAATTCACGATAGTCGCTGTAGGCTCTGAAGCCTTTGCCGCCTTTATGCTGCTCGGCTTTCTCGACGGCTCTTTCGCGGAAAATCCTCCGCAGATCGCAGGCGGCGACGGCCTGCACGTCATCATAGCCGAGAAACGTTCGCAGATGCCCGCCGCCCATGCTGCCGACGCCGATAAATCCCATCGCGATTCTTTCGCTCGGCGGCACGGTGCCGTTGGCGCCGAGGACCCTTGAAAGAAGTACGTAAGGAAAGCCTACCACAGCGCATAATCCAGTCGTGAAGTTCTTCAGGAAATCTCGTCGATTTTTATTATTTTTTTTCATTAGTAGCCCTTTCTTCGGTAGGGTGTGCACCGCACACCGGCATATAGAAAGGTGGGCAGTGCCCACCCTACCTGGTAAAAGCTTTGGCTGTTAGCAGGTGCGTCTTGGATCGTCCGCCGCGCCAGAGGTCGTATTTCGGATCGGCATAGCGCTCGAAGAACTTATAGAGCCTTGCGCGTAGTTGTTTCTGAACGTCGGACTGTTTCGACTGGCCGTACAGATTGAATCGCTCGTTAGGATCGTTCTTCAGATCATACAGCTCATGCGGGCCTTGCCGATACCGCTCGATGTACTTCCATTCAGCCGTCCGGATCGCGCGGACGTTCTCGAATTCGTAGAAAACGACGTTATCCCATGTGACGGTCTTGCCCGTCAGCGTGGCGGAGTAATCCCTGCCGGGTGACTTCGGCTCGGTCGGCACTTCGCCGGCCAGGCCGACATGAGCGAGGGCGGTGCCGAGCAGGTCGTAGTTGCTGACCATCAGATCTGAAGTGCGAGCAGGGGGGATAATTCCGGTATGCCGGCATATCAGCGGAATATGCATTGTGCTGTCAAAGGCGTGCAGCGGGCGGGTATGGTCACCCATTCCCCAGAGCCCGTTTTGGCCGCCCGCCCAGCCCTGGTCGGCTGTGAAGATCACGAGAGTATCCTCGTCGAGACCGAGTCTCTTTAATGTGCTCATGATCCGGCCGACGCCGTCGTCGATGGCGCTTAGCTCGCAGGCGTATCGTCGAATGGCGTCGAGGTTGCCGATGAACTGTCTGTTATTGTGGAGCCATGGATGTACTGCCTCGCGCTGGAAAGACGGCAGGTCTTTGTCGGCATAGTATTCTGTGTGGCGGTTGCGCGGCGGCTTGTTGAGTGAGCCGCCGAGGCCGTAAGGGCCGTTATAAGACAGGAACAGAAAGAACGGTCGCTCTCTGTTCTGCTCGATAAACTTAGTACCGTGCTCGGTCCAGAGGTCGGTGAGGTATTTTGGCTCGATGCGGATTTTCCCGTTTTCGATGACCTCGGCGTCGTAGAACGTCCGCGTGCCGCCGTGCGGCATGGTGACCCAATAGCTGAATCCTTCCTGCGGCCGCATGTTGTCGCCGAGATGCCACTTGCCGACGAGCCCGCAGGTGTAGCCATTTTCCGAAAGTATTTGCGGCAGCGTCCGGAATTCCTCGATTGTACTGTATGCGTTGGCTCCCATCTGGGCTTCTTTGGCGCCCAGATAGCAGTGCACGCCGTGCTGGGACGGGAGCAGCCCTGTCAGATACGTGGCGCGCGTCGGCGAGCATACGGCGTTCGAGCTGAATGCTCTCGTGAAGCGGATGCCTTCTGCCGCGAGGCGGTCGATGTACGGAGTCCTGATGTCGGGATTTCCATAGCAGCCAAGCGTCCAGGCGCCGTGGTTATCGGTCATGATAAGGACCACATTCGGCCGGCGTTTGGTGGCTGAGGCTGCGCAAAGTCCGCCCGCCAGAGCGGCCGAGTAGAATACCGATTTTCGCAAAAATTGGCGCCTGTTCATGTTCCAAAGTCTCCGATTACTTGTTGTTTCGGTGTTATTTTATCATACGGCAGTGCGGTTTCGACTGCAAGGCTGCATCCGGGCGCAGTCAGCAGGGCAAAAACACGCAAAAGAGCCTTGAAAAACTGCCGATAATCATATATAATGTCCAGAAAGGTCGGTGAAGTCAGTAGGGGGATTTTGTTAGGAGTATTAACGATGCAGCCGCATAATGAGACAGAATCAAGTCGATTTTACCCCAATAATTTGAGCCGGTTGCAACCTCAATTTTGGCGATTTATACTCTTTGCTTTAGTTGCACTGGAGGCCTTTTCGGTTGGGATTTGCTGTCAAGCAGGCGAGAACGACTGGTTTCGGTATCTGGGGACCAAAGAGAAAAAGAAGGCCCCGCGTAAGCAGATGAATGCCGCTGAGGCGCTGCCGCCTTTGCCGCTTCCGGCGACGCCGCTGCGACGAACCGAGCGCAAAAAGCCGCCGCAGCCCGATTGTCTGGTGGGCAAAGTAATCTGGGGAGAATCGGCCTCCTTTGTTGATACGACGGGCAAGGCCCTGGAGATCGCCGACTGGAACCTGTGCCCGACGGATATGGAGAGGTTTGTCGAGCATACCAAAGCGATGGATCTGAGGTACCATTGGCAGAATACGAATCTCAATGATTTTCATTACGATTCGAAGAAGCTGCCCGCTCTTTTGTTCAGCGGCGTGCGTACGCTGAAGCTTAGTGACTCCCACATTCTGGCCCTGCGCGATTACGTTCTCAGCGGCGGCATGATTATATGCGATTCCATTGCGGGGTCTCCGTTTTTCTACGATTCGGCCAGGAAGATTTTCCTGCGGGCGTTTCCTGATTCTCGCTTTCGCACAATTCCCGCCGACCATCCGATCTATCATATGCTCGTCGACGTTGACAAGGTCGCGTATGGCGGCAACAAAGGCTCCGCTCCGTTTCTGGAAGGCATTTACATCGGCAGCCGCATCGGAGTGCTCGTCTCGAAGTTCGGTCTCGGTTGCGGATGGAACCGCAATACCGAGCGACTCAAAGAGCTTCCGAAACCCGCTTATTATGATATCAACAGTGCTAATAAGATTGGAGTCAATCTTGCGGCATATATTGTAGGCTATGCCGAGGTTGGGCTTGTCGAGGGCAGACCGGAAGTTTTCGGCCTGGCCGACCAGAAAAGACCGACGGATGAATTCGTATTTGGGCAGATCAAACACGAAGGACTCTGGAACGTGCATCCCGGTGCCGCGACGGCACTGCTGATGAAGCTGCGGCGCTACACGTCCGTGCGAGTCAACCTTAAGCGCGTAGGCATCGATCCGGGGAAGGATGATCTGTCGGCGTATCCGTTTATGTATCTGACGGGACTCGACAATTTCTCTTTCTCTGAGCGGGAACTCAGCGCACTCCAGCGGTACCTCAATTTCGGCGGTATACTACTGATAAACAACGGGCTAGGGCTGAGCACATTCGATGCCGTTGCTCGGCGGGAATTGAAAAGAATCCTGCCCGATGCGCCGCTTCAGAGAATTTCGCCGGATCACGACCTTTTCAACAGTCTGTTCGATACTTCAAAAGTGCAGTATTCGCCGACGCTGGTCAAAAGCAAGCCGGAGTTGAACAATCAGCCGTATCTTTTAGGTGCGTTTATCGACGGGGAACTTCGGGTGATTTATAGCCCATACGACCTCGAGGCGGGCTGGCTCGAAGTCTATTACCCGCTGGCCAGAGACTATGAGACTGCGTCCTCTCAGCGGCTTGGGATGAATATTATCATTTATATTATGACACATTAAGGTGGAGTTTCTATGTCCGATGGAATTGCAACAACCGTGCAATGTCCGGAGTGCGGCAGAACGTACAAGATGAGCCACGCTTCGCCGGGTAAAAAAGCTCGGTGCAGGTGCGGATGCCAGTTCGAAATCAACGCCGACACAATCGCCGGTGACGACAGCCGGCAGATCCGAATGTCTGAGATTTCCGACGAGGAGGCGCTCGTGGCAGTGGAGAAGATGGCTCGCGTCAAAGAAGCGATCCTGAGTGAAGTTGGAAAGGCAATCGTCGGCCAGACGGACGTCCTGGAGCAGATACTGGCCGGATTCTTCGCCGGGGGGCATTGTCTGCTGTTGGGGGTGCCCGGCCTTGCAAAAACCCTGATGGTTCACAGCCTGTCCCAGACGATGCATCTTGATTTCAAGAGGATTCAGTTTACCCCGGACCTGATGCCGACCGACATTACCGGCACGAGTATTCTGGAAGAGGATCCGGAAACCCGGCAGCGGCGATTCACTTTCCACAAGGGTCCGATTTTTACTAATGTGCTGCTGGCCGACGAGATTAACCGTACGCCTCCGAAGACACAGGCGGCTCTGCTGGAAGCCATGCAGGAGCGTCATGTCACCACCGGGGGCAATACATACAAATTGTCTTCACCTTTTCTCGTGCTGGCTACGCAAAACCCGCTTGAGCTTGAGGGAACGTACCCTCTGCCCGAAGCGCAACTGGACCGTTTCATTTTACTGATAAAGGTAGACTATCCCAACCTCGAGCAGGAGCAGAAGATTCTGCTGACTACTACCGGTTCCGACGGCGAGGCGATCAAGAGCCTCCTGGATGCACGGGCCGTGACTATGTACCAGGATCTGGTCAGGCGGGTTCCCGTTAGCGAGCACGTGGCGAATTACGCCGCGAGATTGTGCCGTGCGACAAGACCCAAAGAGGACGATGTTCCCGACTTTGTCAAGAATTATGTACGCTACGGATGCGGGCCTCGTGCCGGGCAGTCTTTGCTGCTTTCAGCCAAGGCGCATGTCGTTCTTAACGGGCGCTTCAATGTCTCGTGCGAGGATATCCGCAGGTATGCATTGCCCGTTATGCGGCACCGGGTAATACTCAACTTTGCCGCCGCCAGCGAGGGACTCGATTCGGATGACATAATCAAGAGGCTTCTGGAGACGGTGCCTGAGTCGGAGTCCGAGTAGAGCAATATTTATGACCGGCCGAGTCCATGAGTGAATTAGCCGAATATCGCTATCTTCCGGCTCGTATGGCCGAGCGCCTTCGCGGCATTGAGATTGGTGTGCGCCGACCGATGGACGGCAGCAACCAGGGTATGCACAGATCGCCGGCGTTCGGCTCGTCGGTGGAATTCGCCGAGTATCGCGAATACATGCCGGGAGACCCAATCTCGCAGATCGACTGGCCGGTTTATGCGCGCAGCGATCGTTACGTCATCAGAAGGTTCCACGAGGATGTCAGCATCCGCTGTTACGTTATGCTCGACTTCTCCGGGTCTATGGGATACAAGGACGGCGGAACGATGAGCAAGATCGAGTACGGCAGCTATTTAGCTGCGGCGATGCTGTACGTGATGATTCAGCAAAGCGACACGTCGTCGCTGATAACATTCGACAATGAGATTCGCAGCTATCACGAGCCGACAAGCTCTTTCATGAATCTCAAACCCATGCTTCAGGAGCTTGAGAACCTCAAGTGCGGCACAGCCGAGGGCGATATCGAGGGGACTATGCACACCGCCGCCGAGATGATAAAGGGCAGGGCGCTTGTGGTTATTATTTCTGATTTTCTCGAGGATCCCGACAAGACCATCAGAGGCATCAACCACCTGCACCACGACGGCAAGGAAGTGACGCTGTTTCATATAATGGACCCCACCGAGATAAACATGCCGCTGTCCGGGCTGCTCGATGTTGTGCCGATGGAAGGACAGGGCAAACTGACGGTTGATTTTGGACGTGTAAAGGAAGATTATCTCGAATCGCTGCGGCAGTATCTCGATCAGTTGCGGGCGGGTTGTCAGAGAATCCGGGCGGATTATATATTCGCCGATACGAGCATGGATGTCTATGACGCGATTTTGCAGAGGAGGAAGGTCGGATGATATTTGCCGCACCAATGTTTCTCTATCTGCTGCCGGCGGCGGGGCTGCCGATACTGTTCCATTTCTTCCTGAAGCAGAAGAAGCGGCAAATTCTCTTTCCCACATTGATGTTCTTTTATCGAACCGATCCGAGGATGAATGCTCGCCGCAAGCTTCATCAGTTGTTGCTGCTGCTGATGCGTATCTTATTGATTGCGTTCATTCTTCTGGGCCTGTCTCGGCCGAAGTTTCAAAGCGCCGTCGGCGTCGGCGGCAAAATTTCGGTGGTCGCCGTGGTGGATAATTCGGGATCGATGAGCGACTCGGCCGGCAATGACACAACCAAGCTCGAACTTGCCGTGGACGGGGCGATGGACCTGGTCACTTCACTGGGCGACAAGGCCCTGATGAGCGTCGTCACACTGGTTGAGGACGCGGCGCTGGAGCTCAGCGATTCGTTGACAGATGACAGAGAATCCCTGCTGGCAAGTCTGGACGAAATTACTCCCACCGCCGCAACGGGCGATGCCTCCGATGCGCTGTCGAGGGCTTTCAATATCATTCAATCCGATTCCGGTTCCGGCGGAGTTGTTCATGTGTTCAGCGATCTCCAGGAATCCGAATGGGACGATGATGCATTACAAACGGCTTCCGCCGATTCCTCGATAAAGGTATATTTTCACAGAATAGAATCTGAGGCTCGCGAGCAGCCCAATGTGGCGATAAGTTCGATACAATTTCCTCAGCAGAAGATTCTGCCCAAACATCCACTGAAGATCGGCATCGTGTGCCGGAACAACTCGCAGGCAGCCGCCACGATCAGGCTCAATTCCGTAGACGACAAAGACAATAAGAAGACACAACAGGTCGTACTCGAACCCGGCAGGACTCAAACGGTTGAAGTCGGCATAAATCCCGAAGCTCCCGGCCATCATTGGCTCAGAGCATGGATCGAAGGTGACGGCTTTTCCGCCGACAATGAGGCGGGAATAGGTGTCCTGTGCGGCAAGACCGCTACAGTTCTGTTCAGCGGCTCGCGAGCCGAATTCGGCGTGCTGCCGACTGCTTTTTCACCCGATGAATACGGGCAATACACCGGCATGATTTCGAGATTCGCTTCGACAAGCCAGATACAACAGGCCGAAGACGACAAGCCAATCCTTGTTGTCACAACCTGGGAGAAAATAAGGCAGATCGATCAGGCCTCGACGCAGCTCAGGCAATACGTCGAAACCGGCGGCAATCTTTTGATTGTGCCGTCGCTCAAGCGAATCAGCGCCCGTGGAAAGCCAGCGGGGTGGCTCGGCGCCAACACTAAAATCCGCATGTCCGAGCCTGCCGGTATCAAGCTGGAAGCATTAGAGACGGACGGTAATTTCTGGAATCGGATTCGTGAATCTACCGGCGACGTTACCCTGGGAGGCGCTCGCGTTCTAACGTTCTATCCGCTGGCCCTTTCCGACGACTTCACACCGCTTATGGGCACAGGTTTCGATCAGGTGGTCCTGGCGCACAAGAAACTTGGACGCGGCAACATTTATGCCTCCGGCACGGCCTTCGATCCGCGGTGGAATACGCTGCCGCTGACGGGATTGATTGTCGTTATGGCGCAGAGCATCGCCACTGAGGGAACATGGCTCGAACAGGATTTGATGATCTCTCTGGTCGCCGGGCAGCAGCCGGAGGGAATAAACGTCGGCGGGCAACAAGCTGACGTTCTGTCTCTTGCCGGCGAAGCGATTGAATGGAAAGGCCCGGCGAGTGAGATGCCGGCGTTTTCAAAGCCCGGTGTATACCTGGTGAAATCCGGCGATAGAGAATACTGCGTATCCGTTCGTTCGTCGGACAAGGAAGGTCTGATGCAATATGTTCAAGGCTCTGCGATACCGGCCCTGAACAGGGTGACGCATGAGATTGTCGACTACAATCCGTCGGAAGGATTCGATAAGTTTCATATCGGCCAGAGCCGAACGTTCAATATGTTTCTGCCGCTTGTTCTGCTTGCGACTCTGGCGTTGCTTCTTGAAGGCTGGCTGGCAAATCCGATAAGGGCCAAAGCTGAGAAGGCCGCGCAAGGTAAGGGCGTGCCTCAGGCTGCTGCGGGGGGGCAGGCCGAGGGCGCAATCGACAGTACTGCCGGTGAGGTTCTCGTGAGTGGGGGGGCCGGCTGATGGAAGTGCTTCGATGGCGTGCACACCTGCATCCGGTATTGGCCGCGGCGATGGTCCTGATACTTGCCGCCTGGCTGATATTCCTCTTTAAAAGGCAAAGGGCGAGCCGCTCGCTCAGACAGACTGCAATCTTGCTCTTGCCGAAGGTTCTTATTGTACTGCTACTGATCCTGGCATACTTCGATCCGGTTCGCAGCGTGATCCGCAAGCCCAAGAAAGACAAGAAAATCATGGTTCTGGTAGATTCCTCATCGTCGATGGATTGCGAGGACGAACCGGGGGGCCGCCGTGTCGAAAGGGCAAACAAGTTATTACAAAAACTCTCGCAACAACTGGAATCCCTTATCGATATCGAGACTTTACACTTTGACATGGATGTGCACGAATCTGGCGACTCAAAACCAGAAACAGATCGAATACGTGGAACAAACCTGGCCAAATCGCTCGTGACGATGGCAGACACGGCCAGCGACGCCGAATATATGGCTGCGATACTGCTGACCGACGGTGGCGACGAGCTGGTCCGCAATCCGAGACTTCCCCAAGTCCCGCTTCATGTGGCGAGCGTGGGGACTTCTCCGGAGACATGGGACGATCTGGCCATTGCCGACGTCACTGCGCCGACGATTGTCGAGGCAGGCGGCAAGCTGGAGGTTTCGGCCGACATCCAGGCGCGTTTCGGATCGAGAGAATTCCGGACAAAAGTTCAGATGGCGCGTGTCCGGCTTGAAGAGAAACAGCAGGACCAGTGGCAGGTTCGGGGCTCGGAGTATGTTCGTTTCGATAATCCAAAGACGAGGGCGAGATTCTCTGTTGACGCGCCGGCTGAGCCAGGACCGAAGGTGTTCCGCATTAACGTCCAGAACATGCCGGGCGAACTCTCCGAGCTGAACAATACTCGCAACTTTGAGTTGGAGGTGCGTGAGGACACGCTGCACGTATTGTTTTTCGCGCAGGAACTGGGTTGGGATTTCGCCATGATCCGCAAAGAGCTTGCGCGCGATCCGTCGGTGGAGCTGACGGCTCTGTTTCGCGTCAGCGAGCAGAGGTTCGTCATCCAGGGAAGCCGGCAGCCCGGCGATGAGCAGCTTGAGGCGGGTTTCCCGAAATCGAAGGGAGTTCTCGATCTGTTCAAGTGCGTCATCGTCGGCTCCTTCGGCGCTTCGCAATGGCGTCAGGATCAGTTGAAGGCATTGTCCGATTATGTCCGGGATGGCGGCGCGGTGATATTCCTCGGAGGCGAGAAATCGTTCGGCCAGGGTGGATATGCCGGGACTTCGATTGAGCCGTTATTTCCATGGCGCATTAGCTCAGCACAATCGAAATTTCAAATCGGGCAGTTCAGCGTCAGTGTCCCGCCGGCGGCTATGGCAAATACGATCATCGCCGAGACAGCAAGGATCATCTCTCAGGAAGAGTCCGCATCCGTCGAAAGCGTGAACCTCGAGGGCCCGGTCAAGACCGGCGCTGTTACTCTGTTGGAGGCCTTGGTTGCCGGCAGATCGGTCCCGTTGATCTCGATGCAGCGCTTCGGCCAGGGGCAGACGATGGCGATCGCTACGAACACGCTCTGGAAATGGCGCCGGGCCTCGGCCGAGCTTATCGAGGCGCACGGCCACTTCTGGCGGCAGGCCGTCAAGAATATGACCGGCTGGGAGGAGGGGCAGCGATTTATCTCGGTCACGTGGGACCAGGAGCAATACAATCCCGGCGACAGCGCTGCTGCCACGATTCGTATCGCAGGGCGGCACGAAGCGGACAAGTTGAATCTCAAAGCAGAATCTACGGTCGAAGGCAAAACCACGCCCGTGTCCGTCGAGCCTGTGATGGGGCGAGGAAATACATACAAGGCAAAGGTGGCTTTCACCAAGAGTGCCGAGTATGCTTTCGAATTGCAGGCCATGGTTGGCGAGAGGATTCTGGAGTCGTACCAAAGGAAGATCGCCGTTGGCACGAAGCTCAATGAGGGCGCTAATCTTGAAGTGGACCATGCTTTCCTGAGCAGTCTGGCCTCACAGGGCGGCGGGATGTACTTTCCCGAGGGCCAATTCGACAGCCTGATCGGAACCCTGAGAAGCCGGCTTCTCGGCCGGGTGGTGAGCATGGAAATTCCGTTGATTCAGGACAAATTCATATATATCCTTATTTTCGTCGGTATCCTGATGCTTGAATGGATCATCCGGCGAAAAATGAATCTTCTGTAGGGTAGGATTGAAGTCGATGGTGAAACGAAAGCCAACTTTTTGTGCCGGAAATGTGACACGAGTGTCATTGCGAGATCCGAAGGGCCGCGGCAATCTCCTGTGTTGTGGGCGGCAAATTCCATCGTTGTGTTTGAGATTGCTTCGCTTTGCTCGCAATGACAGATGTTGGCAGGCTTCTTTTTATAATGAATTGTCAAGAAACTCGATTCTGCTGCTCTTGTTGATCCTGCCGGCTTTTGTCAACGCGGCGCCGAGAAAGGCGGCGGTCTACTACTCCGACGGGAAAGTCCTGACAGGGAAAATAGCACTGACGCGGGGTCGTAAGTTCAAATTGAATATTCCCAAAGGCGGCGTGCTCAAGACTACTGATATGGTGACGGGCAAGCCGGTACAATACGGAAAAGTCCGCCTGTTCACCTTTGAGCCTGTGAGTGAAATCCGTTTTCATCCCGAGAGAGAAGAGATACGGCAGGACTGGAAATTCGTCGAAACGACAAAGTATGATGAGAAAACGGCCGTGGCAGACTTTTCGCCCGCCAAGAAGGAATTCTGGGGAGAGACATATCCGCTAAGATACTTGGCTGCCGAGGTTATCTTCAGCAGCGGCGAAGCCATTGTGGGGCATCTGTACAGCGCCGTACTCTATCTGGAAACTGAGGATAAGACAAGCAAGATAGTTCTGCGCAGCAAACAACGCGGCGACAAAGGCACGAAGATGGAAGATCTGGTTTACGTCACCAGGATTAAGATGCTGGATGAAGGAAAGGGAATTGCCGCAAACGTCACCGTTAAGTTCAAGGATATGACTTTCGAGCCTAACGATGCTGTGCAGGCGGTCACTTGCAATTCGCTTACACCGGTGCCGACAGAGCGCGGCGACGAGCCGGGTACTTTCATAGTCAAATCGACTTTCGGCGAAGATTTCTATCTGGCTGTCAAGAAAGGCCGGAACTGTTACGTAGGCTGGCCGCGGACTCAGGACAAAAAGCTATTCGCCGTGGCTGAGAGCCATCTGAAGCGCCAGCGGGATTTCTACAACGACAAGAAGCTGCTCGGCGTAATGATGAGCAGGGACGGCAAGGAGGTCCTGACGCTTGTGAACCTTCGGCGCAGATTTGCTCCGACTCATTTCGGTTCGATCGGGGGAGAATGGGACAAGGAGTTAGGGACAATTGTCGAGCCCTGGCGGCTGAGCATCTGGCGATGGAAGTACGATCCGGTCAATCAGGACATGCTGCTTTCTGCGCGGGGAACGTTCTTTCGCCTGATCTTCTTGCCGGAGCATCCCACGCCGGAAGCCGAAATCTCGGATACACTCTGGCAGATGCGGCGCGAGGATGATACGGTTTACATCGGCAAGTCTGCTGTTGACAACGGTGCGAGGGTAAGACCATGAACGGGGTAAATACTCAGGCAAACAATAATGTTCACGAACTGGTCGGAAAAGTCCGGCGGCTCATGCTTACGAGCAATCTTGTCAGGGGAGTTGTGATATGGCTGGTTGTCCTGCTGGGTACGTCTCTCGTTCTGTTCGCGCTGGATAATTTTCTGCACCTCCCGGAAGGATTGCGACTGGCCCTGTCGATAGGCGGATTGGCGCTGATTCTGTTCGAGCTTTGGCAGCTTCTGTTGTTGCCGCTAATCCGGCGCCAAAGACTGGAAGCCGTCACGCTGTTTTTGGAGGACAGATTCGCAATACCTGAAAACATGCTTATCAACGCGCTATGCTTCGAATCGGCTCAGCTCACTACAAAACAGGAACCCTTTGCCAACAAAACAATCGAGACGGGCACATCGATGATGTCCGACGCCAATATAAATGAATTGTGGCAATTTAAAAAGCTCATACGATGGTCTACAGTCCTCTTGATTCTCCTGATCATCTGGTTCCTCTACGGCATCAGTCACGGCCATCAGATCGCTAATGCGCTATTGAGATACGTCAAGCCTCTGGGGGATGTGCCGCCGGCCAGCTCTATAGTCCTCAAAGTGACGCCGTCCGAGGACGTGCTCATGGCAGAGGGTGACAATCTTGATGTGCAGGTCGAAGTAGTCGGCCTGTCGGGCGATGAGTCACTTCCCAGATATCCCGAAGTCGTCTGGGAGCGAGGAGCCGATTACATCGGAAGTGAAAAGGGCGAGTATAGAAACATTACGATGCAGGCCTCCGGCGCCGGGGCCAACGTATACAACTACACTTTCAAATCCGTCGATGAATCATTGGCTTTCCGCATATTCGCAGGCGACACGTACAGCGAGAGCATAAAGGTGACAGTCAACAAAGTCCCGCGAATCAAGGAATCTCAGTTTCACATTACCGCGCCGTCGTACACCGGAGGGGGACGAATGAGCATGTTCGGCCCGCCCGAGGCATTATCCGGGCCGGCGGGCTCCGAGGTAGTAGTTGAGGTCAAACTTGACAAGACCGCCGAAGAACTCTGGTATAAGGGTGCGGGCGACTGGGTGCCGTTCAAGAAGAAAGACGAGCTCTGGATCGTCAGGACGCAGTTGCAGCCGGCCGAGTTGTACAAGATAGAAGTCAAAGCGCCCGGCTTCGAGAGGCGAATCAAAATCGCCGAAGGGCCAGTACTTGCGCAACAGGACCGGCGGCCCGAGGTCGAGTTCGTCACATCTGAATTGACTCAGCGAGTCAATTTCGGCGACAGACTCCGCTTTGATGTTCAGGCCTACGACGATTTCGGTGCCAGAAAGATCTATGTGAAGCACAAATCTGCCAGAGCGGGCGGCACCGAGACGACGCTCGAAACGTGGGATTACAAAGATCCTCCCGGCAAGACCGAGGCGCTCGAGACTCTGCTGCTGTCGGTCGATGCGAGTCTGTTCAAGCCCGGCGGAAGTTATATCCTGGAGGCATTCTGCGAGGATTTCAGCCCCGCCGGAAATGTGGGCAGATCGAAACCGCTTATGCTCCAGGTCAAATCGCTTGAAGAGATGACGATTGCCGAAGGCGATCCCAATACCGATGCTTTTGCAGAGCTGGACAAAGCGATCAAGGCTCAGCAGGCAGCACTCGGCATGACCGCAAACATCATGGCAAATCTCGACGAAGTCGTTTCCGCGAGCAAGACCGAGACGGAAAACCGTGATTCGGTCAAAGGGCATCTGGACCAGATGCGGCAGAAGCAGGAGAAGGTCGCGGAGCACATGACCAAAGCCGAGGACGTGTCGATAGAGCCGAAGCCGAATTTTGTTGCCGAGATGATCGAGCTGCGCGACAACGAGCATGTGAGGATATTGAAGAAAATGGCTGAGACCGGCTCGGCCGAGAAGATCGACAACAGTGCCGTCATGCACGACCTCAAATCCGTCGAGAAACAGCAGATAAACCTGCTCGATAAGCTCATTGCTCTCAAAGGTGTTGTCGCGAAAAAGAGCGAGATCGAGGCCCAGAAAGCCGTAGCCGAATTGTTGGGAGAAGAGGAAGAATCGCTTACGCCCACGCCCCAAGAGACTTTGGAAAACACCGTCAAGGAGCTTGAGGAGTTCATAGAAAAGCAGACTGAGATTACAGAAAAGCGGCAGATGGTTCAGGATCAGCCGCCCGAGGATTTCTCCGAAGAGGATGAAGAATTACTGGAAGATTTGGCAATGGACCAGTCGAAGCTTGCCGAAGTTCTGGAGGAGGTCGTCAACGATCTGAGCAACATGAACCTTCTCGATTTCGGCGACAATCAAATGGTCGACGAGATGAAGAGCATCTACGAGCAGGCCGAGGAGCTGGCCGACAAGGCGGCCGAAGCGGCTGAGATGGCCGAAGCCCGGCAGGATGCTTATCGTCTGGAAACCGAGGCCGTCGAGATGGCCGAGGAGTTGATGATAAATTGCGAGGCGACCTTGGGGGCATCGGACAGCATCCAGTTCGTTGCTGAAATTCCCGAAGACGAGCAGTTGGTCGCGCCTTTGGCCGAGCTGCCGTCGGAGCTGGAAGACCTGGTCGGCGACGTGATAACCTCGGAGGAGGAGATGCGTCCTGAAGTTGAGGATGTCGGCAGCTACCTCAACTCGCTGGATCATACCGCGGGTCCCGTTGCCGACGGGACCATAAGCAGCACGAGCGCCAAGGGCAAGACGGGTGACCAGCGACCGGAGGATAATGTTCTCGAAGGCCGCAGCGGCGCCGGTCGCAGCGGGATGTCCGATGGCCAGCTTGTCGAGTCGGTAGCCAAGGATCTGGATGATAACGAATACAGCCTGCGCGAGCGCACATCCAACACACCTCTGGAAGCCGGTCAGGTCGAGGATCAGGACGAAGGAGCGCAAACCGGAGGCACCGGACTCGGAAAAACGGCCGATAGTACTACGCAGTTCGGCACCGGCGGGAAGCTGCCGACCAAAGTGCTCGACATGATGGAAGAGACCTTGCAGACGCAACAGAACATCCGGCAGGCTTCCGAGGATCTGGTGCTAAAGCTCAAGCGTCATAACCTCACCGTTACTGAACTTGAAGCCTCCATTGAGTCGATGAAGGACCTGGAAGACGCGCTCAAACGGGGTGACGGTATCGGAATAAACAGGGCATACACCGAGACGGTCAATTCGCTCAAGAAGTCCCACGGCGCCATCGGCAGGCAGGTCACTGCTCAGTATATCGATAACAAAGCATCGGCCGACAGGCTCGCCAACGTGCTTTCAAGAAATCGAAAACTCAACTTCAAGGGATACAATCATATGGTAAGCGCGTACTTCGAGGCGCTGGCGAAGAATGAAAGCGGTCAATAGTATATTTCTATTCGGGGCGTTTACTCTTTGCGTTGCCGCCGTGCCTTCGCTGGGCGAGTCTTCATCGTCCGATTGGCACGAGCCGCTTGCGAAGGTTCGGTTTCGCATCGAAAAAGACGACAATTATGCGCTCATCCCTGCAATCTCGCTGCTCGACGTCCAGCCCGACAAGAAATCTGAGTCTGTCTGGAAATGGATTCAGAAGAACAGATGGAATGAAAAGCGCAGAGTTAACGGAAAGTACTGCCTAAATCTGCTGCCGACGTTCAGCTCCAAGCCGATCATCTACAATCTTCATAGAAATATCGGACAATTCGTTGCGCGGGGCACGGTTTTTGACGGCGCCGATCCTAACACGTCGGTGCGTTTCGAAATACAGAACGACAGGAGAACATTGTTCAGGTCCCGCCACGTGACGGTGCGAAATCCGGTTGTTGAGATCAACGTTGCGATACCCCCGGGGAGCAAACAACTCAAACTCGTCACACTATCCGACGATAAGAATTATTACCGCTGGGCCCGGTGGGTAGATCCGGGCTTTATCCTGCGACGGCAGTATCCTCAGGTTTCCTCAACACGAATATACGCTCCGGGTTACAACCTGGAGCAATTCGATGCTGTCGTTCGCGTCACCTCAGACGGTTCAAAAGTCGGCAGCCGCGTCTTATCCGTCGGCAAGGGCGAGCCGATGGATATTCTTTTCGATACCACCGAGGCAAGTCCGAGCTACATGGTTTATCTGGCGCCTGAAAGCCGTGCCGGTAAGTCATCATTGTCCTGGCAGCCCCAAGCCGGGCTTGTCCTCGAAACAAAATGGTCTAAGAAGGGTTTTAATTCAAAGGACAGGTTGCCGGAATTTGCCAAGACGTTCAACAGTATTGTTGATTCCGTGGGGCAAAGTGTCGTAGATGATATTCAGCACAATTATCCGATTCATAGATTCCCCGACTTAGATGGCGCCAATCCCACGAGCAAGGGTGGGTATGGTCTCTATCGCTACACGGGCTTTTTCCAGGTAAACAAGCCCGCCACGTACAGCTTTGCCACAATGTCCAGTTGGGATTCTTACCTCGCCGTTGACGACAAACTGGTCATAGGTTGGCCCGGAAAACACGGCACCGGCGGCAGCAGGGGGTACAAGCAGGGAACCGTTTCCCTCACTCCCGGTGTACACAAGCTGCAATACTACAATTACAATCCCTGGGGCAGTATGTACTGCCTTGCGGCTTGGAAGAAACCGGATGAGAAGCTCCGGCCGATGGCCAGGACGGACTTTCATGCGGTCGGTCGCTACAGAACGAACCTGGCCGGCCTAAATGATCCGGACAAACCTTACATTCCTTTTGAGTGGTCGACCGTGGATGATTTTCGCGTCCAGCAACATGGGCGCTCCTTTGTAACGATGCGATTCGACGCTCTGATCCCCGCCGGCAGTGATTATTCATGCCGATGGAGCTTCGACGACGGCACCAGCGCGGCGGGAAAGACCGTTGAACATGTCTTCCTGCGGCAGGGGCTACGCAAAGTGCGGCTTGAAGTACGGTCGGAAAACGAGGTTCTGACGCGTTC
>Ga0180431_10003587_pt1 | contig 19931 bp, 17 predicted proteins | sample SS_ome_11_FD_132459 | JGI IMG/M metagenome (GOLD analysis project Ga0180431, IMG submission 132459) | Hypersaline lake sediment archaeal communities from the Salton Sea, California, USA - SS_1_MS_1 metaG | ecosystem: Environmental > Aquatic > Non-marine Saline and Alkaline > Hypersaline >... | reverse complement strand
GGATGGCTACGAGCAGATGCGCCTCGACTTCACCAAGAATGCTCCGAAGTGGGGCAACGACGACGACTTCGTTGATGAGGTCATGGTGCGCTGCCTGAGGGAGGTGGCGCGGCACTCGCACGAGTTGAAGGACCCGTGCGGGAACCCGTGGCCGGTGCTGCCGGAGAACGTGAGCGGCAACATCCACTTCTCGAACCAGGTACACGCGCTGCCCAACGGCAGGAGATGGGGAGATGCTCTGTACGACGGCGGCATTTCGCCGGGTCCCGGACTGGACAAGAAGGGGCCGACGGCGGTGCTGAAGTCGTGCGGGAAGATCAACCACATCAGCGACGGCCGAGCGTTCCTGCTGAACCAGAGGCTATCGCCGACGCAGCTTGCCGGCGAGAAGGGCTATCAGCTATGGAAGGCGTACATGAAGACGTGGGCCGACCTGGGGCTGGACCATGTGCAGTTCAACATGGTTGACGATGCCACGCTGCGGGCGGCGCAGCGGGAGCCGGAGAAGTACCAGGAGCTGATAGTGCGGGTAGCGGGCTACAGCGCGCACTTCGTGGACATCAGCCGCAAGACGCAGGACAACATAATCCAGAGGACGGTGCAGGGACTGGGATAGAGAGAGCCCTGCGACTGAGCGTATGGTCGGGCCCCCCGACGTCGTCGGGGGGCCCGAAGCTGCTCAGAGACTTCCATCCCGCGCCTCAGGAGCGTCTCTCGCCAGAGAACTGTAGCCACCCAAGGGGGATGTGTCCTCAAGGTCTGCGGACGGGGCCGCAACGCCGCTACGTGAAGCACAGGAGCGTTTCAACTGGGAGACAGCCAGCCAGGTAGAGTGGCTGCGCCGGAACTTGAGCAAGGCGGCAAATAGAGCTATAATCGTAGGACAATAGGAGCTACCGACCCAGGAAGACGGTCCATTCTCCGCAGGGAGCGGGCGGCATATACTAGAGTGGAGGTAATTGAACCGTGAGTAGCCGAGCAAGTGTACAGAGCATAAGGGACAAGGTTGCCATCATTGGCATGGGATGCACCAAGTTTGGCGAGAACTGGGACAAGGGCGCCGACGACATGCTGGTGGACGCGGCGTACGAGGCCTACGAGGATTCGGGGGTCGACCCGAAGGACATAGACGCGATGTGGTACGGGACCGTATGGTCCGGGGCCACTGGCGGGCCTCTGGCCGGTGCGTTGAAGCTGCAGTACGCCCCAATAACCAGAGTCGAGAACGCCTGCTGCACGGCATCGGACGCATTGCGGAATGCGACCTACGCGGTAGCGGCGGGAGTCGCCAATATCGCCCTGGCCATTGGCGTTGAGAAGCTCAAGGATAGTGGCTTCAGCGGCCTCGGCGCGGCTGGCGGCATCATGGACGCCGGAGTCCGGCCCGATTCCTCGGCCCCGGGGAGCTTTGCCATGATGGCCACCAAGTACTTCGCCCGCTACGGCCTCAGCCCTGACGATGGCAAGCGGATGATAGGCCTGGTATCGGTGAAGAGCCACCATAACGGGACCATGAACCCCAAGGCCCACTTCCAGAGGGAGGTTAGCCTGGAAACGGTGCTCAAGGCGCCGATAGTCGCCTGGCCACTGGGCTTGTTCGACTGCTGCGGGGTGAGCGACGGGTCGGCAGCAGCTATCGTGGTGAGGGCCGAGGACGCGAAGAAGTTCCGGTCTGACCCAGTGCTCATCAAAGCACTCCAGATGTCGGTGGGAAACGAAGGCCTCGTGAGAACCGACTATGACTATACCCATGTGGAGTCGACCTATCAGGCGGCCCTGAGGGCCTACGAAGAGGCGGGCATCAAGAACCCACGTGAGGAGATCAGCATGGCCGAGGTTCACGACTGCTTCTCCATCACCGAGGCGGTTACCATGGAGGACCTTCTTTTCAGCCCGCGGGGGCAGGTGAGGGAGGATATCGAGTCTGGCTTCTTCAATATCGACGGGGGGTTGCCGGTGCAGCCGGACGGTGGCCTGAAGTGCTTCGGTCACCCCATCGGCGCAAGCGGATTGCGCATGGTGTATGAGATGTACAAGCAGCTTCAGGGCAAGGCCGGCCCTCGTCAGCTCAAGGATCCGAAGATGGGGCTGACTCACAACCTTGGAGGTTCTCCACCGGCCTGCACCTGCTTCGTGGGCATCTACGGGCTGTAGAGCTGGAAAGACCTCTCCTGGACTGGCGCCGTTTCGACGGGACTAGCCTGAGTTCCTCCCGGGCTTGATCATGACGTGGGGGGCACCCGTTGCCGGGTCTCGCGTTATCTTGACAGAGGCGGAGAAGCTGTCTCTGATGGTCTCCTCGGTGAGCACCTCGTCGGGGCGACCGTCGGCAAAGATGCGACCGCCTTTGAGAAGAACGAGCCGGTCGAAGTAGAGCGCCGCCAGGTTCAGGTCGTGCATTGCGGCAATCACGGTGAGCCCCTGCTCGCGATTAAGCTTCTGCACCAACTCAAGGATCTCCGCCTGGTAGTTGATGTCCAGGTGTGCCGTGGGCTCGTCCAGCAGAAGCAGCCTGGGCGCCTGGGCCATAGCCATAGCCAGGACCGCCTTCTGGCGCTCGCCGCCGCTGAGTTCATTGAAGTAGCGTCCCCTCAGGCCGTCAACGCCGACCGATTCCATGGCTCGCTGCACAATCTCACGGTCCACCTCTCTCTCGTTTGAGAAAGCTCTGAGAAAAGGCGTTCGGCCCAGAAGAACGACTTCCTCGAGCGTGAACGAAAACGGCGTGAAGAACTGCTGCGGCACGACGGCCACCTGCTGTGCCACTGCCCTTCGTCCCAACTTGCTCAGCCTGGAGCCGTTCAGGTAGACGTCCCCTTTGTCGGGGGGCAGTACGCCACAGGCCAGCTTGATGAGAGTGGTCTTGCCCGATCCATTGGGGCCGAGGAGAGCTACCATCTCCCCCTTTTCCACCGCCAGGTCCAGGCGGTCTATCACCGGAGAGTTGTTGTATGAGAACGAAATGTGGCTCAGGCTGATCATCAGAAGGCATACTCCCTTCTGGTACGTCTCAGCAGGTAGACGAAGAACGGGGCGCCTATGAGTGCGGTCAGGACGCCGAGGGGGACCTCTGTGGGGGCAAGCATGGTGCGGGCCACAAGGTCGGCGAGCACCAGAAAGGCCGCACCGGAAAGCGCCGCCGATGGCAGGAGAAGGCGGTGATCAGGTCCTAGAACCAACCGCATGGCATGGGGCACCACCAGGCCGACGAAGCCCACCAGCCCGCTTATGGAGACAGCCGCTGCCGTCAGTAGTGAGCCTAGGGCGAGTACCAGCAGCTTGTCGCGCTCCACGTTGATACCGAGATATGCGGCACCCTCCTCGCCGAGAGCGAAGGCATTCAGACGGAAGGCCAGAAGGCGAGCGCCGATGATTCCGCCGACCACCAACGGGGCGACGATGACGATCTTCCTCCAGCCGCTCACTGATATGCTCCCCATGAGGAAGGAGTAGACGTTGTGAAGCAGCTCCGTTCTCCCGCTCAGCGTCAGCATGAAGAACATGAGCGCCGTCAGCATCGCGCTCACGGCGAAGCCGGCCAGGAGCATGCTAACGACGGGAGTCTTACCCCCCACTCTGGCGAGGTTGTACACCAGGAGCACCGCACCGAGGGCGCCGGCGAAGGCGGCGATAGGCACCAGGCCGAAGCCAAGAAGAGTGAGGCCTATCGGCAGCATCATGGCGATGGTGGCGCCGAACGCGGCGCCGGCCGACGTGCCGATGATATAGGGATCGGCCATGGGGTTTCTGAGCAGCCCCTGAAACAGGACCCCCGCCGATGCCAGCGCTGCCCCGACCAGCGCTCCCGCAATGACCCTGGGCAATCTGATCTGGAAGAGGATGGTCTCGTCCGTCGGCTGCCATGTGGGAGACAGGTCGACGGGCAGCACCTTGTCCACTGTCATCTTCACTATGTTCAGCGGCGAGATGGAGACGGCTCCGAACGCGGCACCGAAAACGAGGCAGAAGAGCAGGACCACCATCAGCAACAGCAAGATGAGCAGGCGGCGGTTCTGTCTCAGCGTCGTCAGCATCTCACTTCCCACCCTTCAGGTTCTGGGGAATGCCTGCCACGAGCAGATAGACTCTGTCGGCACGGCCGGCCACCAACTGGTTGGCCCTGCCCAGCAGGTCGCGGAAGGCTCGTCCCGCTGGATAGACGGGGACAAGCCCCATGCCAACCTCGTTCGAGACGATGATGAGGTGTGCGTCCTTGTGTTGGAGAATCTCGCCGATTTCCGTGGCCATCGCTTCATCCAGCGCCTCGATGTCTTCAGGGTCAGCAGCAGACTCCATCACGTTGGCTGCCAGAAAGGTCAGGCAGTCGAGCAGCACAACGTCCGTATCCGCGACGTGCTGAGCTATCGCTTTGGCCACGTTGGTCGGCGCCTCAATGGTCCGCCAGCTCGTGGGACGTTCCTTCTGGTGCAGCTCAATGCGATGGCGCATCTCCTCGTCCATGGCAGTGCCGGTTGCGACGAAAAGGACGCGGTCGCCAAGTTCAGACGCCAGTCTCTGAGCGAAAGCGCTCTTGCCGCTTCTTGCACCGCCGAGAACGAAAATGACTTCACTCTGCATCTGCTTTCCCCTAGAAATAGCCGCCGCTGGCCAAGGGAACCAGGATCAACGTAAGAACCTCGGTCACCTCGCCGATTGCTCCGTAGGTGTCTCCAGTCAAGCCCCCTAGCTTCCTGCTAAGAAAGCCGGCCGCCAGCAAGACGACAAGCCAGATAGCGGCCATGACTGCCAGGCCCCATAGCCTCATCAGGCCGACCGAAACGGCCACCGCGATCAGGGTAGCTACGGCCAGCCTCCACCACTTGGCTTGTCCTTTGTAAGCCTTTCCCAGGCCTTCGTTCCTGGCGGCGGGATACGCAGAAAGGGCATAGACCATTGCCCATCGACTCAGAACCACCATGACTATGATGGCCGCCATCCTGTCTGCGCCGGGCAGGAAGAGCAACGAGACATACTTGACCAGGAAGAGACAGCACACCCCGGCCACACCAAAGCTGCCGGCATGGCTGTCGCGCATTATCTCCAGGCGCTGCTTGGCCGACCGGCCGGCTGCCATGCCATCGCAGGTGTCGATGAAGCCATCGAGGTGGTTGGCGCCGCTGACAAGAACCAAGACCACGATCAGTAACGCACTCCCCACAGGCAAGGGCAGGAACAGGATGAACAGGCGGTCAAGACCGTACAACAGGCCGCCGATTGCCAGCCCCACCAGTGGGAAGTAGACCAGGGAGTGGCCGATCTGCCTCTCGCTGAAGACGCGCCGAACGGGGAGTATGGTGAGGAATTGCAGCGCAGCGAGGAACCCCACTCCCAGATCCTTGCCGCCCTGCTTCAGGTCACCGTAAGCTGTCATTCCGCTCTTTTTTCCGCCTCGGACACACCGGCCTGGGCGAAGGTAGCCATACCGGCCAGCGCTTTCACTGCTGCCTCGACAACGGAAATGGCCAACGCTGCCCCGGTCCCTTCGCCGAGCCGCATGTCGAGGTCAAGAACAGGTTTCAGGCCGAGGTGCTTCAGAGCAGCCCTGTGGCCTCGTTCCGCCGAGACATGTCCGGCGATGAGGAAATCGCGCAACCGTGGCGCCATGGTGGTGGCGACGAGCGCCGCAGCACCGGAGATGAAGCCGTCGATGACTATCGGGAGGCGGTGCCCGGCGGCGCCAATCATGAGCCCAGCAAGCCCCGCAATCTCGAAGCCGCCCACCTTGGTCAACACATCAACGCCGCTTGCGGCATCGGGCCGGTTCACGCTGAGGGCTTCTTCTACGGCGTGCACTTTCCCGGCGAGCTGCCTGCGCCCCAATCCCGCGCCCCGCCCGGTGACCTTCGCTACCGGCGCACCGGTGATTGCCGCCGTGATGGCGCTCGATGACGTGGTGTTGCCGATGCCCATATCCCCGGTGCCGATTATGTCCAACCCCTTCTCGACCTCCTGTTCCAGTATCTCAAGCCCGGCCTCGATCGCGCTGATCGCCTCGCCCTGACTCATCGCTGGGCCCCGCACCAGGTCGCGCGTGCCATGGGCTATCTTTCTCGAAACCAGCCCTTCGCATGGCTCCAGCTCGGCGGCCACTCCCATGTCGACCACCAACACTCGAGCGTCCACGTGACGGGCCAGCACGTTTATCGCAGCACCCCCTTGAAGGAAGTTCCTTACCATTTGAGGGGTGACCGCCTGAGGGTACAGGCTTACCCCTTCAGCAACGACACCGTGGTCAGCGGCCATGACGACAATGGCTTTGCGGTCCATTGCGGGGATGGGATAGCCCCTAATCCCGGCTACCTTTATCGAAAGCTCCTCCAGCCTGCCCAGGCTCCCCAGGGGCTTGATCAGGCTGTCTTGGCGCTGCTGGGCCGCCTTCATCGCCTGCTCGTCCAGGCGGCCAACCCGTTTTATCGCTTGTTCCAGAGAAAGCACTTGAACTCCTTACGGAAAGACTTCCGGGTGGATGATTCTGGCCACCTCTTCCAGTCCATCGAAGATGCGGGGACCGGGGCGGGAGACCAGGTCGACATCCAGACCGTATATCGCCCCGCTCTGCACCGCGCTCAGCGCGTCCCAGCCTTCGCGTGCTATTACGTCCTCAGGTGAGACCCAGGGATAGTCACCCAGGATGATCATGTCAGGGTCGCGGGCGATAATCTCTTCCAGGCTGAGGGTATCCCAGCCCTGAATCCCGCTGGCGCTGGCGATGTTCTCGCCCGCCGCCAGTGTGATGAGCGTGTCGACGAAAGTGCCACTGCCTGCGGTCCAAGGTTGCGCTGGATTGCTGGCGTCCACCTCATAGAAGACGGTAGGCTCTCCAGTGGCGCCAGACGTCGCCGCGCAGATGCTGACCATGTGAGCCTTCATGTCGTCGATGAGCTCCTCCGCCTCGGCCTCCTTACCGGCAATCTCCCCCACCAGCTCGATATCGGCAAAAATGCCGGCGATGTCGCTCGGCTGCAGTACAATCATCGTCACGCCTACCTCTTCAAGCAGGGCGCACACCGGGTCGTGCCCGTCAGTGAACACGATGTCGGGGTCTCGGCTGATGATCGCCTCGAGGTTGGTGGTGAAGTAGCCGCCGACCGAGGGCACGTCCAACGCCTCTTCGGGGTAGTCGCAGTGGTCGGTCACGCCCACTACCTCATCTTCCAGGTCAAGAGCGAAGAGGATCTCTGTGTTGCTTGGCGCCAGGGAGACGATTCGCTCCGGGACTCCCTCTATGACGACTGTTCTGCCCACGTCGTCGGTTATCTCCTTGACTTGCGGTGTCGGGGTGGGAGTCGGCATCGGGGTAGTGGTCGGTGTTGGCGTGGGACTGGGGCTGGGGGTGGGGGTTGCCGCTGCCACAACAACATTGCATGTTTCGGTGGCCGAGCCGTCTTTTCCGTCGCTGACGGTGACTGTGATAGCGTAGGTGCCGGCTTCGCTTGGCGCCACCCAGTTCACCTCACTGCCGACCCCGGAGACCGTCCCGTCGTCGGCCGACCAGGCATAGGTGACGGCATCACCATCCGGGTCGCTGGCAACGCAGGTCATGCCAGTGGTTCCCCCCGGCGCAAGCGTTGAGGGATGGGCCGTCAAGCCGGTAATTAGCGGTGGCTCATTGGTGGTGCACCCGGTAATCGCCGCCAGCGCCATAGCCAGTGCCAGTATGAGCAAAGCTGACTTCTTCACTGTAGACTCCTTATCTGTATTTCGAAAACCGACAAAAAATCCCCTCGCTCTGCAGTTCGAGGGGATTGTCACGCTACGTACACATGCTTCCCACCCCCTTGCTCCGCGGAGGCCTTAGGAACTCCAGAGGCGGGCGTTCTGGCTTCCCCGTGCTATTCGGGGTCACAGTAGGCGGTACTGCGCCGGAATCTCACCGGCTTGCTGCCCGATTGAGCCCTCACTCGCGCTTGGGCACCTCTGGCCTGTTCTTCAGTTGCAGTCACTATAGCACACTTCTGGGGAGAGGTCAATCAGTCGATCCGCTGGGTTCCTTGCGGCCTATCCGTCACCAGGCGGCAGTGCCTGCATGTCTTGCCGGCTCGAAGCCCAGGTTGACGGACCGAACAGGTTGCCGGGCACAACCTTGGGCACTATGACATTCAGCGATGAAGGTACGGTACGAATGGTGACAGGGGTCTTGGTGAAAGGCTCGCCATCCACATGGACCGGCATTGAACTCGCCGACTCGATGATTGCTTCACTACACTGGTAGCACTCTGTCTGCGGGTCCCGGAGGTGTCGTTGCGCGAGCGCCTTCATGGCGTGCTGCATAAAGGTGAACAGACCGGCTCCCTTGAAAACGCACACATCCAGCCTGGCATCGTTCACACAAGCCTTGGCCCCGATGGTCATCACACCTCCATAGAGTTGGATGTTGCTGACGACTATCAACGGTGTGGTGGTCCCTACCACCTTCCCATCAAGATTGAGGCAAACATCGGTGCTCGAGTACCGATAGCCTGACGCGATTGCAGTGAACACGTAAGCCCAGGTACCTAATGCCCTTTTCTCTTTCCACGACATGCTTTCCAGGACGGTTGCATCCAGCCCGATACCTGCCCACATCAAGAAGTAGCGGCCAGAGATCTCACCCACATCGACTGGAACGGTGCGTCCTTCCACCAGCACTCGCGCCGCATCCAACAGCACCTTTCGATAGTAGTTGGCCGGCAGCGGGCGCGCGATTCGCTGCTCGAGGTCAGCAATGAGCTTGACCACGGGCGTCCCGGGAAGCATTGGGTTCAGTGTCGGGATGCCCATCTGCAATGCCCACGAGTTGGTAGTTCCCACAGGAAGCACTCCCAGCGCCGCGTCGGTGTTCACCAATCCGTTAGCTACCTCATTGACAGTGCCGTCGCCGCCAGCCGCAATGATCACCTCGGCACCTCTACGGACAGCCTGACGGGCGAGCTCGGTCGCCTCCAGCGGCTGGCTGGTTTCCCGCAAAGCGACGGCCCAGCCGTAGCGACTCAACAGAGCAACCACGTTGTCAAGCTCGTGCCTGACCATCACCTGTCCACCATAGGGATTGTAGATCAACTCGGCCTGCATTGGACTCATTCTCGCCTTGCTCCCATTTAATCCTATCCCTTCGAATTGCGGTGTGTCAATTTGGCAATGGCCCGGCCGGCGCGTCTCACGCTTCACTGCGCCGGTCATGAGAGATGAGGTCGTCCCCGATTCGCTCCCCACCCTCAGCAGTCTATGCCTTGGCGAAACGCCTGCTGAAGTGTACCGAGTTGTGCTCTCCCGTCTCGTTGACACCCGCGAATAGGCTCGGTTATCATGCAGTGTGACGGTTGCGATTGGAGGGCCCTGTCATGGCCTATGAAACGATTGCCTACGAGAGGAAGGGGCGGGTCGCCCGCGTCACACTCGACCGCCCCGCCGACGATAACGCTGCGGACGCTCAGATGAGCGTGGAACTGGCTGACCTGTGCCAGAGGATCAACCAGGACGATGACATCAATGTGGTCATTCTTACGGGTGCAGGGGACGTGTTCTCCAGCGGTGGTGACCCGTTGCAGTGGGAGGCGGGAGAGGGTGCCTCGGCCGCCGTGGCCGGCATCGAGCGGGTGGTGATCGCCGCCATCAACGGCGACGCCTTCGGGGCGGGCCTGGAGCTGGCGCTTGCCTGTGACATAAGGATCGCCTCAGAGAACGCCAGGTTCTGTCTGCCACATACCGCCTACGGTTCCATCCCCAGTGGCGGCGGCACTCAGAGGCTGCCCCGCCTGGTGGGGAAGGGGAAGGCCCTGCAGATGCTGCTCACCGCCGAGGCTATCGATGCACCGGAGGCCCTTTCGAGCGGTCTGGTGAACAAGGTGGTGTCGCCTGACGGACTGTCTCAGGAGGTTGAGGAGCTTGCGGAGAAGGTAGCGCCTCAGGGACGAGTGGCTCTGATGTACGCCAAGGAAGCGGTCACCAAAGGAGCCGACCTGACCCTGGAGCAGGGGTTGCGGCTTGAAGCCGACCTCTACTTCCTCATTCACACAACTGAGGACAGAATGGAGGGAATCAGGTCCTTTCTGGAGAAGAGGGCGCCGCAGTTCAAAGGGCGGTGAGGGTCACAAGGGGTTCCGCGCAGGTCCGCCGGGGCAAGGTGCGTTTGTAGGAGCGGCGAGTGAGCGCATTCGAGACTGTTATCTACGAGAAGAACGATGGCATCGCCTATGTCACCCTCAACCGCCCAGAGGTGCTGAACCGGCACAACGTCCAGATGCGCGATGACCTCTATCAGGTGCTGAGTGCCATCAAAGACGACGCCGACGTTCTGGCGGTCATATTCAAAGGCGCGGGAGAGCGCGCATTCTGCGTCGGCGCCGACCTCACGGAATTCGGTACCGCTCCACCCCCGGTCATCGCCCGCCAGGTGAGGCTCGAGCGTGACCTGTGGGGCCTCTTCCCGCAACTGAAGCAGCCCATGATCGCTGCTGTTCATGGCTATGCTCTGGGCTCCGGAGTGGAGATCGCCTGCTTCTGTGACATCAGAGTAGCCTCCGAGGATGCCGTATTCGGGCTTCCCGAGGTCTCGTTGGGCATGATTCCGGCGGGCGGCGGCACCCAGACCGTCCCTCGATTGATTGGCGTTGGAAAGACTCTGGAGATGTTCCTCACCGGCAGGCGGGTTGATGCCGCGGAAGCCCTGCGCATCGGGTTGGTGAACATGGTGGTGAGCCGAGAGGACCTCTATCCGGCAGCGGACAGGGTGGCGCGAAAGATAGCATCCCGCAGCCCCGTAGCGGTGAGATACGCCAAGGAAGCGGTGAACCGGGGGATCGAACTCACCCTTGATGAGGCGCTTGCACTGGAGAGGAAGCTGGCGCGGATCGTGGCTGGCACCCAACAGGCGGCGTAGCGGCTCAACGCCCTGGTGGAAGACGGGTCTCCCTCATTCGGGCCATGCGCAGGAAGGTAGCGAACCATGCAGAAGGAGCTTGCTGAGCTCATTGATGCGGCTGCCGGGCTGCTCGCACGCGCCGGCAGGGTGGTGGTCTTCACCGGCGCTGGCGTGAGCACGGAGTCGGGGATCCCGGATTTCAGAGGGCGCGACGGCATCTGGACCAGATACGATCCCGACGATTTCACTTATCAGAAGTTCATCAGTGACCCTGAGGCGCGAAAGAGGATCTGGCGGGGCCTGACCGCCTTCGGCGAAGCGCGGCAGGCGGAGCCGAACCCGTGCCACTACGCTCTGGCCGACCTGGACCGGCTGGGCAAGCTCGACTGCGTTATCACTCAGAACGTGGATGGACTTCACCAGAAGGCGGGACTTGATGAGGAGAAGGTCATTGAGCTGCACGGCACCACCATGTATGTGAAGTGCCTCAGTTGTGGCAGGCGCTATCCCCGGGAGGAGATCGCCGAGAGAATCAAGCAGGGGGTCGAGGACCCCGTGTGTGATGACTGCGGCGGTATGCTGAAGTCGGCGGCCATCTTCTTCGGTGAGTCCATGCCGATGAGAGAGGTAGCTGAGGCGCAGCGTCGCTCCCAGGGGTGTGACCTTATGCTCGTTCTGGGCTCCTCACTGGTGGTCTATCCCGCGGCCTACATGCCGGCCTATGCGGTCCATTCCGGTGCCAAGCTGGTTATCGTCAATCTGGAGCCTACCCCCATGGATGAGTATGCAGAGGTATGTATCAATGAGAAGGTGGGGGAGGTGCTGCCCAGAATCGTGGATGCAGTGAAGCGCAAGACCGCATAGAGCGGTTCGCTAGCCTGGCTGCTGCGGCTTCTGCACCGCGATGGCCCCAGCGCGCATTGGCCCGCAATGCGCGGGCCAGGACCTCGATTCCGGCTTCGTTGATGGAAGACTTCGGGGGTATCGACGGTCCCTCAAGACCAACGATACCCCCGGATTGCATCGCTCTCGTGCTACGCCGAGATCTTCTGTTTCTCCGTGGCCTTGCCTCTCAGTTCGTGTACCCTGTCGTAGAATACGTTCTTGTGGAACTGGTCGTAGTTGTAGTAGCCGCGCGCCACGTCCATCCTGCCGAGCTGGGCTCCACCTTCCCATAGCTGGATTATCTTGACGTCTCGCAGGTACTTCTCAACATGGTGGTCGGTCACGTAACCATAGGAACCCATGAGCTCCATGGCTTTGTTGGTGACGTTGACCGCCATGTCGCAGCAGAAGACCTTGGCGATGGACGTGCGGGAGAGGTTGTGAACGGAAACCCTGGGACCGTACACCTCGGGGTGGTCATACATGTACGCGGCATTGACGTAGCAGTCCCTGCCGACCTGAATGCCGATGGCCATGTCGGCCAGCATGTTGGCGGCGATGGTATGCTGCCGGATGGGCTTGCCGGCGGCGAGCCTGTCCTGGGTGAACTTCAGCACCTCGTCGAAAGCGCCCTGAGCCGGTCCTACCGCCCATCCCGCGCTGAAGGCACGGGCGAAGATGAGGTTGTCGTGCAGCAGCTCGGCATCTTTGCCCGGCCCGGCGGCGCGGTAGCCCTTGGGTACGCGTACATTATCGAACCAGAACCCGCCCTCTCTGCTGGAGCGGAACCCCATCTTGTCCTCGAACCCGCCGAAGGTGAACCCCTCGATTGGCACCGGCACGTAGATGAGGGCAATGCCCTCGTCGCCCAGGGCGGGGTCTGTCTGGCAGATAACGCAGTAGAGATCGGAGATACCGGAGTTGGTGGGCCACTGTTTGGCGCCATTTATCACCCACTCGTCGCCTTCGAGCCGTGCCGTGGTGGATATGCCTCGCCCGTGCATGTCGATGTTCTCGATATTGCAGCCGCCCTCGGGCTCGGTCATGGCAAAGCAGCATACGTACATCTTCTCGCCGGTGAGTTTGTCATGGAAGTCATCGAGTACTCTGCTGTTGTACCCCTCCTGGAACCCCGCGATCGCCGGTCTCATTGCCCAGCCGGCGCCACCCGAGGCGCATGCCAGCCCGGCATCACCCCGGGCAAGCTCCTCGAGGAAAACGCAGGCGGACAGCAGTGACTGAACGCCCATCCCCCCGTATTCAGCGGGCAGCATGGACTTGGCTCCCGCCCCAAGAGCCCTGAGCTTCTGCTGAAGCTCCTCTATCAGTTTGAATCCGGCGCGACTGTCGGCGTCGATGAGGTGGCGAACCGGCATGATCTCCCGGTCGACGAAGTCGCGCATTACCTGTATGAAGAGTGAACTCTCCTCGCCGATCAGTTCCTTCATGAAGCGGTTTTCTTTTCTCTCGGCAACTGCTTTTTCCATTTCCCTTACCTCCTTGGGTTATTGCCCGCGTCGCGCTGGCCTCTCTACCGGTAGAGCTGGTCCGCGACGTCCTTCAGTCCCAATTCCGCAAGCTTGGCCTCCGTGGGCCAGCCCGACTCGATGTCCCAGCCGCACTCGGTGTAGAACTCGTCCAACATGCCCTTGAAGTCCTCCACGCGGGCGCCGTCGTTGGGCCCGCCCTTGATCGGCTCGGTGAGGAACCGTTCCGGCATGGTGTCATCCCTCCGGTCGATCCCCTCTCTCGCGTTGAAGGCCCTTGCCAGATTGATGATTCTCTCGCCGACCTTGAGGCCTTCCGGAATGCTCACATCGCGTCCGGTCAGGTGCCTGTATCCCTCCACCACGTCGGTGGTGGTGACTCCTCCCATCCACCATACGATGAGGCAGCCTCCCATGGTGTTGAGGATTCCGGGGACCACCTCCTTGTAGGGCTTCAACCACTTGGCGATGCCCTTCTCGTCGAGGGGATTGGGCTTCTCGGTCAGGCCGGTGACATCCGGCTGAAGGAAATTGCCGTAGGCAAGGCCGTAGGTCCAGGTCCTGTTCACGCTTCCACCCCTCTCCTGGGTCGCGGTGCCGACAAGGAGAGCCTTGTCCGACCTGAACTCCTCGGCCTCGAGCGGCGAGCCCTTGGAATGCATGACGTACTTCTCTGAGCCTTTGCCCACTCTTTCCGCAGCTATCTTCGGCCCCTCGGCCAGCACGTCTCCAAAGCCTTCGCGGGCGAAAATGGCGTGCAGCAGCCGTAGACAGGACTCGCCGTCACCGAACTTCACCTCCAGTCCGCCGCAGTCGGCGGGCGTCAGGATGCCCCGCTCCTGGCATTCCGCCAGCCACCCTGCCCACTCAGCGGCGCCGTTGATGTCGACGCCGTTCTGGGCACACTGATAGAGGATCTCACATAGAACGTCCAGGTCATCTATCATCATGTTATAGCCCCACGACCAGATCGCCTCCACCTTTGCATCGACCTTGTGCCCCTGGTAGGGGCCTGACCGGGGCGACAGGACCTTGCCTGCGTGGACCGGGCAGCCCCAGCAGTAGTAGTCCTCACCGGTGTAGAGATGCTCCTTGAGAGGGTCCCAGTAGAGCCTGTCCGCCAGCTCCCAGTCAGCCTGCTGGAAGTGGCGCACCGGGATTCCCATGGACATCATGTAGGGTGCGCTGAGGAAGTGGATATGGCTGTCCTGGACCATTGCCCCCACGCCCTGTTTGGAGCTCTGGTAGACCTTGGCGCCAATCTCTTTCAGCTTGCCCGGGTTGTAGGCAGGTATCATCCCTCTCCCCCGCACCACGATGGCCTTGAGGTTCTTCGACCCCGCCACTGCGCCGTTGCCACCCTTGCCAAAGGCCCGGTTGTACCCGGCGGTCATACATGACAACCGGTTGAGGTTCTCCCCGGGCGGGCCGATGCGGATGATCTCGATATTGGTGTCGCCTATCTCCTCCTGCAGGAGCGCATCCGTCTCGCCTCCCAGCTTTCCCCAGAGGTGACTCGCGTCTCTGATCTCAACATCCTCGTTGTCTATGAAGATGTAGACCGGCTTCTCCGCCTTTCCCTCAACCACAAGCACGTCGTAGCCGGCGAACTTGAGATACGGGGCGAAGCTGCCTCCCATACCGTTCTCGCCGTAGGTGCCGGTAAGCGGCGACTTGTAGTTGAGGATGGTGCGCGAGCCCGGCGGGAACACCGAGCCGCTGAAGGCGGTGGTCGAGAGTATCAGCACGTTGTCGGGCGAAAGCGCGTCAGTGCCCGGCTTGAGCTTCTCCCACAGCAGCCGGACGCCGAAGCCTTCCCCTCCAATGTAATCTCGGACCAGGTCGTCTCTCAGTGGCTCCTTGGTGATCCGTCCGCTACTCAGATCGACCGTGAGCACAACGCCTGCATATCCATTCATGAGCGCCCCTTTCTATACCTAAATCAGTATAGGCCAATCAACCCATGCGAGGCGGTACAGCTCTGTGCACAGGGCTGGTGCCGGGTCACACGGTGGTCTACTTGTCTCGCCCGCGACGAGATGACTCGACAGGCTTCTTCTCTTCTGCCTTCATCCCCATGCGCCTGGCGATGAACTTGTCCTTGAAGAACCTGGGCAGGTCCCCCAGGTTCTTCATGCTGAAACGCAGTACGGGAATAGAGAACAGCACATTGTAGAAGCCGGGCACGTCTTCCCCATGTATGGTGATCTCGAAGTTCCAGTTGACCGGTTCCTGTACAATGCCCCTGATAAAGAGCTTGCCCTCCTCCCGTACTATGTCGGCCTTGGCGAACTCAAGAACCAACTCCTGCTTTCCTAATCCTTGTGACCACACTCTCATTGTCGTTGTACCTCTATCAATATGGGAAAGCTGCTGCTCATCCGCTGTCCTTCTTCTTCTCCATTCCCGTGCGTCTTAGAATGAACTTGTCACGAAAGAAGGTGAAGAAACCCGCAATGTTGATCGTCAGGTGACACATCGTCGCCCATGAGAAGACGAAGTGCATCAACCCGGGGAGGTCACCCTTGGCGAAGGTTACCTTGGCGTTCCAGATAGTCCCGCCATTGCGCAGAATGCCTCGGACGGCGACTTCATTCCCCTCCCACGTTATGTCGCATTTTGCGAAGTCCAGGTTCAAAGCTTGCTTGCCCAGTCCTCTTGACCATACTCTCACTTTGGCTCTTCCCCCATATCAACCGACTTGCCTCATGCCACCACCTCCTCACATCCTGGACACTGCCTGCCCCTGTGCGTGAAGGGCACTACTCCACATACGTCTTGATGTATCGCTCCATCTCCTTCGTTGGCTTCCACCACTTGGTGACGCCGAGGTCCTCGGCGATCTTGTTGGCGGCGAGGTAGCCGGGCCCACCGAGCACCAGCCCTCCGGGGTAGGTGGACACACCGCCCACGTACAGCCCCTGAACCGGCGTATCCGTGCCCGAGCACTCGGCATTGGGTCGGAACGAAGCGAGCTGCATCGGGTTGTAGTCACCATGCTTGATGGCGCCGCGGCGCATCTGTGGGAAGCGGATCTCTATGTCCACCGGCGTCTCGAAGGTGGTGCATATGATGTTCTCCTTCTTCATGTTGGGAGCGGCCTTCTGCCATTTGGCGAGTATCTGCTCCTCCAGCTCCTTGCCCCGCTTCTCCCAGCCACCCTCGATCTCGTATGGAGCATGCATCTGGAATAGAGACACGTGGTCACCGGGCAGTCGGGTGAGGAAGGGATCGAAGCAGGTCTGGCAGGTGGCGTGCCCGCCGAAGTTGCCGTCCAGCTTGCCTCCGATGACGTTCTCCCAGTGGGCCAGAAGCTGGTCCATGCTCTCTATACCGACCAGCGTCATGAACGACTCGCTGACCCACGGGTCATCACACTTGTACTGCGGTGCCTCCTTGGTGGCGACGTGCAGCGTATAGTAGCTCCACTTGTCGTACTTCCAGCCTTTCACTGACTCCGCCAGTGTCCCTGGCAGGTTGTCCTCGCCAACGAGATCGAGGAAGGTGGAGTGCGGGTCGAGGGTAGAAAGGACAGCCTTGGCCCGCACCGTGTGCCCCTCTGTGGTCTCAACGCCAATGGCGCGGCCGTTCTGCATGATGACCTTGCTTACCTCAGCGGCGTCCAGGATTATGCCGCCATTGCGCACGATCTCTCGTATCAGGGCGCCGGCGAACTTGTGCGAGCCTCCATAGCAGTAGCACTTATTCATGTTCCGGTCGAGAAGCAGTGGGACGAAGAGGCCAATCCCGCTCTCCTTGGGGTCGAGCCCCCACATGCAACTGGCGTACAGGAGCAGCGCACGTATACGGTCGTTCTCAAAGGTGTCGGTGATTATCTCGTAGGGGCTCTGCTCGGTAACCTCCAGGATCTCCCGGCCCAGGTCGGTGCGGCTGAGCGTCACGCTGAGCTCGACCGGTGACTGCGCTGGCAGAAACGTGAGCGGACCGATGATATCCCTCACGATTTGCTGCCACGTCCGAATCACTTTCCCGAAGGCCACGGCGTCGTTGAACGAGTGCTTGGCGAATGAATCCCAGGTGTCAGCCACCATGCGCGTGAGGAGAAGGGACTTCCCGTCCTCGAACACCATGCCCGTTTGCTTGTTGGGCTTGACCCACACGATGCCGTGCACGTCGAGGTCAAAATCCCTGATAACCGGCATGTAGTCGACCATCATGTGGTAGAGGACATGGGGGTGGCTGTAGTAGCAGGGGAAGAGGATCTCCTCGGTGGCGAGGCCGCCACCTGCTTCTGGCCTCCGTTCGAGGACAACAACCTTCAAACCGGCCTTGGCCAGATAGGCGGCTGCCATGAGTCCGTTGGGGCCGCCCCCTATGACTGCGACGTCCCAATCGGTCTCGACAGGGAACTCATCGAATGGGCCCCTGCCTGGCTGCGTGATCGTCTGGCCGCATTGTGTCGTTGGCATCTCACACTCCTTTCAATTCGGTATCTCGGCCCTCCCTTGGTGTCACCGAGGGATCGCCGATATCTTGCCTTCCTGTGGTATGTACCACGGTGACGGATACCACCAGTCACCGGGCTCAACAATGCCATCCTCGATGAGGATGTGCATGAGATTATAGGGAATGGCCATCAGGAAAAGCCCTCCAGGGTGCCCGGAGGACTGATGGCACAGGTAGAGTCCATCGATGAAGGGGACACGGTAGCGGGAAAGCTCGGGCAGCGGGCGGTTGGTGAACCACTGGTCATCGCAGTGGCGCGTGGTATACCAGCCGCCGCCGAGGAGACCCCAGTTGCGGTGCTCCGACTCCCACGGGGCGTTTGACCACTGCCCGATGAGGTCGTCCTCCAGGTTCTCCACAACGGTGCCCAGGGCTTTGCGCATGTAGGTGTCCCATTTGTCCTTCTCCTTCGTCAGGGCCTCCGGCCCCTCGACGAAGTACTCCGGTGGCGGGACGATGACGTAGAACGGAGAGAGCAGGTAGGAGTTGGGGCGTCTCACGCGCGAATCGTCCTCCTCGTGAGGTGGCACGATCCACGGCACCTTCTCCGGGGGCATGGAAGGGAAGGACTTGCGCCCGTTGATGTCCATTATGTGCTCGTAGTAGTTCTCCCGGGAATCGTCAGGACCTACCCCGCCAAAGAAGAGGCGCTGGTCTCCTTGCCCCGGTACTGTGAACTCGGGACGCACGCGAGGTGGCTTGTTGAGGAGGAAGTGGGAGACGTAGATGTTGGAGCCTTTGAGGCTGATGTCCTCGATCCGCTGCATCACGCCCCTGTCCACATGTCCTGGGCCAATGAGGTCTTTGAAGAGGTGTTTGATCTCGCAGTTGGCGAGCACCGCTTTGTTCGCCCAGATGGTCTTCTCCCCGCACGCAGCGTCGTCTCTCAGGCGCACCCCGACTGCCCGTCCCTCGCGAATGATGATCTCAGCCACCGGGCAGGAGGCACGCATCACCGCCCCGTGGGCAAAGGCGCAGCGCATCACGGCATGGCCGTAGGTATGCATGCCGCCGCGACTCACGCTCAATTGCGTGGCTCCCAAGAGGAACGCCCCGCCCATGGAGGGCACAGCGACGCCCTGCCACTCCGGGCTGGCGCCGCAGTACCAGGCCACTATGGCTCTGTTCACCTTCATGGCCTCTGTTTCCATGTACTCGTCCATGAGGTCGAACATGCTCATGTTGAGGATCTCTTCGGTATACATCTCGGGCGCGCGCTGCTTGTACACCTGCATGTAGGGGACGTTGTCCGCCGTCACCTCAACTTCAGGGGGGTGCGGTGGGCAATAGTAGACAGCGCGCATCAACTCCATCCAGAATGGGGGCTCGTATCCCATGCCAGTCACCTTGCCCCATCCCGCGACATCCTTCTCGGTCGCTTGTCGGGCCCCGTCGCTGGTCCACGCCAGCGCTCCCGGCGTGCCGTCCGGCTCTGGCTGGTGCCACGCCATACGGAAGCCGTAGTTGTGCAGGCCCAACTGCTCGAAGCCGGGGGCGGCCGCTGCGTACATGAAGGTCATGTGCGGGTCAATACGCACGCCGGGTATGACCTCCGTGTTCTCGCAGCCTCCTCCCAGTTCAGGTCTCTCCTCCAGGACGCAGACGCTCAGCCCGCTCTTGGCGAGATAAGCCGCTGCGGTAACTCCGTTGGGGCCACCGCCCACGATGACTATGTCGTATCGCTCTTCGTGTGCCATCTGGAGTTGCACCTCCAAGCCCTCTCTGTCATCGTCGTCTCACGCTCCATACGTGTCCAGTGTGTTCCGCTTCCCCCGTCGCTAGCGAGGGACCGCGGATATCTTGCCCTCCTGGGGTATATACCACGGTGACGGATACCACCAGTCACCGGGCTCGACTATGCCATCCTCAATGAGGATGTGCATGAGATTGTAGGGAATGGCCATGAGGAAAAGCCCTCCAGGGTGTCCGGACGACTGGTGGCAGAGGTAGAGTCCGTCGACGGAGGGGACGCGGTAGCGGGAAAGCTCGGGCAACGGGCGGTCGGTGAACCACTGGTCGTCGCAGTGGCGGGTAGTGTACCAGCCGCCGCCGAGGAGACCCCAGTTGCGGTGCTCCGACTCCCACGGTGAGTTCGCCCACTGGGCGACGAGGTCATCCTCCAGGTTCTCCACCACGGTGCCCAGGGCTTTGCGCATGTAGGTGTCCCATTTGGGCTTCTCCTTCTGCAACGCGTGGGGGCCCTGGACGAAGTACTCCGGTGGCGGGACGATGACGTAGAAGGGAGAGAGCAG
>Ga0180431_10003586_pt1 | contig 19937 bp, 18 predicted proteins | sample SS_ome_11_FD_132459 | JGI IMG/M metagenome (GOLD analysis project Ga0180431, IMG submission 132459) | Hypersaline lake sediment archaeal communities from the Salton Sea, California, USA - SS_1_MS_1 metaG | ecosystem: Environmental > Aquatic > Non-marine Saline and Alkaline > Hypersaline >... | reverse complement strand
GCCGCGTCTCGTGGCGGACGCGTCGAAGGCGGCCCGCGTTCTGGGATGGTCGCCGAGCCGCAGCGACGTGGAGACCATCGTGCGCAGCGCGTGGGAGTGGAGCCGGCACATGTGGCAGGCCCCGGGCGCGGCGGGTCCCTGACGATCAACGCATTTCGGTTTTCAAGGACTCCCGTTGCGTGTAGACTTATCGCGGCATCACGCATAGCTCGATATGACCCGGTGGTTGACAATGCTCGTTGCAGTTGCGGCTTTGGGCTTGCCGGCCCGATCGGCGGCGGCCGGGAAGCTGGAATCCTACCGCGAGGCGTTTGACGAAAAGCTGAACGCGGTTCTTGACGAGCACGTGGAAGCGGCGCGGGAACTTCGCAAGAACTACCTCCGGGCGCTGGAGAAGCTCAAGAACACCCTCGGACGCGAGGAAAAGCTGAAGAGCGCAGCGGAGGTTCTCGCCGAGATCGAGGCGGTGGAAGAGGGTGAGTTGGCCGCCGATCTCCCGGCGGGCGCAAACTACCGCCTGCGACAGTTGCGGGAGAAGTGGGAAAAGGAACTCGCGGCGCTGTCGGAAACCCGGGACCGGAAGATCCTCGCCGCAACCGGCGCCTACTTCAAGGCGCTCAAGGCGCAAGAGCGGGAGCTGACCCGCTCCGGAAAGATCCGGGAAGCGCTCCGGTTCGAGGAAGAAGCCCGCCGCATGGCGCAAATACCGGAGGTCAAGGCCGCACGGGAGCGGCAGAAGCGCGACGAGGAAGACGACCTCGGCGGGGGACTGCGGACCGAGGCCGAGCTGGAGAGGCTCCTTGTGGGAACAACCTGGCGTTACCGGAAGTACGGCCCGCAGGGGCTTACGAGGGAACTTGAACTGAAGAAGAACTCGGTGGCTGTTTTCGGGGGCAATTATCATGCGGCATGGGAGGTCCGGCGCGGCCCGGAGCTGCGCATCAGCCGCGAAGACTGGCCGGGGCCCGCGGTCCTGAAGCTGGACTCGGAACTCACGAAGTTCGAGGGGACCGCCAGCGACGGCGCCATGGTGAGCGGGCGAAGGCTTTCGCGCTGAGAGGCTGCCGCGGCATCGGATGCGGGGTCCTGAATCATGAGGGTACTGGTCACGGGCGGCGCGGGATTCATCGGATCCAACCTTGTGAGGCTGCTGGTTCGCGAGAAGGGGGCGGAAGTGGTGAACGTCGACCGGCTCACCTATGCCGGGAACCTTCGCTCGCTCGGGGATGTTATCGAGGATCCGGGGCATGTGTTCGAACAGGCCGACATTTGTGACGCGGGGGCGCTCAAGACGCTCTTCGAGCGTCATCGGCCGGACGGTGTGATCCACCTTGCGGCGGAATCGCATGTGGACCGCTCGATTGACGGTCCGGGCCAGTTCATCCGGACCAACATCCTTGGAACCTGCAACCTGCTGGAGGCGGCGCTGGATCACTACGGCGAGCTTGACGCGGCGAAGCGAGGGCGATTCCGGTTTCTGCACGTGTCCACCGACGAGGTCTACGGGTCCCTTGGGGAAGATGATCCGGCCTTTACCGAAACGACTCCGTATGCGCCGCATTCGCCCTACAGCGCCAGCAAGGCGGCGTCGGATCACCTCGCGCGCGCATGGCGGCATACCTACGGGCTGCCGGTCATCGTGACGAATTGTTCGAACAACTACGGCCCCTGCCAGTTCCCGGAAAAGCTGATCCCGGTCGTCATACTGAAAGCCCTGAACGGGGAGAACATCCCGGTCTACGGAAAGGGCGAAAACGTGCGCGACTGGCTTTACGTGGAGGACCATGCCGAGGCGCTTCATCTTGTCATGACCCGTGGAACGGCCGGCCAAACCTACAACATCGGAGGGAACACCGAGCTTCGCAACATCGATCTTGTGAAGATCCTGTGTGAGATCCTCGACGAAATGCAACCCCGGGCCGACAAGCGATCCTACGCGGAGCAGATCACCTTCGTCAGGGACCGTCCGGGTCATGATTTCCGGTACGCCATGGACTGCTCGAGGATCCGGTCCGAACTGGGCTGGGAACCGCGCGTGGGGGCGGTCGACGGTCTGCGCAAGACGGTGGCATGGTATCTGGGGAACCGCGGCTGGTGGGAGGATATCCTGAACGGAAGCTACCGCCTCGAGCGGCTTGGAACAGGGAACAGGAGACAGGGAACAGGGGAGACGTGAAAGGCATCATCCTTGCAGGAGGCTCTGGAACGCGGCTGTTCCCGATCACGCTCGCCATGTCGAAGCAGTTGATCCCGGTTTACGACAAGCCGATGATCTACTATCCGCTCTCGGTGCTGATGCTGGCGGGCATCAACGACATTCTGATCATCTCGACGCGGCGTGATCTTCCGGGTTTCGAGCGGTTGCTCGGGGATGGTTCGAGTCTGGGGTGCGTCTTTCGTTATGCGGTGCAGGAGGATCCGAACGGGTTGGCGCAAGCCTTTGTGATCGGGAAGGAATTTATCGGGCCGGAGAAGGTGGCGCTGATTCTCGGGGACAACATCTTTTACGGTTCGGGGTTCGGGCGGTTGATTCGGGAGCATACCGATCCGGAGGGGGCGGTGATATTCGCCGCTCCGGTGCATGATCCCGAGCGTTACGGGGTGGTCGAGTTCGACCGGGACCGGCGGGTGATTTCGGTCGAGGAGAAGCCGGCGGCGCCGAAATCGCAATTTGCGATTCCGGGGTTGTATTTCTTTGACAACCGGGTGGTCGGGATTGCGGAGGCGGTGCGGCCGTCGGCCCGGGGCGAGTATGAGATCACGTCCGTGATCGAGGCCTATCTTGAAGCCGGGCGATTGGAGGTGGGCGTCTTCAACCGGGGCATTGCGTGGCTTGACACCGGCACCTTTGCCTCGCTCAACGAGGCCTCCACGTTCGTCCGGGTGATCGAGGAACGGCAGGGCACCAAGATCGGATGCATCGAGGAGGTGGCCTACTACTCGAAGTTCATCGATCGTGAGCAGCTTTTGCGGCTCGCGGAGGGATACGACAAGAGCGGCTACGGGATGTACCTTCAGCGCGTGGTCGAGAGCGGCTCCGAATGAGTGACGGCAGGTTCAGCTCGCAGTTGATGCGGAGGGTTGCCCGCGCTCTTCCGGAGTGGCATCGCGACAATCATGACGCCAGCCGCTTCGGCCGCCGGAGGCGGCGTATAACGGAAGCCGTCCGGGACTTCGCCCTCGCCAAATCGGGATTGCGGAACGTGCGTCGACTGCGGGCGAGGATGGAGGAGATCGGCCCGTATCTCGACGAGCTCGGCGATACATGGGATCTCCTTGCGGACGAGAACAGCAAGGCGCTTTTGGTGGATCTGATCGCCTACCGGGCCGCCGGGTTCCGGCATGTCAAGCTTCCCACGAACACGCCCTCGTATTGGACGATCCTGAACGAACTCGAGGCGGAGGCCGGCCGCGCCGGCGACTGGATCGATCCGGGGTTCCTGCATTTTCGTCTGGCGCGGATGAGTCTGGAACGATTCGGGTTCGGTATGGAGGCGTATATCCGGCCTTCGGCGATCATGGCTCAGTTCGTGCTGGATCAATACTGTTTCGAGGCCGGGGGGCTTCGGATCGGGGTGGCGGAGGGAGACGTGGTGCTGGACTGCGGGGGCTGCTGGGGGGAGACGGCTCTCCACTTCGCGGAGCTTGCCGGCTATGGGGGGAAGGTGATCACGATGGAGTTTGTCCCGGGCAACCTCGATATCATGCGGCGGAACCTCGATTTGAACCCGTCGCTGAAGAGCCGCATCGAGGTGGTTCCTCATCCCCTCGGATCTTCCCGGGATGGTGTGGTGTACTACGAGGAGCGGGGGCCGGCCACGCGGGTGGAGCCTGAGAGCTTTGAAGGGGCCACCGGTTCCGCCAGCCTCGAGACGATTGATTCTCTGGTGGCGGAGCGATCGCTTCCGACGGTGTCGTTCATCAAGATGGACATCGAGGGCGCGGAGATCGAGGCGCTCCGGGGCGCGGAGGGGTGCCTTCGGGCCCACCGGCCCAAGTTGGCCATCTCGCTGTATCACTCCCTTGAGGATTTCTGCAGGATCCCCCGGTATCTCGCGTCCCTTGACCTTGGATACCGTTTCTTTTTGAAGCACGCCACGATCCATGCCGAGGAGACGGTGCTGTTCGCCACCCCGGAATGACGAGGCGTCCCGTCGAAACGGGCCCCGGAGCACCACCAGCAGCCATGACACCGGTCACCGAGCCGTTCCTTCCGCCGTTGGCCGAGTATGTCCGACACCTCGAGGGAATCTGGCAGAGGAACTGGCTGACCAACAGCGGCCCCGTGGTGGCGCGTCTCGAGGCGGCACTGCGGGAACGCTTGAGACTGGAAATTCCGCTCCATTGTGTGGCCAACGGAGGCCTTGGGCTTCAGATCGCCCTGAAGGCGCTCGGGATCGGAGGCGAGGTCATCACGACGCCGTTCTCATACGTGGCGACCGCTTCCTGCCCGATATGGGAGGGTTGTGCGCTTGTTTACGCGGACATCGAGGAATCCTCGCTGACGCTGGATCCCGGGAAAGTCGAAGCGGCGGTGAGCCCGCGCACCGAGGCGATTGTTGCGACGCATGTCTTTGGCAACCCCTGCGATGTGGAGGCGCTTCAGCGGATCGCTTCGCGTCATGGGCTGGCGGTCATCTACGATGCGGCGCATGCCTTTGGCGTGACCTATCACGGGGAAAGCATTCTCAACTGGGGAGACGCCTCGATCGTCAGCCTGCACGCCACGAAATTGCTGCATACGGTGGAGGGAGGGCTGGTGGCGGCTCCCGACAAGGGCGTCTCGGATCGGGTGGAATGGATGCGCCGGTTCGGACATGACGGTCCGTATGCCTTCCACGGCGCCGGCATCAACGGCAAGATGTCGGAGCTTCACGCCGCCATGGGGCTGTGTTGTCTCGGGCATATCGAGGAGATCATGGACAGCCGCCGCCGGACGACGGCGGTGTATGACCGGCTTTTGCCGGAGGCGCCCGGCGTGTGTTTTGCGTTCCGGCTTCGTGAGGGCGCCGGATGGAACTGGTCCTACTATCCGGTGCTCTGCCGGTCGTGGGAACATGCCGGGGAGCTTGTGAGGCGCCTTTCGGAGAGCGGGTATGAGACGCGGCGATATTTTCACCCTTCGCTGGATCGGGTGTTTCGAGCGGGTTCTGCGGAGATGCTTCCGGTGACGCACGACATCAGTGCGCGGGTCGTTTGTCTTCCGATCGCGGCGGGCTGGTCCGACGAGATTCCGGAAGGCGTGATGCGGGTGTGCGCGGGCCTTGGGGGATGACGGGGATGAGTCGCGGACCGGCACTCTTCATTTTGGGCAATCCGCGGAGCGGAACGACCGTTTTGCGGCTGGCGCTGGCCGCGCATTCGAAGATCTGCATTCCCCCGGAGTGTGGATTCGCGCTCTGGCTGCGAGGGCGCTTCGAAGAGGCCGTATTTCCGGGGGCATTCGGCGAGTTTCTCGATGCCCTGACCCGGGCGAGGAAGTTTGAGACGTGGGACCTTGCGCCGGCCGCCGTCGCCGAAGAGGCGGAACGACAGGGGGTCGGCGATTATGCCGGCGCCGTCGAGGCGGTTTATCGGGCCTATGCCCGCAAGATCGGGAAGCCGGCGGCGATCCTCGGCGACAAGAACAATTTCCATGTCGAGATGGTCGACCAGCTGCATGAAATGTTTCCTGAAGCGCGGATCGTCTGGATCACGAGGGATCCGCGGGATGTTTTCTGTTCCTACCTCGAGCTGGGAAGGCGGCGGATTTGCGATCCCTACGCCCCGCGTCTCGAACAGGACGCCGCGGAGTTTTCGCGAAAGTGGAACGCGGTCATGGAATGGCGCGCCCGTGCGGCCCGGCTCTACGCCGGCCGGTTCATGGCGCTCCGCTACGAGGACCTCGTGTCGCGGCCCGAGGAGGTGCTTCGGGGCGTCTTCGAGGCTCTCGGGGTGGCCTTCGAGCCCGCCGTTCTCGACTTTCACGAACACCCCGACGAACCGGAGCGGTTCCTCGCATGGAAGGAGAAAATCCGACAACCGCTGAGCCGGGCCATGGTCGGCCGATACGAGCGGGACCTTGCGCTCGATGCCCGGAGGACGATCGAGGAGATCGCGGCAACCGCCATGATCGAAGCGGGGTATTGACCCGATGCCCGCCTGCTCCCCCGACGGGCGGTTCAACGGGGATGCGGGCGATTCGGGGGCGGTGAGGTAGCCCGTCAAGCGGGATCGGTTACGATGAGTCTGCCGAGGAAAGCGGTTGCCGGAACGGGCTGGGCGGCGCTTACCGAGATTTCGGTTCAGGGGTTCCGATTTGTGGTTGGTCTGGTCCTGGCGCGGCTTGTTGCCCCGGACCAGTTCGGGCTGCTGGCGATGGTGACGGTGTTCATCACGATCAGCCTGGCGCTGGTCGAGGGGGGGCTGGGGCGGGCCATCATCCAGCGCGAGGACTTGACGGACGAGGACTGCTCGACGGTGTTCTGGTTCAATCTGGCGGCCTCGGGGGTGGCGGCCGGGGTTGTTTGTCTGGCGGCGCCGGCGGTGGCGGCCTTTTACGGTGAAGGGCGGCTGGCGGCCATCATGCAGGTGTTGAGTCTGGGGTTCTTTCTGCAGGGGTTGGGAGTATGCCAGCGGTCGAGGATGATCCGGGATCTGCTGTTCAAGCGTTTGATGGTTGTCCAGTTGCCGGCATTGGTGGCGGGGGCTGGGGCGGGCATTGCGCTGGCGGCGACGGGGTTCGGGGTGTGGGCGCTGGTGGTTCAACACCTTGTATCAGGGGTTTTCGTGACGGCGTTTCTGTGGATCGGGTCGGATTGGCGGCCGGGGTTCCGATTCAATGCGGGAAGGTTTCGGCAGTTGTTCGGCTACGGGTGGAAGATCGCGGTGGAGCGCACGATCGACGAGTTGGTGATGAACATTTACGTCCTTGTGATCGGAAAGCTGTTTCTGCCGCTGCAGGTGGGTTACTACCACAGGGCCAACGGGTTTCAGAAGATGCCGGCGGGAGTGATCCAGCAGGTATTGACGAAGGTGGCGTTTCCGGTGATGTGCTCGCTTCAAGGCAGCATCGAGCGGCTGAGGAAGGGGGTGGAAGGGGTGTTGAGGGCCACGTCCCTCGTGACGTTTCCGGTCTTTGCCGGGATGATGGCGGTTGCGGGGCCGATGATCGAGTCATTGATCGGGCCGCGTTGGCTTCCCGCGGCGCCCTACCTGCAAGTGCTGTGTCTGGTCGGGATGCTCTGGCCGATTCAGAGTTTGAACCTGACGGTGGTGCTGGCGTTGGGGCGCTCTGGTCTGAGCCTGCGGCTTCTGGTCATCAAGCGTCTTGCGATGGTGCTGGCGATTCTGCTGACCTTCCGGCATGGCGTGATGGCGTTGTTGTGGGGGCAGGCCGCCTGCGCCTTGTTTGCGCTGTTTGTCAACACATGGCCGAATCGCGCCCTTGTGGGATTTCCCATGGAACGGCAACTGGCGGTGATGCTTCCCTACCTTGCGTCGGCGGCCCTGATGGGGATGGTGGTGGCGGCGCTCGTGACGGGGGTGGAGTGGCACCCGTGGGCGGAACTGGGCGTCGGGGTTCTCGCGGGGGTGGTGTTGTTCGGCGCGTGTGTCAAGTTGATGCGGATTCGCGCCCATCGGGAGTTTGCAGGTTTGGCGGGAGACTTTCCCGTGATCGGGCCGATGGTGCGTTTCGTGCTGACGTGAAGCCGGTCCCGCGGCAGCCGCCGATGCGGCATGCGGGTATTTGGAGCCCTTGAAAACCGAAAGCCACTGCGAATGAGCCAAGTTTCGGGGCCGCTTTGCCGGTGAACGACGACGGCGGCGACTACGGGTCGCGGTGAGAGAGCCTCCCGATCGCCGCCCGTTGTCGCCGCCGCGATCGTCGCCCGGTCCGAGGCTTGCTTCGCTGGCAGACCTGCTGCGCTGCGATGAGGAAAATGTTGACGTGGGACGAGGCGAGGGAGCTGATTTCCTCGGAGACGGTCGGGATTTGCTCCGAGGAGTTGACGGCGGCGCCGCTCGTAAGCGTCTCGCTGGTGACGTATCAGAATCGGGAGTTCATCGAACAGGCGATGGAAAGCATCATGGCGCAGGAGACGGACTTTCCGTTCGAGGTGGTGGCGGGCGACGATGGTTCGGACGACGGCACGTTCGATGTGCTGGGAGTCTACCATGAGCGATATCCGGAGAAGGTGCGGCTGTTCCGGTCCAAGCGCAATCTCGGGAGGCACACGGGGAACAGCAGGCTCAACCTGATCAGGAACCTGCAGGCATGCCGTGGGAAATACATCGCGCTCCTCGAGGGGGACGATTACTGGACGTTTGCCGGGAAGCTTCAGGCCCAGGTGGAGTTCATGGAGAGGGGAGGATACGACCTTGTGTTTCATAACGTCGAACAGCACTGGGAGATCGAGGGAAGGCGGAAGGATCTGAACCCGGCGCCTCTCCCCAATCCCGTCTCGCTTGCCGCGATGGCGGGCGGATACATCGCGCAACCCGGGAGCTACCTGTTCCGAAACGATCTGGATTGGTTCCGGGACACGTGGTTCGTCAACCTTGACGCCGCCGACAACGCGATCCGGTTCTACTTCTCCTGCGCGCCGAGAAGGGCGGGATACATTCACGAGTCGTGGTCGGTGTGGCGGAGGCGGCCGGGGACGTTGACGGACCGCGTGACGCGGGACGGCCGCCGGCACCTGCTGGAGCGGATCGGAATCCTCGTGCGGCTGGAGGATCGGCTCGGATGTGACTGCAGCGCCGAGAAGCTGCTCCTGCTGGACAGGGCGGCGCGCCTTGCGCTGCTGCAATCGGAGCAGTGCCTTCGCCCGCGGTACTGGGGCCGTCTGCTGGTCCGGCAGGCGCGAAACCTCGCGAGGCGGATCGGAGGAGCGAGGTGAAGGGGCCGGCCGGAGCGGGGATGCGAAGCGGTCCGGGGGCGCCGGGGGGGACGGGGACGGATAACGGGCCGGAGTCATGACGTTTTCGGTGCTCATCAACAACTATAATTATGGTTCCTTCATCGGGGAGGCCATCGAGAGTGTTCTGTCCCAGACCTTCGGGGATTTCGAACTCATCATTGTGGACGACGGGTCGCATGACGACTCGCGGGAGGTGATCGGCCGCTACGGGGACGACCGGATCAGGAAGATCTTCAAGGAGAACGGGGGTCAGGCCTCGGCCCTCAATGCCGGATGGGCGGAAACGAGGGGAAAGTATGTGGCGCTGCTGGACAGCGACGACCGGTGGCTCCCGACGAAGCTCGAGGCCGTCCTCGCGGCGCTCGAAGGCCGGCGGGGGGTGGCGATGCTCCAACACCGGCTGAACCGGATCGACCGGGAGGGGAGGAAGCTCGCCGAACCGCCGGTGGGACACTGGATTTCCCCGGGGACTTATGACATGAAGCGCTACGTCCTGCGGACGCACAGCCCGCCGATCATCACGGTCACCTCGGGGATGGTGGCGGCGAGGGAAGCGGTCGATCGGTGCTTTCCGCTGGACGAGGGGTGGCGGGTGTCGGCGGATGCGGCATTGTCGGCCCGGGCCGTCGGCTGCGGATCATTCACGTTTCTCGGGGACATCCTGGGAGATTACCGGCTTCACGGGTCGAACCAATTCTTTGGCGAGCGGGAGCGGGTGGTGCAGCACGGATTCGACCGGGAGCGGCGGGAGCGGGCGTTGGTGGGAGAGCTGAACACGCATTCCTGCGGGGGCGCCGTACGGATCGAACGGGGCTCGTTCCAGTTGCGGCGGCGGATGGCGCGGATTCTCCCCGGGCCGCTCGGGACTCTGGTGGGGAAGGCGGTGGTGAAGGTGCGGAGGACGCGGGCGCTGGCGGGAGCCCGGCTCGACGACGCGTGAGGACGGCGATTTTTTACTGACTTGGGGGGCAATGAATGTAGGTTGGGGGCGTGGTGGCCGGGGTGCGATCCGCGCACCATGGCCGGTTCTCAATTCATCGGCCCGGGGTTGCCGGGTTGCCGGTTCGGAGGGGCCTGCGCCCGCCTGACGGACATGTGAACTGATGAATCTCAACAAGATTATCATCCTGACGCTTGGTCTTCTGGCCGGTTTGTGGGTTGTGGTGCAGGCGCTGACGGGCGGGTGGAACGCGCTGAGCGAGACGTTCAAGTACGTCGGGGTGTGCCTGATCATCGTGGGGTTCTTTCAACCGCGGTTCGGGTTCTGGATGGTGGTGCTTTCGATGGGTTACCTTGACACGGTGAAGCGGTTGCTTGTGTGGGGCGACCAGACTTCGATCATGGACGTGACGATCATTCTGGCGTTTGCGCCGCTGCTGGCGGGGGCGGTCTTCGCGGGGGTGATCGTCCGGGACGTGCTGGGCAACGAGTTCACGAGGGAGCGCCTGAGGCTGGCGGTGGTCGTGACGGTGATGGTGACCTTTGCGGCCTTTCTGGTATTTGTGGGCGGGCTCGGGGGCGGGAATTTCGGCAAGCTCAGGTCGATCGCGAACTATGCCGGCTACATGCCCCTGATTTACGTGGTGCCGCGCCTGTTCGGGACCGAGGAGCAGGTGATGCGGATGCTGAAGGCGATCGTGCTGATCTTCGTTCCGGTGGCCCTTTACACCTTCAAGCAGTATTTCTGGGGGTATGCGTGGTGGGAGATCGCTTACCTTCAGACGGGTTTGTCGTTGGAGGTCCGGGCCATCGAAGGTCAGGATTTCCGGTATTTTTCGACGTTGAATTCCTCCCAGAACCTCTCGAAGGTGGCGGCGATGCTGGGGGTTCTGGCGCTGGTGCTTCCCTGGAATCCGCGCAGCAAGTTCATTTCGAGGTGCACGGCGCTGGCGCTTGCGGTTCTTTTCGCGGGGGCGGCGTTCTGTTCCGGGGCGAGGACGGGGATCGTGATGGGTCTTGCGGCGCTGGTGTTTCTGATCACGTTCAGGAAACGTTTTCTGACGGCCGCGATGTATGGGACGATCGTTGCGGCGTTCGTGTTTCTTACGATCGTCTCGGACCACTGGCTGGAAGAGAAGACGTTGAACGAGGCCTCCCTTGTGCTGGTCGACCTCCTTCCGTTCATAAGGGAGGAGCGGCTGAATCTCGCCACCTTCAGTTCCCGGCTGGAGAGCTTTTCGAACCTGAAGGATCCGGAGTTCTGGACGCCTTTCGGGATCGACAAGCGGGAGTATCAGGATTACTACGTCCATGATGCGTTCACGCGCCTGTTGATGAGGGTGGGATACATACCGATCATGTTCGCGGCGGCGGTCGGGGGCTATCTGCTGATGAGGATGCACGGGGCTGTATTCCGGGCCGCCCGGGGGCGGGGGACCATGCTGACGGGGCTTTCGCTGGCGATGTGCATTCTGGTTGGCGGGATTTCGGCGTCGGAAAACCTGAGCACATTTCCCATCAGCGCCTTTCTTTACCTCTTTGCGGGGGTGGTGGTGGTGGGATTGAGGGCGGCTTTCCTGCCGGTTCCCGTCCGCCGGGATGAGGAGGCGAGGCCGGCGCCTGAAGGGAGGCCTTTTGCTCCGGAACCGGTGCGGTTGCGCTGACCAGAGTCCCTGAAAGCCGGAATTGGCCACAAGCGAGTCAAGTCCTGCGGCAAGGCCGTGCATCCGTGTCGCGTTGCGCGTGTCGCGGGGACCCGGCCGGGGGTCTGAGGCCTTGCCGCGGCGATTTTGATTTGGCGTGTGAAGCGGGGGAGGACCTCTCGAGGGGATCGCATGACATGATGGCGGGCGTCAAGGAAGCGGTGTGGCGGTGGCCGGCGTTGTTGCGGCGGGTGGCGGTCCCCGTTGTGTATCCGCGGATTCATCGCAATCTGAGAAGGGCGCGGCGGGGTGCGGGCGGCGAGCACTCGCTGCTTCCGTTCATCGAGCGCCGGTGCGTTTACATTCACGTCCCGAAGGTGGCGGGGGTTTCGATTTCAGCGGCCCTGTTCGGGAACCAGAGCGCGGGTCATATTCCGATGAAGTTTCTCGAGCATGCCCTCGGGGCGGAGGAGGTATGCGGGTGGTATCGTTTCACCTTCGTTCGGTGTCCGTGGGACCGGGTTTATTCGGCGTATCGGTATCTTCTTTCGGGCGGGATGCACGCGGAGGACAGTCGCCTCGGGGAACGCATTCGGCGGGAGACGGCGGGGTTCGAGGATTTTGTTCTGGACTGGTTGACGCTGGAGCGGGTGCGGCGATTGACGCACTTCCGGCGGCAGACGTGGTTTCTCGAATCGATGGACGGGTCGGTGCGGATGGATTTCGTGGGCCGGTTCGAGCGTCTGGAGGAGGATTACGAGCGTCTTCGCAAGCGGTTGGGGTTCGGGGGGGAACTGGAGCGCCGGAACGTCACGCCGATGGCCGGGGAGGATCTGGCGGATGTTTACAGCGAGAGGGCGGCGCGGCGAATCGGGCGCCTCTACCGGCGCGACATCGAGGAACTCGGTTACGAGTCTCCGTTCTGAGCGGGGGCGTGCCGATCGGAGCAATGGGAACACCACTGGGCAGGTTGAAACGCGCCGGTTGGAACAGCGGGATTGCGAGGCGATGGTGCCGCCACCGGGTATCGCTGAACCAGCGCCGGATCATGGATCTCGCGAAACGGCATGAAGGCGTCTTGCTGAGGCCAACGCCTCCTCCGGGAAACGGCGGGAGCGTCGAGCATTTTTACCACTTTCTCTTCGACCTGATGCTTCCGCTTTTCTTCATCACGGAGGAAGGGGGCGGGGGGACGCGGTTCGAGATTGAGCGGCGGGGGCCGTTCATGGGCTGGCTGGAGACCGCATATCCCGGCAGGATTGCGCTGGTGGCGGAAGGGCGCGGGGAGTCCGGAGCGGAGGCGGAATTGACCGGGATGAATCCGCAGTCGGTCCAGCTCACCAGCGGAGAGATGCGGGCGTTTCGGGACAGGATGATGAGGCGGTTCGGGGCGGGGGATGCATCCTCCGCCGGAACCGTGCTTCTTGTCGAGCGGCGGGCGCCCGGGCCGTACTACACTTCGGAGCAATGCCGGGTGAAAGGGGGTGGGACGCTGCGCCGCTCGATTCCCAATCACGGCGAACTGCGGGACGCCCTTGGTCGCGCCGTGCGGGATCCCGGCGCCTTCGTGAACCTGCAACTGGAGGGGGTTCCGCTCGACAAACAGATGGAGCTGTTCGGCAGCGCGGAAGTGGTGGTGGCGCAACATGGCGCGGCCTTGGCAAATCTTGTCTGGATGAGGGAGGGGGCCGCGGTGGTGGAACTGAACGACGAGCGGGAGCAGAACCATTTCAGGGTTGTCGCGGGCTGTCGGAACCTGAGGCATTTCACCTACCGCACGGCGGGTCCTCATGCCGCGATTGATTGCGCGGCGTTCATGGAGTGGTTGGGCGGGGTGGAGGCCCTTGGGCCGTGGTTCGGCTTCGGGGAGGGAGCGCGCCGGGATGCGGAAGGGGCGGGTCATTCGGGATGAGAGCGCCTGACCGGAGCCGCGAGATCGGCCTGCTTGTCGCGCTCGACCGCTGGACGTGGTCGACCGCCACGGTGTTGCGCGAAATCGCCCTTCACGCGGAAGGTCATGAGTTCAGTGCGTGGAGCCGGCCTGTGACGGAGGAGGATCGGGAGCAGGGAGCGGAGCTTTGGAAGCGTCCGGGGCTGAGGAAGGTTTCGCCGCCGGCGCACGTGCTGAAACGGGGCGGTATTCTGCACGTCCACGCTCCGACGCCGGCGGCCACGGCGGTGACGGTTCTGAGCCGGGGCCTGCATCGGCGGCGGAGGCCGCGGGTCGTGTTTACGGTGGCGACCCCCCCGCGGGAGGATGCGCCGTTTGCGAAGCGGTATGCCGCGATTCTCGTGCGGGCCGACCGGGTGGTTGCGATCAGCAGGTTTCTTGCGGACCGCATCAGGGACTTTGGCTACGACCGGAGGGTGGAGGTGATTCCGAACGGGGTCGACAAGAGCTATTTCGATCCGGCGCGCGTTGCGGGGAACGAGGAGGGCGGAGGGCATCTTCTGTTCGTCGGCACCTTGGTGAAGGCGAAGCGGCCCGACCTGTTGTTGAGCCTCGCGCGGCGTCTTCCGCGGGAGAAGTTCGTGGTGGCGGGCGAGGTGGTGGACGAGGAGGGCGCGGCGCTGGCGGCCCGGTTGGGGCGGGAGTCCAACATCGATTATCTGGGGGTCTGTTCGAGGGACCGGATCAGGCGGCTGATGGGGGCGGCGAAGGCCCTCGTCTTTCCTTCGGAGCGTGAGGGATTCGGGCTGGTGATGGTGGAGGCGCTGGCGATGGGGGTGCCGGTGGTGGCGCAGCCGGTATGCGCCGCGCCGGAGGTCGTCAGGCCGGGCGAGAACGGCTACCTTGCGGCGGCCGCCGACTTGGGCGGATGGGCCGAGGCGATTGCGGAGATCGACCGGAGACGGCGCGGCGGCGCGGGCGTGGAATGGTCGCGCGGGATCCGGGAGGACTGCATCAGGCGCTTCTCGTGGGAGCGCATAGGGCAGCTCTACGGGGAGCTCTACAATGAGGAACTGGCGAGGGAAGGAGAGGCGGGATGATCAACAGAATCCTGAGGCGATTCGGCTTCGAGGTGGTGAGTCTGCGTTACCGGCAGGAGCGGCGGCGGCTGGCGGAGGGGCGCGAGTTTCAGTTCATTCAGGTTGGTGCGAACGACGGGATTCGCTTTGACGACCTTTTCGACTTTGTGACGAGTCATGTCTCGCGGGGGCTGGTGGTTGAACCGATGAAGGACTACTACGACGACCTTTGCGTCAACTACCGGCATTGGCCGGCGATTCAGCCGGTGCGCGCCGCCATTCACAGCACCTGTCGGAGCATGCCGCTTTTTCGGGTCCGGCGGGGAGGGGGGGCCGGGCTGGCGTGTTCCGCGACGGGCATGAGTTCGTTCAGCAAGGAGCACCTCCTTGCGGGGGGGGTTCCGGAGGAGGACGTGACGGTGGAGGAGGTTCCCTGCCTGACGCTGATGGAATTGATCGAGTCCGGGGGATTCGAGGGGCTGGAGCTGTTGCAGATCGACGTGGAGGGATATGATTACGAAGTGCTGAAGCAGCTTGACTTCGGAGTCTTGAAGCCGGCCTTGATCAAGTACGAGCATTCGAGCCTCAGCAGAACGGACTGGCGGGAGTCGAAGCGGTTGCTTCGCCGGAACGGGTACCGGGTGTTTCGCGAGAAGCACGACACGATTGGCGTTCTTCGCGAGAATCGGGAGCGATTTGCGGAATGACCGTTGAGAACAGCCTTGTTCTTGCCGTGAAGAGGGCGGTGCGGGAGCGCGTTCCGGTGCTGCTGCCCGTGGCGGGGCGTCTCTACGCCTCGACCTTCGGTTTTCGCCGGGAGCGGGCTTACCTGAGGGGCCGGCTGAAGACGGACTGTGAGCAGCCATCCCTGGTATTGCTGTCGTGCAACCGGGCCGCGACCCAGTTCACGGAAGACGTTCTGGCGGCGATCTACCGGGAGGCGGGCGGGCGGTACGTGGCGCTGAACCGGTATTTGTTTTTCGCGGACCGGGATGCGGACCGGCATTTCCTTGACGCGGAGCACATGAGGGCGCTGATGCGGCCCACGGGGTATTTTTTCGGGCAGCAAGGGCCCTTCGAGGATTGCGGATTTTTGGAGGAATTCAAGGCGGTGGCGATGGTGAGGGACCCGCGAGACCTCGTGGTGTCATCGTTCTTCAGCGTGACGCGGTCGCATGTGCTGCGGAACCGGGACGACGTGCGGAGGATTCGGGAGGCCCGGGAGGCGGGAATCCAGCGCTATGTCCAAGGCGAGCAGCTTTTGGCCTACTATGAAGCCTGCCTGCGGCAGAACCTGAGACTTCGGGAGAAGGAGAATGTGCTTTGCTGGCGGTATGAGGACATGATGGAGCGGTTCGGGGAATTCGAGGCATCCTGCCAGGAGTTCATTCTTGGCGAGGCGCGCCCGGAACTCTCGGCGGAGCTCGGAGGCAGGTTCAAAGGGACCGTGACGGACGGCGGGGAGGACGCGGGGCGGCACCGCCGCTCGGGGCGGTGGGGCCAATTCCGCACCGCGTTGGAACCGGAGACGATCCGGCGCCTCAACGCCCGGTTCGAGCCGTTGCTTGACGCCTTTGGCTACGAGCGTTGAGAAGGGGTGGTCTGCCGGGGCCCCGGCCGGGTTGACAGCGCGCGAGGGAGACGCTGCGCGGAAACGATGAAGGACCGAGTGAAGCTGGTGGTGGCGAAGAACATGCTTCCGCCGTACCGGGTGGAGTTTTTGCGGCGCCTTGGGACGCATTGCGACCTGACGCTCCTGCTCGACACTCTTTCCGAGGGCGGGCGGGGCTGGGAGGTGGGGTCCGGATGCGAGGAGTTTGAGTGCCGGTTGCTGGGCTCGCCCTCGGTTGCATATCGCTACAAGGGGGCGGACAGGGATCTGAGCGAGGAACGCTTTGCGCAGTTTCCCTTGAAGATCCTCCCGGTCCTTGAGGAAATCAGGCCGGAATGCGTGGTGAGCGCCGAACTGGGGTTCCGCAGCGTGCTGGCCGCGCTCTGGTGCTTCTGGAGGAAGGCGCCGCTGGTGATCTGGTGGGAAGGCACCCCGCACACCGAGCGGGGGACCGGCCGGGGCCGGCGGGCGGTTCGCAGGTTCCTCGCCAAAAGGGCAAGCCGCTTCTGGAGCAACGGCGCGGAAAGCGAGGAATACCTCGCCTCGCTCGGCGTTCCCCGGGAACGCATCGACAACGGGATGACCGGCGTGGATTGCGATTTCTTCGTGCGGGGCGCGGCGCGGGCGCGGGCGGAGCGGGACCGGTTGCGGGGCGAAGTGGGTGTCCGCGGCCGGGCGATCCTCTATTCCGGGAGCCTGTCGGCGCGCAAGGGGATCGGAGAGTTGCTGAGGGCGATGGAGGACCCGGCGCTCCGCACCGTGGCTTCCGATCTCACCTTGATCTTTGTCGGCGAGGGGGAGCTGCGCGACACGATCGCGAACTGGAGGCGGCGGAACGGGTGGGTGAAGGTCGTCCTGACGGGATTTGTGCAAACCGGACGGCTGCCGGAGCTTTATGCGATCTCCGATCTGTTTGTTTTGCCGACGATCGAGGACAACTGGGCTCTTGCGACGCTCGAACCGCTTCTGTGCGGGGTCCCGTCGCTGATTTCGCGTTACAACGGGGCGGCGTCGGACCTTGTTCCGGGCGAGGGGGCGGACTGGGCGCAAGTCGTCGATCCGAAGAATCCCCGGGAGTTTGCGGCGGCGCTGGTCCACCAACTCGGCAAGCTGCCGCGAACCGTTCCAGAGCACGAAGTGCGGCGCCTCGCGGAGTATTATCATCCCGCCCGCCAGGCGCGGCGCGCGTTTGAATCGGTCCAAGCCGCCGTCGCGGGGGCCCGACGTGCTGCGGGGTTTGACGAAGGGGAAAAATGATCAATCGGAAACAAGCCTTGCGGACCATTCCCGGCCAAGTTAGAGACGGCCGTTTTCCCGAGGGGGGTCTGAGCTTGTTGAGACCGGAGGTTCTGAGGCCTCGGAAGAAGTGAAGGACACCGGAATATGGGACTCGGTCTTGAGACGAGATGAGACGGCGCCATGCATCCATTCTCTTGAGTGCGGCTTTCTCCATGAGGAAGGCGGCGCTGTTCCGGTCCGCCTGTTTCGTGGCGTTTGTTCTCTGTGGAGTCGACGGCGGCCGGGGTCAGGAGAGACCGGCCTTGTCCGTGGTGCGGGAAGGAGATCACCACGTGATCAGATTCTCGGGGGGGGTTCTTGAACATTCCGATGACCTTGCGCAGTGGACGGCCCCTGATCCGGGGCTTTCCTCACCCGTCCGGCTGCAACCGGGCGCGGAATACGGATATTTTCGGGTTCGTGCGTATACGGCCGTCGACTGGGTTCCGGTGATCGCGTTCACCGGTCAGAGCAATGCGATCCACACGAGTCGAAACTACCTGCCATACTCCGGGGTGGAGGTTCCGGTTCGCATGGCGCATGCGGTCGGGTCGGTTGGGATCGTGGGGACCCTCACGTGGTATCAAAGTCTGACCGATGCCGTGCGGGACGGCGCCTGGTTGGGGTCGGTATGGGATTTTGCGCGGATGCTGCATGAAAGCGGTTTTCGCGAAGGGCGGGCGCTCCGGTTTGCGGTCACCCAGTCGGGATCCGGAGGACGGCCTGCATGGGAGTGGGGATTCGGTTATGCGAGGGGACTTGAGTTTCAACTTGTTGTCGACACCATGCTCGGCCACCTCGAGGAGGAACCGAACACTACGGGATACCTGCATGCGGTGGTGATCAACCAGGGAGAACGCGAAACGGCAACCGGCGTGGACTGGGCCGCCAGTTGGGCGCCATTCGTTGACTCGGTGCGATCAAAGTACGGGAGCCATGTGCAGATCTACATACAATCGCTGAACGGGTTGAACCTGATGCCGCTCCAAGCCTCGAAGGAGCCGAACTGGACCAACACGCGCGACGCGCAGTTCTCCCTCGCAACCGGGTCGGGAAGCCAATATGAACGTTGCCGGACCTTTGTATTTGACAGCAACGAGTTGGGAGGAAGCGAGAACACCGGACTCTACGTCCGGGACAGCAATGTCCACTATTCCGATCTTGGCATCCAGCGTCTTGCGGAGGGGACCTACGGACAGTTCGAGGATGCGAACGGTCTTTAGAACGGCGGCAACGATGTGCGTTGCACGGCGCCGAAGGCGGGGATTCACGGCGCCCGGAGGGCGTGAGTGATGGAGGCGGGGATCCATTCCTCGCGGGGCGCCCCTGCGAACCCGGGGCGGAAGGAACGATGAGGATCGGTGATTTTGTCAGAGCGGATTGGGAGGCGAACAAGCAGAACCCGAAGGGTCGCATCGTCGTGGTCCTCTTTCGCATGGCGTCGTGGTTTCGGACGGGGCCAGCGGTGTGGAGAGTGCTCGGGTGGCCCTACCTCGTGGGATACCGAATCGTGGTCGAATGGGTTCTGGGAATCGAACTCCCCCCATTGACTTCGGTCGGGCCGGGGCTGGCCTTGCACCACGGTCAGGGACTGGTGGTCAACAACAAGGTGGTGATCGGCGCCAATTGTGTCCTGCGGCACGGTGTGACGCTCGGGAACAAGGGGACCGAGGGCTCGGACGATGATTGTCCGGTCCTGGAAGACGGGGTGGTGATCGGCGCCAACGCAGTCGTCCTCGGGCCGATCCGTGTCGGGAGGGGCGCCGTGATTGGCGCCGGGGCGGTTGTTCTGCAGGATGTCCCGGCCGGGGCGGTGGCGGCGGGCAATCCGGCCCGGATCGTCGGGGAGGGTTGTTAAGCAGAGCGACGCGGCAAACCGCGGGGCGCTCTCCATGTGCTTGTGTCAAGGAAGGTAGACATCGTTCTTCTGGGCTCCGTGCCGCCTCCGTTCCACGGGCAAGCCATAATGACCGCCGAGGTGTTCTCGATTGACTGGGCGCCCCTGCGCTCGGAGCGGGTGGAGGCGGCGTTCAGCAGATCGATGCATGACGTTGGCGCGCTGCGGTTTCGGAAGGTATTGGTCCTGTTCGGCGCCCTCATGCGTCTTCTGTTTCTGCGGTTTTTCCGGGGAGCGCGGGTTCTCTATGTCACGGCGGGAAGCGCCCGCTGGGCGCCTCTCCTGCGGGACGCGGTGCTGATAGGTCTGGGGGGGCGATTGTTTCCGCACTTGGTGGTGCATTATCACTCCGGGGGTCTTCCGGAGATGTTTTCGCGGTCGTTTCTTGCATCGATTCTGGGGCGGCTGGCGTACGGGGGCGCCGAGGTGGCGGTGGGTCTTTGCCGCGGGGTGGCGGTGCCGGTTTACGGGGGGACGCGTCTGGAGATCGTCCCGAATGGTCTGCGGATAGATGCGGGTCCTTGGCCGGCGGGGGGAAGCGGAACGCTCCGCCTGCTGTATGTGGGTTCGCTGCGGCGCACGAAGGGTGTCGACACCCTCTTGGAGGCGATGGCGGCGGATTCGCTGCTCGGGCGCGACAACCTCGAGTGCCACCTGGTCGGAGAATGGGCGAGCGAAGAGGAGCGAAGGGCTCT
>Ga0180431_10003583_pt1 | contig 19946 bp, 19 predicted proteins | sample SS_ome_11_FD_132459 | JGI IMG/M metagenome (GOLD analysis project Ga0180431, IMG submission 132459) | Hypersaline lake sediment archaeal communities from the Salton Sea, California, USA - SS_1_MS_1 metaG | ecosystem: Environmental > Aquatic > Non-marine Saline and Alkaline > Hypersaline >... | reverse complement strand
GGCAGACTGTAAAAAAGTCTTGGGACTCACCAGCGACATCAAAGTCAGCGTGTGAAACTGATCCATGAAGAGCCGACGATTTGTCGCTCGATCAGGTTCCGCCCCAACCGCATCTGGCCGCGAACCCCAAAAATGCCTCTAAGGCTTTTGATGCCGGGTGGGTTCTTGCACCATTTGCCAAACAGCACCAATGCGCATGGACCTTCTCACTGGCGGCTAGCCGCCCGGTGAGAGTATTTCCCGCAGGGCCTCAGCCAGCAGCGGATACTGAAAGACGAAGCCGGTCTCAAGGGCAACCTTGGGCAGCACCCGCTGCGATGCAAAGAGCACCTGGGCAAACTCACCGAAAGCAAGTCGAAGGCCAAAATAGGGGGCTGGCAGGAAGGCTGGCCGACGGAGTTGCCGGGCGAGGCTCTTGGTGAATTCGCTGTTTCGGACCGGGTTTGGCGCGACCGAATTCATTGGGCCGGCCAGGCTCGATGTCTCAGCGGCATGGGTGTAGAGCCGGGCCAGATCAGCGACATGGATCCAGGGCATCCACTGCTTCCCGCTTCCCAGCGGTCCCCCCGCTCCAAGCCGGAACGGCGTGAGCATCTTGCCGAGGGCGCCGCCGCCCGACCCCAGAACGATTCCGGTGCGGGCGGTCACGACTCGAATACCGTGCTCAGTGGCTGCATTGGCCTCTGCCTCCCAGGCAACACAGACCTTGGCCAGAAAGTCGTCAGCCGGTGGAGCTGACTCGGTCAATTCCTCATCGCCCCGGTCGCCGTAATAGCCAACCGCACTTGCGGAAATCAGCGTTCGCGGCCCTGATTCGGTCCGTGTCATGCCGGCGACGAGGTGGCGGGTGCCGATCACCCGACTGTCTCGAATTTTGGCTTTCTGCTGGGGAGTCCAACGTCCTTCTGCCACGGACTCACCCGCCAGGTGGAAGACCACATCGACATCGTCAAAGGCTTCCTGTGGGGGTGGCCCTTCAAGCGGATTCCACCGCACAATCTTTCCCGCCAAGTGACCGATCGATTCCGCTGCCCGGTCCGGACGACGCGTCAGCACCGTAGGCTGCTCAAGCAGCCGGAGCAATCTCGGGCCAACAAAGCCGGTGGCACCAGTGACAAGAGCTTTCATGAATTGCCTCAAGGACCCGCGTGAAAAATCAGGCAGTGGGTTCGGTGCCCGTTTCTAAGACGACAACCGACCTACCCAGCAAACAAACTATAGCAGGCCGGTCTCGCCAGACCGAAGCCGCCGATTGAGCCCTCTCCCGGTTTTTCGACGGCCGGATCCGGCCGGTGGTAATTCTGTCAGGCGGCTGAGAATCTCATCGGGCGCGGTCGCCCACGCCGTGGGCAGCTCCCGGGGCCATCTCCTTTCAATCCCATCCGTTGTGCGCACAAATCATCAGGCTCCGAATCAGTTGTCACCGACCGGCGGACGACCAGCCAGCCCGCTGCGGCGGGACCTGTTGTTCTCAAACGCCGACAGCGTCGCCTACAGCGTGATGGTGGGCTGCGGAGAAACCTATCTGCCGGCCTTTGCCCTGGCACTCGGCCTGGGGCCGCTCGCGGCCGGGCTGATTGCCAGCCTGCCGGTGCTCATCGGAGCCGTGGTGCAGCTCATCACCCCGTTCGGCGTCGGCTGGCTGGGAAGCAACCGCCGATGGGTCATTGGCTGCACGACGCTCCAGGCAATCAGTTTTTTGCCGCTTGTAGTCTGGGCCATGAGAGGTGAAGCAGCACTCTGGCAGTTGCTCACGGCGGCCAGTGTCTACTGGTCTGCCGGCATGGCAGGTTTTCCGGCGTGGAGCAGCTGGATGGGACTGCTGATTCCGGCCCAAGTGCGAGCAGTCTATTTCGCAAAGCGAAATCGATCGGCGCAGTTCGGTGTTTTGTTCGGTTTTGTGGCAGGCGGCTTCGTGCTCCAGGCGGCAACTGCCGCCGAGGCCGCCTTTCAGGCATTTGCAGGGCTTTTTCTGGCCGCAGCGGCGAGCCGCATCGTGTCGACACTCTGTCTGGTCTGTTGCCGCGAACCGGTCGGTCACGGCGAACCGACTCCGGTCGAGGCAGAGCCGGCAGCGGCCCGACGGGCCTGGCGGCATCTGCCCCAAACCATCGCGGCGCTGGTGAGGTCACCAGCCGGAGCCCTGCTGGCAGCGGTTTGGGTCTTCACCTTCGCCACCCGGATTTCGGCGGCTTATTTCACCCCTTTTTTGCTTGAAGAGCTGCGATTTTCCTACCAGGCCTACATGGGTGTGCTGGCCACCGGGCTGTTTGCCAAGGCCGTCGCCCTCCCGACTTTCGGGCGACTTGGAAGCCGCATCGGCTCGGTGCGGCTGCTGCGGCTCGGCGGCATTCTGGTGGTGCCGCTCTCCGCGCTCTGGCTGGTGTCACGAAGCTGGTGGTATCTGATTGGGCTCCAACTCATCGCGGGAACCTGCTGGGCCATTGTCGATCTCGCCTCGGCACTACTCTTGTACGATGCCGTCCGCCACCGAGAACGGACGGGAGTGGTCACGCTGCACAATCTCGGGATTGCTCTGGCTACCCTGGCCGGGGCGGCAGTCGGCGGGGCCGTATTGCGGTGGTATGGGGAACTTCAGGCTGGCTATCTCGCCGTGTTCTTGCTGTCCGGGATTGCTCGCCTGGCTGTCCTCCCGCTGCTGTGGCGGGTGCGATTCTCCGACGCTGATTAGCTGGCTGGAAAGTTGGCCTCATTGGCCAGGCTATTGAGAAAGACCCGGGCCTTGCCGTATTCCCCGGCCGGGTAGTCGTCGATGTGCTCCTTGAGCACGTCAATGAACTTCGAGACCGTCTGCTGAATCGCCTGAAACTGTTCGAACTGCAGGCTGCTTCCTGAGGTGGACCGTTTGGCGAACAGGGTGTCGAGTTCGGAACGATAGGGCTCGAAAATGCTGTCCTGGAGGACCAGCGGATACTCGATGTGGCCCGTGACAGGATCGAGTTGCGTTGCGCCGAGCCGGGGGGCGGCCATCCGCTGTGACAGCCTGATCGCTGTCTCATGTGAGACCTTCGGGGGAGCCTCCTCCGCTCGGGCCTGCCGATTGATCTTCCGCATTTCGAAGTAGGTTTCGGTCCACTTTTTGCGGTTATCGATTTCCAGCGTCTTGGCCTGCTCGTAATTCTTGGACGCCTCGGAGTTCTGCAGGTTCTGGTAGCCCTGGGCCCGCATCATCGAGGCCATGCCATAGTCGGCTGCCTGTTGGGCGGTCGAAGCGTAATTGCCCCGTCCCCAGCCCCAGCCGCGGCCCTGTGCCGCTGCTGTCCCCGCCAGCAGGAAGCAGCTCAAGGCCATGATCCAGCAAAACCGAGTGCTGCTCAGTTGTGCCACGAGAACGCCGAGTCGCATGTTCATCCTCGACCTCAGTTGGCGGAATCTCCTCAGCCGCCTTTCGGCGGTGCGGACGTCCGGGGGATAATCTTGCCAGAACAAAGTATACTTCCGGCCGCTGGTTCGTGCGACATCGAGAACGTCCACGCCGCCCGATTCCTCGGAGCCACCGTCGGTGTGGCTGCCTGGCATTTGGTGGTTCATGTCGCGGCGGCCGCCGGGTCATTCCGATTCACAACCACGCCGGAAAGCAGATCTGATGAACAGGCATCTCTGGACGCTTCCTTCCCTTGTGCTGGTCGGCCTTGCGGTCGGTGATTCAGGTTGTGCCCGTCGGGAAGCCGACAAGCCGTCGCCCGTCGTGCGGGTCGACCAGCCTCCCGCGAACGCGGTGGAGCCGATGGCCAAGCCGACCATGGCCGACAAGCCGGAATCAAAACCGATGCCGGCCAATGCTGAGCCGGCTCCGGCAACGGTAGCCCCGGCCTCTTCACCGCCTGCACAGCCAGCCGTCGAGCCGCTTTCCGAACGTGCTGCCCCGGTGTCGAGGGCGAGCCGCAAGACGCTTGCTCAGCTCCGCGAGGAACTGGCGGCCTCGACGAATCCTGATGCCACCCTCCAACTGGTCGACACGATTGGCCGACTCCGGGGGAGGGCCCGCGACTCGCTGCCCGATCTTATCGGACTGACAACTGCGAGCGACCCTCGCGTACGCTGGCACGCTGCCCGCTCGATCGGTCTGATTGGTGAAGATGCGATCACAGGCATCCCCAATCTTCTGCAGCTGCTTCAAGATGCCGACCCCGTAGTGGCGACGCAGGCCGCCGCAGCGATTGGGCACATCCGCGAAGATGACAACCGCAAGGAACTGCCGGCGGCCGACGAAGAGCTGTACCGGGACGCAATCACGCAACTCGTCGCTGCCCTGGTCCACCAAGATGCACGAGTCAGGCGGGCCTGCCTCCGGGCGCTTCGGCAGCTCGATCCCGAACCGGAGCAGATCATGCCTGTCGTCGACGGGGTGTTCGCCGGGAACGACCCAGCGGTTATCCTGCCAGCGCTCCACAGTATTGCCGACATGGGGGCGGCGGCCGTCCCCTTTTTGGTCGAGCGTTTAAAACGCCCGCAGGGACGGTATTGGGCCAGTGTTGCCCTCACCGAAATCGGCCCGGCTGCAGCGGCAGCCACGCCGGCGTTGATCGAAGCCCTGGCCGAAAGCCCACCAGAGGAGCAGCTGCAGCAGATTCTTGCGCTGGCAGCCATCGGTGAGCCGGCACAGGCAGCCGGTGAGGCCCTGATCTCGCTCTTTGCTGAGGGTGACCCGTCGCTTCGAGGAGTGGTGCTGTATGCCCTCGGCAAGCTGAAGGTTGCTGAGGCAGCACCATTGCTCGCCGAGGTGGTTGCCACCGAGGCACCGCAGCTTGCGGCGACTGCCGCGTGGGCCCGGGTCAAAGTTGATCCGGAGGACGCTGAACTCATTCATGAAGCCATCGACCGGCTGCTGGCGCAATGCGAGAGTGACGAAGAGTATGCCAGGGTCGCAGCTGTATCGGCCCTCTCCGATTTGGCCGCGGGGCTCGAGCGGGAGCCGCGCGAAGAACTGGCGGTGCAATTCGCCGGAATGCTCGAGGACTCCTCTGACCGGGTTCACGATACGGCGGCCGCCGGCCTGATCCGACTTGGAGGAGATGCCGTTGCAACGGTATCAACACGGCTTGCCGATCCGGTGACTGAACTGCCAGCCCTCCGGATACTCGCTGCCATCGGTGGCCCGGCCGCGGAAGCCGTTGGTCCGATCGCGAATCGGCTTGATGCCGATGATCCCGCCGTAATCAGCGAGGCAATCCTGGCGCTGGCGGCGATCGGTCCGCCTGCAGGGGCTGCTTTCGACCGCCTGCTGCCACTGCTGGAGGAGCCCGCTGCCGGAACTGCTGACGATCAGGCCTCAGGCTTGCGGTATGCAGCGGCCTACTGCCTGGGGCGAATAGGTGCCCCGGTGGCCTTGCCGGCGGTTGAGCGGCTGGCGGCGTTGGCGGAATCGGATGACCTCATGCTTGCGACCGTGGCAATCTGGGCAGCACTGCAAATTGATCCCGAAGATCAGCAGCGATTCGAGCGGGCAATTCCGATGCTGACCGCGGCGCTTGAGGCGGAATCCCAGACGGTTCGGCTGGAGGCGGCCATCGCCCTCGGAGATCTTGGCAGTCGCGCTGACACGGCGGTTCCCGCTCTTGAGTTGCTGGCGGAGGATGACCCAATTCGGAGCATCCGTGACGCTGCCCGGCAGTCGCTGCGGAAGATTCGCGGCAGTTAGCAAGCTGTTTTCACGGCCCGCGAACAACCGGCTGAATCATAGCCTACGGTGAGTCTGCGGGCTCTGCCGGTCGGGCTGCTACAAATCGCCACTACTCAAGGTCGGTAGGGCGGCCCGACGATGTTCTGTCCAGCAGGATGAGGGCACGTTTCGGGGAAGAGGGCCGCAGTGGTGAGTGGTGTCAGCTTTTTGAGGCGGATCTGGCTGACCAGGTTTTCCAGCCCGGCATCCGAGCGGCCGTTGCTGCGGCTGGTCCTTCGACACCAGCCGTCCAAGATCCTTGAACTTGGGCTGGGAACGCTCCAGCGGACCGAACGGCTGCTGGGCGTCGCGACCAGCCTCGGGTCCCTGCACTACGTCGGACTGGATCGGTTTGAGGCGCGTCTGCCAGGTGACCCGGCCGGGGTCACGCTCAAGGAGGCTCATCGCCGGTTGCACGGGCGGGGCCGGATTCAATTGGTGCCTGGCAATGCCGACTCCACACTGGCGAGGCTCTGTAACCAGCTGGGAAGTTTTGATCTCATACTGATCTCTGCCAGCACCGACCGGCGGAATCTGACCCGCTGCTGGTTCTTCCTCCAGAGGGTCGTGCGGCCCGACACGGTCGTTGTGCAGGAATTCGTCAACGATGCCACCGTCAGTTGGCAGATCGTGCCGCACGAACGGGTGGCCGATCTTGCCAGCCAGACGATTCTGCGGCGGGCAGGCTGAGCGGGGCCCGGAAAAAGCTCGGTCGCCTGGCGGTGGCAGCGGCTACCACCGCCGGATACATTAAACGTTTGGCATCAGCACTCCTCCGCTCCTTACTCTATGACCGGCCCCCGCACCCTCCTCGACAAAATCTGGGACGACCACGTCGTCTGCGCGCCAGCCGGTGAGAACCCGCTGCTCTACATCGATCGGCACCTGGTTCACGAAGTCACCAGTCCCCAGGCCTTTGAGGGCCTCCGGCTGGCGGGCCGTCCGGTTCGGCGGCCTGAAGCAACATTCGCAACCCCTGACCACAACGTCCCGACCACTGACCGGCGGCTGCCGATCGCGGATGTAATCTCAAAGCAGCAGATCGATACGCTCCGTGACAACTGCCGGCAGTTCGGCGTTCGCCTGTTCGATCTCGACGATGCCGATCAGGGCATCGTCCATGTGATCGGCCCGGAACTGGGCATCACCCAGCCCGGCATGACAATTGTCTGCGGTGACAGTCATACGGCCACCCACGGTGCCCTTGGGGCACTCGCCTTCGGCATTGGCACCAGCGAGGTGGAGCACGTGCTGGCGACCCAGACCCTCCGTCAGGCGAAGCCGAAGTCGCTCGAAGTACGGGTTGAAGGCAGCCTGCCCGAAGGCGTCACAGCGAAGGATCTCGTGCTCTATCTGATCGGCCAACTCTCGACCGAAGGAGGGACTGGCTACGTCATCGAATACACCGGTGACACCATCCGGAGCTTGGGTATGGAGCAGCGGATGACCGTCTGCAACATGTCGATCGAGGCCGGGGCCCGGGCCGGTATGATCGCCCCCGATGCCGTTACCTTTGACTACCTCCGGGGACGCGACTTTGCCCCGGCCGACTTTGAGGCGGCGGTGGCCTCCTGGAAGCAGTTGCCGTCGGACGCCGGGGCCGTCTACGACCGCGTCGAGATCTATCGGGCGGCTGATGTCGTGCCGCAGGTGACCTGGGGAACCAATCCGGCACAAGTGACTGGTGTCGACGCCGCCGTGCCGGTGCCCGGCGACTTTGCCGACCCCAACGAGCAGTCATCGGGCGAGCGGGCGCTTGCCTACATGGGGCTGGAGGCTGGGACCCGAATCGTCGACATTCCCCTTGACCGGGTGTTTATCGGCTCCTGCACCAACAGCCGGATCGAGGATCTGCGGGCGGCGGCCCGGGTGGTTCAGGGGTATCGGGTGGCCGGGAACCTGCACGCCATGGTTGTGCCCGGCAGCGGCCGGGTGAAGCGACAGGCCGAAGCCGAGGGACTCGACAAGGTCTTCACGGCGGCAGGCTTCGAGTGGCGGGAGGCGGGCTGTAGCATGTGCCTCGGCATGAATCCCGACACCCTTGCACCAGGGCAGCGGTGTGCCTCCACCAGCAACCGGAATTTCGAGGGCCGGCAGGGGAAGGGGGGCCGTACCCACCTCGTCTCGCCCGCGATGGCGGCGGCTGCGGCGGTCACCGGCCACTTCGTTGACATCCGGGACTGGCAGTACCGGTAACAGACATTTCGTCCGGCGATTAACTGACTGCCAATATTTGGCCGCCCCCTCAGGAAGCATCATGCAGGCCTTCACCTCACACGACGGTGTCATCGCCGCCCTTGACCGGGCGAATGTCGATACCGATCAGATCATCCCGAAGCAGTTCCTCAAGCGGATCGAGCGCACCGGCTTTGGCCAGTACCTCTTCTACGATTGGCGGTTTCTGGCTGATGGGTCGCCCGACCCGCAGTTTGAACTCAATCAGCCAGCTGCGGCGGGGGGCACCATTCTGCTGGCCCGGCGAAACTTCGGCTGCGGTTCGAGCCGCGAGCATGCCCCCTGGGCACTGGCCGACTATGGCTTCCGGGCGGTGATTGCGCCGACCTTCGCCGATATTTTCTACTCCAACTGTTTTGCCAACGGTATCCTGCCGATCCGTCTGGATGAGGAAGATGTGGGCGAGCTGTTTCGGCGGGCGGCGGCTGCCAGCGAGGCGGGGCAGTATCGCCTCCATATCGACCTGGCGAACTGCCGTTTGCAGGACACTGACGGTTTTGCCCGCTCGTTCGAGGTTGAGCCCTTCCGGCAACGGTGCCTCCTTGAGGGACTCGACAACATCGCCCTAGCGCTGCGGCACACCGATGCCATCGATGCTTGGGAGGCGGCTCACGGGATGCCGCCGGTCACCGCTGGGTAATACATCGGAATCGGAGATACTTCGGTGATTTCTTGGGCCGTTTCCGAAGCGTCGGGGCGTTGCTCGTGCCATCTCGCCGGACGTTCGCTGCGGCCATCCTGGCCTTGATTGACTCGACGGAAACTTCGCTTCGCCTTCCGGGCTGCGGTCAGTTTCCGACGCCGCTTGATTGGCATGGGCAAAACCCTTCGCCCATTCACTTCAAAGAAGAACCCCCTCAAGGGCCACCTAGGAGGCAAATTCGATGGGAATGACTCGTCGTCAGAAGCTGGAAGCGATGCTGCGGGATGAGCCTGACGATGTCTTTCTGCGGTACAGTTTGGCCCTCCAGATGGAGGCCGACGGCGAGTGGGAAGCAGCGATTGATCTGCTGCAGGAACTCGCCCGGGGTGAACCACCCTACGTGCCCGCCTATCAGATGGCAGCCCAGCACCTGGTGAAGTACGGGCAGCCAGAGGATGCCCGCCGCGCGCTTCGCGAGGGCATCGAGGAAGCTCGTCGGCAGAACCTCATTCACGCTGCAGGCGAAATGGCTGAGCTGTTGATGTCCCTCGGTGGCGACTGACCAAATCAGCCGGCAGTGCCCTCAAGGGCCGGAAGGGGCTCGGCGGCCTCGGAACCGCGGGTGATTGTGAAGCCCAACTCCTCGATCATTTTGTAATCAGCTTCGGGCAACTGGCCTTCGGTGGTCAGATAGTCGCCAACAAAGATTGAATTGGCGGGGTAAAGCCCCAGCGGCTGCATGCTCCCCAGATGAATCTCACGGCCACCGGCAATCCTGATTTCGGCGGTGGGATTGACCAGCCGCATCATCGCCAGGCCTCGCAGACAGTCACGGGGAGTCAACTGATTTGTCCGCTCCAGTGGGGTCCCGTCGATGGCGTTCAGGAAGTTGAGCGGAATCGATTCAACCTCCAACTCCCGCAGGGCAAATGCCATGTCGACGAGGTCATCGGCCGTCTCGCCCATGCCCATGATGCCGCCACTACACAGCTGCAGACCAGCCGACCGGCAGGCAGCCAGGGTGGCGATCCGATCGGCATAGGTGTGGGTGCTACAGACCTCGCCGTAGTAGGCCTCGCCCGTATTGAGATTGTGATTTACCTTGTCGACCCCGGCGGCGGCCAGCCGGTTGGCCTGATCGGGAGTGAGCAGGCCCAGGCAGGCGCAGACATTCAGACCATACTGTTGCTTGATCTGCGGCACGACCGCACAGACGAAGTCGATCTCGCGTTCCGACGGTCCCCGGGCAGAGATGACAATGCAGAAGGTCTTCGACTGCCGCTCGGCCGCCAACTCGGCCGCCTCGAGCAGCTTGGGCACCGACAACAGGTTGTACCGCGGAATTTCAGCCTCAGAGACTTTTGACTGCGAACAGTAGCCACAGTCCTCGGGGCAGAGGCCACTCTTGGCGTTCATCAGAAAGAACAGCTGCACGGTATTGCCAAAAAAATGGTGCCGTACCCGGTAACTGGCAGCCAGCAGGTCGAGGAGGTCGGTGTCGGGCGACGCCAGCAGTTCCCGGGCCTCGCACCGGGAGAGCGGTTTGCCGGCCAGCACATCGGCTGCGAGGGCGTGCCAACGGGAGGCGGGAGCGGCAGCGGTCTGCATCGGAATTCCTTCAGGGGGCAAGCGAGTCACCGGCGGTCGCCGACGGCCTCAATGTACCCCGAGTTCTGCTCCACCGAAAACCTGGCTGGCTGCGGAGCGGATCAGACGCCGCTGAGCTCGAGTGGAAACGGACTGAGTAGTTCAAGCCCCGATGACGTGACGAGATAGTCGTTCTCGATCCGCATGCCGCAATGCAGTTCCGGGGCGTAGAGGGCCGGCTCGACGGCAATCACATCACCGGCTTCAAGCGTGTCATCCCAGTTGGGGTTGAGGTGGGGCGTTTCGTGGACATAGAGGCCGATCCCATGCCCGAGGTGGCTTGACCAGTTTCCGACCGGTGCCGTCGCCAGCCAGGCTTCGACTTCCGCGTAGAGTTCGCGGCAGCTGACACCGGGCCGAGCCCGCTCCTCAACCAGGGTGAGCGCGGCACAGACATGCTGCCAGGCAGCTAGTTGGGAGTCGGTCGGCTGGCCGTCAACAGCAAGGGTCCGCGCGTTGTCAGCAAAATAGCCCCGATAGGCGGGGCCGAGATCGAGGATATAAAGTTCGCCCGCCTCGCAGTGGTATTCCCGTGGCGGGCCTCCGCGAACGCCACAGGCATAGTCATTGCCAGTGCCGGTGAGCATCTCGCCGCAGGATTCCACGGCGACGGCCTGAAGCGTTGAGAACATCTCAAGTTCGCTCAGGCCGGGCCGGATGATCTTTCTGGCCTGTTCGTACATCTTCCCTGTCGCGGCGATGGCCTGCTTGAGCAGGGCGAGTTCGTCAGGATCTTTCCGCCGCCGCAGCCGCAGCACTTCCGGCTCAAGATCGACCAGTTGGCTGTCGCTGCAGCAGCGGCTGACGTGCGGGGGGCAGGACGAGAATTCGACGGCTACCCGGCAGGGCCTCGGTCCGGCGGCCAACCAGTCGGCCAGCACTGCCGCAGAGGCCTCCTGCTGGTCGAGGCGAAGGGTCGATCTCCACTTCGCCTCATAGATCCGCAGGTCATCCACTGCCTCGGCCTCGACCAGCTTGTCGGGGCAGATGAGCAGCATCAGGCCATCGGCCCGCAGGGCTGCCAGGGGCGAAAAGCGGAAGTCCCAGCGGTGGCCTGTGAAGTACTCGATCTGTTCCGGTGCGGCAAACAGGGCCAGATCGACACCGGTGGTTTCGAGCCAGCGGCACAGCCGTTGCTGCCGTGTGCGGCAGGCGGCGGGGTCAAGAAGGACGGTTCCGTTCATGGTGCATGCGGGGTGGGAATGGCTGACGACAGCCGCATCCTACCGCCGCGATACCGTGTGGAAAACTGCCCGCGAGGCAACCAGCTTCTGCCGCCGTCGAGCCCTTGGTAGAGCCGTCAACTGACCGTGGAACTGCATGCTTTGGTCATCGATGGGGGTGAGCAGCGGCTCGTTCATCGGGTCATCGAGCTGGAGCGATTCCGCCAGCTCATCCACGGCCGCAAACAGGCAGTCGATCGACTCAACCAGAATGGCACGAATCAGGCATTCCTCGTCGTTCACCCGCAGGGCGTACTGGTCTGTTCCACCGGATCGGACCAGCCGACGCTGCTGGGGTGCGGAACTCGACGAACCGGCGGGGATGTCTAACGGTGTGGTCGGCATCGAAGTTCTCTCCGCTGAGTAGGGGTTTCGGCCTCGGCTGGAAGCCTGAGGATCATCGCGATGCAGACCGCGTGCCGAACCTGTGAAAAACGAGAAAACAGGCTGCCGGCCGCCGTCATCTTTGCCCAGGCCATCCATCCTGCCAGCATTGCGGCCGGAGGCACTCGCTGCTGGTCTGAAATTTTTTCAAGACGCGGCGGAGGAAGGGATCGCCCAGGTTCTGTCTGAAAAGGCTACCGTTGGCCCGAGAGCGAGCTGCTTTGGTCTCTGGCAAGGACGGCGAAGCAGCCAGATTCGCAGATCTGGCGATGGAGCCGGACGTAGCCAGAGGGCAAATGAGCCGCTCGAAGCCAGGCACTGAGTTTTCAGGCAGAGCCTAGTTCCGGCTCAGGTCGGCCCCGGAATCACCGCGGGCCTTGCGGGTGCGAGCTGAGGCGGCCGCGGTGACCTCGTTGTGTCGCAGCTGATCACGAAGTTCGGCGGCCAGTTCGTAGTTCTCGCAGCGCACGGCATCGGCCAGCTGTTCATCGAGGGTCTGCCCCACCTCGTAACGTCGGCGGACGCTTTCCCGCATCTCCTGCAGCCGTTGCACCAATTCGTCGGTCTCAAACTGGTCCTCGGCGTCATACCGGATGAACAGGTCACGAAATTGTTCGAGGCCGCGATTGATTTCGGCGATGGCAAGTTCCGGCCCCTCATCATCGAGCACGGCCAGGGCTCCGGCCTGAATCCGATGGAAGAGTACAAAGGGACGGTATTGCTCGTGCGACAGCGTCCATTCCTGGTCGGGTGAATGCTCCCGCACAAAATCCATGAAGGCAAGGCTGTGATCGGCGTCCTTGGCTGCCCGACGGTACTCCCGCAGCGACAGCCAGCAGAGCCGGCGGTGGTAAAACTGGATGAATTCCCGGTCGGCCTCTGAGCACTGTTCCTGCGAAAGTTCGAATCCTTCTCCCTCCCGGATTACCTCTCCGACGAGGTAGTCAAAGTAGGTTTCGGCGCCATGCGGCCGCATGCCATCGGGCCGGCGGTCGGTTTCCATCTGGAGCAGTCCCATATCGACCCGCATCTGCAGCACCTCCCGGCCGTTTCGCGTCTTCACCCGGCGGGCATTGACCTCGCCTGGGGTGTAGTCCCAGTTCTTGAGCACACTGTCGATATCTCGTGGCGATGGCATGGGGAATCCTTCCGTCAAAGACGCAACTGTCGACCCGAACGCGGAGATTCCGTGCCGGGCCGTCAGTCGGCGGTGGCGTGTGATTGCCCAAGTATAGCAAGCGGGCAAACCAACCTGACCTCTCGGACCTTGATAGCTGCCCGTGGAGAAAGCCAGCGGTGGCCCTTTTCTGCACAGGCAACCGCGAAACACCGGGGGGCGTTCGGTGCTGCCAGCCGCTGCATTCCGTGGTGACGGACTTTTTTGTAGGCTGCTAATCGGCGAGCCGGCGGCGAAGCTGCTTCGTTTCGCTCCGCCGCCGCTTGGCATCGAGCCGCCGCCGTTGGGAGCCTCGCGATGGTTTTGTCGCCCGGCGGACTTTTGGGGGAACAAGGGCTGCAGCCAGGAGATCGGACAGTTTTGCAAGGCAATCAGCAACGTTGCGATGCTGCTCGCGGAACCGCTGGCTGGTGATCACCAGTTCGCCACTTGTGGTGGTTCTGCCGCTGGCAATCAGCCGCAGCCGTCGGGCGATCCCGGCGGGCAGGAAGTCGGCATCCCGCAGGTCGAGTCGGAGTTCGACCTTGGTGTTGGTTTTGTTGACATTTTGGCCTCCCGGCCCCTGACTGCGGCTGAACTGCCAGCGGAGCGCCTCGGCCGGAATGGTGATGCCGCCAACGCCGATCGATTTGTCTGGTGCTGCCATGGGTGGTCGGGATGTTCAGGGAACGGGCGACCGATCTACAATCGAAACCAGTTGTTCGCGGCTGCCTGTCGCCAGATCGGCACTGGCAGAGAGCTTGGCGCAGCGGCTCTGGCAGGCGAACGAGGCTTGCCTGTTCGCCCACCCCTCATCGCCCTGCATCTGCTCATTCAGGAGACTTCTCGATGGTACGCGATCTGTGCCAGTCTCAGCGGCGGGCGATTATTTTTCTTGCAGGTCTTTCCGGAGTGCTGGCGGTGCTGCCTGCCGAGGCAGGCGAAACTGCCGAGCCATCCCGGCCTGCGACGCTCCCCAGTTGGTCCCGCCCGGGGGAGGACTGGCCGGCTTTTCTGGGGCCGACCGCGAATGGCCGGAGCAGCCTTCGGGGGATCGTGCAGCCCTGGCCGGAGGCTGGCCCGCGGCAGTGCTGGCAACTGGGACTGGGCGAAGGTTACTGTAGTCCAGCCGTTGCCGAGGGCTTGGCCCTGGTCTTCGATCGGATTGGGGATGAGAACCGGCTGCGGTGCCTGGTCGCAGAAACCGGTCGGCCGCTTTGGGAGAGCCGCACCCCGACTGACTACGCCGACATGTTCGGCTATGACGGTGGGCCCCGGGCCGCGCCGGTGATCGCTGGCGATCGTGTGGTGACCTTCGGGGCGGAAGGGCTGCTGACCTGCTGGTCCCTGTGGGACGGCCGTCGACAGTGGCAGGTCGACACCACGGCCCGCTACCAGGTGATCCGGAATTTTTTCGGGGTCGCCGCGGCGCCGCTCATCTTCCAGCCGGCGGAGGCAGCGTCGCGGACGCTCGTCATCGTGCAGGTTGGTGGCAGTCCGCCCGACTCGGCACCCGCCGATCCGCAGCGGCTCGATCTCGTCAGAGGCCTTGATAGCGGGCTGGTTGCCTTCGATCTCAAATCGGGTGCCGAGGTCTGGCGGACAACTGCGGAACTTGCCAGCTATAGCACGCCGGTATTAACGCAGATGGCTGGTGCGGCTCGGCTGTTGGCCTGGATGAGGGACCGGTTGCTGCTGGTCGATCCGGCCACCGGCACGGTTCACGACAGCTTTCCTTGGCGGGCTGACGAACTCTTCAGCGTGGTTGCCGCCAGCCCCGTGGTGCGAGGCAGCCAGGTGTTGCTCTCAGAGACCTACGGACCGGGAAGTGTGCTGCTCGAGATCAGGGACGAGCGGCTGGTTGAGGTCCGCCGCGACCCGGCTCGCAGCCGTTCCCGTACAGCCCTGCGGGCTCATTGGGCCACGCCGGTGCTGGGGGACGGAGTGCTCTATGGATCGAGTGGCCGGAATGCGGGCGACGCCCTCTTGGCCTGCGCAGACTGGGACACCGGCCAACTCCGGTGGACGGAGCGGGGCCTCGGTCGGGCCAGTTGCACACTGGTCGACGGCCATTTGATCGTGTTGGGCGAGTTTGGCGACCTCCTGCTCATCCGCGCCAGCCCGGATGCCTGTGAGATCGTCTCGCGGTGCCGGCTTGTCGATCCTGATCGGGGCACCGACCTGCTGGCACCACCCTGCTGGGCTGCGGCCGTGATCGCCCATGGCTATCTCTACGTTCGCGGTGCTGGCCGGCTAGTCTGCCTCGACCTGCTCGGCGGCTGAGCAACCGTGCCAGCATGCCAGCATGCGGTGAGAACGCTCCGCGGTTTGTCAAGCGTTGGCCGCGGAAAAACCCAGCGTTCTCAAGGTCTGTTTTGACGGCCCAAACCCACTTTCCTCGTCGTGGGTCACTCGATTGGCTCGACCCTGAGCAAGACGCAGATTTTCTCTGGACAGTCTGAGGCTGACCCCCCCATACTTTTGCCCTTCGAGGCGTCATCTTCTCGGTCTTCGGCATGTCGACCAGGAACGGTGCCTGATTTATTCGATTCGTCGGCGGCTGGTGGCAGGCGGTCCACCCACCGGCAAAAGCAAGACCCATTCATTGTTTATTCCCTGACATGCCCTGCTTTGGAGATGCCGCCGCCATGCGATCCACCACGTCGTTGCGGTTTGCCGTCAGTCAGCTGACAACCCTGCGTTGGGAACTTCCCGAAGAACTCTGCCACTGCATTGAGCATGGTTTCGATTCCATTTCATTGTGGCGGCCGAAACTTTCCGACCTCAGCCTGACCGAGGCCCGCAGCCTGCTGCGGCAGGCCGGCGTTCAGGTTGCCAGCCTGCAGTGGGCCGGTGGCTTCACCGGCAGCGACGGCCGCAGCTTCCAGGAAAGTGTCGATGACTGCTGTGAGGCCATTGACACCGCTGAACAGCTCGCAGCGGACACGCTGGTGGTTTACGCCGGCTGCCGTGGTGGGCACACCCTGTCCCATGCCCGCCGGCTGGTGCTGCACGCCCTCGAGGAACTGGTGCCGGTGGCTGCCGCGGCAGGGGTGAGCCTGGTGCTCAAGCCGATTCGTTCACCAGCGGCTCCAGGCTGCGGATTTCTCACCACGCTTGCCGAAGCCATCGAAGTGGTCGAGGCGGTTGATCATCCGCAGCTTGGGCTGGCGGTCGACCTTTGGGCGTACGCGGACGACCCTGTGGCCTTCGGCGATTATGGCCGGCTCGCCCACCACGCCCGCCAGCTCAGCATTGCTGATCGGAAGGGGCCGCTGCATGCCGATCAAGAGCGGCTGCCGCCGGGGCAGGGCAGTCTGCCGCTGACTGGCCGGCTGGAGTCCCTGCTGCGGGCGGGCTTCCGGGGTGTGGTCGAACTTGATCCAGTGGGTGAAACCGTGGCTCGTGACGGTTATGAGACGACCCTGGCGGCGGTTGGTCGGTATGCCGCGGCGGCTGCCAGCCGGCTTGGTCAGGTGGCGTCGCGGTGTCCGGCCGGGAGAACGCCATTGCTGGCTGAGGCTGCTGCCACGGCGAGCAGGTCTTGACGGCGGCCCGGTCTGCCCGCCGTTAGGGCCGTTCCTGGGCCGCTTTGTTGCGGAGGTCCCATGCCTCCAGCCAGGCTGTTTCCTGCGGTGCCATGTCAAAGTCGGCCCGGAGCCGACGATCAAAATCATCCATGTGGGCCGCTCCGTAAAAGATCGCCAGCGATCGCCCCCCTTGCCGCAGCTGCGTCCTGAGCACGGTGAGGGCGGCCGCATTCCGGTCGGTGATCAACGACGAGCCATCTTCACCTCCAAAGGCACTCGTCAGAACATCCATGTCTGAAAACTGCTCAGCCAGGATCCGGCGCAGCCGCAGATCACGATCCGAGCCGAAGAGGAGGCCAAAGAGGTCGCCGAATGAGAGATCTGACTGACGGTCGGTCTCTGGCCCCTGAGCCTCTGCCCGGGCCATGCTTTCCCGCATCAGCTTGCCGAACATCGTCCACCAGGACTCGCCCCGCTTTTGCATGGCCGCGTCAAACTGCTGGGGGGAGAGATCAGCGTGGACGAAGTTGGGGGCTCGGTAGTCGATCCGGTCGAGCTGGAATTCCAGGCCAAGCAGCCGGGTCATTCCTTTTTGCGCCGTGCCGATCGCCCCGCTGGGCCGGCCGCCGGGCTGCGGTACCCGGGCGTTGGGCGGGGCGACCAGTTCATAAAGCACAGCGTCATACGTGCGGAACAGGTGGTTGAGGGTGGCAAAGTATTCCCGGCTGCCGACGTGAACGGCGGCGACGAGGTCGACCGCTATCGGCTGATCACCCGGCCGGGTGGCAGCGGCCGTGTACCGCACCACTGCCGTTTCGAGGGCCAGCGGCTCGCCGGCCTGATCCCGGCTGAGACGGAGGAATTCGGGTTCGGCCGCTCCCTGTGGCAGCCGCCGGGGCTCTTCGGCCCTGACGAGGCGAAAGGGACATAACAGGGCAAGGCAGACTAGGAGAGACAGGTGGGGCAGGTGGGGCGGCATGGTGGAAGCCTCCGGATGGGGTGTCGTTCAATTCACTGTAGCAGCCGGCAGCGGGAGACGCTGCTGCCGGGCTTGCGAGCTGACCTGGCAAATGAGGCAAGCTGCTCGGTGGTACCACCAAAATAACCGGCAGAGATTCCCAAGTTTGGTCAACAGGAACGATCGGTTCGACCGATATGAGAGGAGCAGTCCGCGTCAGCGGAGCGTCCGGTTCCTGATCCTCGGGACGAGTGAGTGATGGCTACGAACAAACGTTTTCCCCGACTCCGAGCCCAGATTCGCAAATCCGCCGTCGCGGCGGCGCTGGCCCTCGCGGCTGCCGTGGTGGTGACCCTGCCGGCAGGCAGGCTCCGTGCCAGCGACTGGATGCCATTGCTGCCCGATCAGGACTTCTACGACTTTCAGCTGTTCGCTCCGCCGGACCTGGGCAACTACAACATCTGGCGGCGGGATGATGACGGGATCTATTTCAACTATGACCGTCTGTACTGGGGGATTACGGTGCCGCGGACGGTTCCGGTTGGCACAACGCCAACGGGACAGCAGATCATTCCCAGCCAGCCGGTCTCGCCGTTTACGATCGCCGACTTGAACAATGACTACCTGCAGTTCGCCGAGACCAATCCGATCATCGTGCAGCAGACGACTGATGGGGTGTCGACCACGACAAGCCTTGAAAATATCTCATCCAACACCACGGTCTTCGAAATTGGGGCCGATCCGCTCCGGCTCGATCTCAACACCAGTTGGATGCGAACCAAAATGACCTGGGGCAACCGCTATGAGGGTGGCTGGTCCTACGGTGGCCGTGGCGTCCACATTTCCTACTTTCAGATCGGCAAGCAGGAGCAGAGCTTCGGCACGAGTAACGAGTTTGCGGTCAATTCACCAACACAGACCTTTACCTTCACCAACAATGTCTCCGGAGGCGGTGCTGGTGCCGGTGGGGGTGGGGGCGGTGGAACGGGTGGAAGTTCGCAGATCAACGTCAGCCTTGAGACCACGACCGACAGTCCGCAGCCCGATCACCTGATCACCCAGAATCTGTTGCAGAAGAACGCTACTGAAATGCAGTCGGCGGGAGTCGCCCTCACGCTCAGGCGCGAACTGGGCCGCGAACGCGGCGCGTCGCAGGCGACGTTTTCACTCGGTCCACGGTTCGTGCAGATCGCGGACCGGTATGAGCTCGACTACACGAGTTTCCAAAATACGTTCAATACATTTGGCGGCGGTACGACGGGAGGTACGACCGGCGGTACCGGCGGTACCGGCAGTACGACCGGCGGTACCGACGGTACCGCCGGTACTGGTGCCGATCAAGGTGCCGTTCAGGGAGGGCAGCTTGCTCAGGTAAGTAACACAGGCCGTCAAAACACTGCCGGCACGACCGGCCCCGGCGGTGACGTCGCATTCACGACCAGCCTCGGCGGGGCGGGTCAGCTTGGCATCACCACAGGTGACCTTCCATCGACGATCACCGGGGAGGGGCCTGGCACACTGTTCCAGACCGCCCAGTGGGACACCTACACCTCGAACAACATGGTCGGGCCGGAATTCGGCCTGATGTTTGAGGGAAGTCAGGGCCGCTGGGACTGGTATGCCGGTGGTTCGTTCACAGCGGGCTTCAACTGGCAGAACAACATCTATAAGGGTGCAAACCTGCCGCAGAGCGTCGGGGCCGATTATCTCCGAACGAATTTCGCCGGTGGCGGAGTGACGACAATCGGCTTCTCCGCGCCGGGAACCGGTACCTCTTCGGTTGAGACGGTGACCGTCCCGACGAGTCCGCTGATCACCCAGATCTTCGCGACCGGGCAGTCCGGGACAACCAACTCGGCGGAGCATCGCTTCACCTTCTCACCGATTGGCGAATGGCGATTTGGAGGACGGTTGCGGATCAGCCAGTCGATCAGTCTGAACGTCGGCTATACCGGCATGTGGCTTTCGCAGATTGCCCGGGCCTCGACCAACACAACCTTCCAGACAGTCTCGAAGCTGACCGCGCGGGCAACATCGAATCAGACCGCAACGGTCGACGGTGGAACGGTGACGAATCCCGGACAGACGGCGGTTGTCAGTCCGCAGAATGTGGTAACTGACTTTGTGCCCAACGGCACCACCACTCCGCTTCCCGATGGGTTCCGCTATGTTCCGCCAACCACAACCGTCGGGGGAGCCGTCGTTAGGAATCCCGAACAATTCGTCGAGTTCAACCAGTCGATCTACACCCAGCAGGTCGGCGCCGACGGTGGCAATGAATACATTTTCACCAACGGCATCGACTTTGGCTTAGAGATCAAATACTAGAAGGCACTTCGGCACTGGAAGCAGTCCGTACTGCCCGGCCGCTTCCGCTCCTGGCTTCCAGCGAATCACGCACTCAGGACGAGGCGACGGGGGCCGGCGAACGCTCGAGGAGCTTTTGGCCGGAACGGCCAACGCGACGAGACTTTTGCCGTCCCCGAG